>Ga0209342_10000974_pt1 | contig 32533 bp, 24 predicted proteins | sample RifCSP16_2_FD_184023 | JGI IMG/M metagenome (GOLD analysis project Ga0209342, IMG submission 184023) | Soil microbial communities from Rifle, Colorado - Rifle CSP2_sed 16_2 (SPAdes) (version 2) | ecosystem: Environmental > Terrestrial > Deep subsurface > Rock core/Sediment | place: Rifle...
CCGAGCGGCGCCCAGCCGCGGTGGACCGGGACGCCGGCCGCGTCGCGATCCGAGGCGATCGCCAGCGTGGCGTCGTCGCTCAGTGTCCTGCGCTGCTCGCTCATAGCTGCGCGGAGCATACGGCTCGCCGCCGCTGCCGCGGCGGCGAGCCCGGCGGGAACGTGGCCGCCCGGCGGTCGATCCCCCTCGGCCGCGGGCGGCCGTCGGTCAGGCCGCCCGTCCGGTCAGGCGGTCAGGCCGCCCGTCCGGTCAGGCGGTCCGGAAGCCTGGATGGTCCAGGGCCGCAGCCAGGACGTCGGCCACGTCCGTGGCCACGCCGTGGTCGACGATCCGGAGGTAGACCTCCTCCTCGGCGAGGTGGATCTTGAGCAGGGCGTAGAGCTGGAACAGGACCCGCCGGAGGGCGAGCGTCCGGCCCAGGCTCGTGTGCCCGGCGTCGATCTCGGCGGTCAGCTTCGCGAACTCGGCGACGAGCCGGCGGACCTCGACGTGCTCGCGCCGCATCGGCGACATCGAGTGGCGGTTCTGGTACATCCGCTCGAGCTCGGGATAGAGCGTCCGCTCGGCCGAGTCGACGTGGGGGACGAGGGTCCCCGTCAGGAACTCGGCGATGCCGTCGACATCGGCGCGGAGCTCCGCGGCCGGCTCGGTGAGGAGTCGGTCGGCGACCTCGGGCAGCTGGTTGACGTGCTGGAGGAGCCGCTCGTGGTGCTCGTGGCCCACCTGCGGCAGCGTCTGGGTCATTGCGGTGTCTCCTTGATGGCTGGGCCGGCACCTTCGGTCGGCTGGTTGGGGCGGACGCCGGGGTCGGGACGCAGCACGACGCTCGCGATCACGTATCTGCCGCCTCCTTTGGGCTCACGGCAAGGGCGACGAAGAACAGGGCCACCGGCCGGTAGACGGCATGGGCCAGCTTCATGAAGGGCGCCAGGAGGACGAGCTCGAGGGCCACGGCCACGTGGACGAGGAAGACCCAGTAGCCCCATGTCGGCGGTTCCGGGAGGTACAGGGCGAGCTCGAGGCCAAAGCCAGTGACGCCGGTCAGCCAGAGCAGGCCGAGGAGCATCCAGTCGGCGGTCGTCGAGCGCTTCACCGACCGGTTGGCCAGCCGGTAGCGGTCGATGATCAGGACCGTCGTGCCGTACACGAGGAGCAGGCCGGCGACCGTCCCGAGCAGGCGCACCGGATACCACAGCGGCACGGGCGTGCCGGTCTCCTTGATCCCGAGGAGGGCCAGGCCGTAGTCGAGGAGGGTCGCGGCGAGGAGGCCGAGGAAGCCCCAGACCGTGACGGCGTGGACGAGCCAGCGCCGTCGGTACCAGGCCACCGCTGGCTCGCCGGTCGTGGCCGGTGCCTCGGTCTCGCATTCCTCCCGGAACCGGGCCTGGCCGAGCGATTCGCGACCGATCGCGAACCACGCGGCCCGCGCCGTGCGGCCTAGGGCCGCCCGGCTCCCGAAGACCCACGCCCAGCCGACGCCCTCGCGCCGCCCGATCCGGCGGGCCATCGAGGCGATGCCCGACAGCCCGGCGAGGACGACGAGGATCATGACCGCGATCCCGGTGTTGTGGATGAGGCCCTCGGGGATGAACTCGAAGATCGCCAGCGATTCGCCGCTCAGCGGCCCGTGGGCCGAGTACATGAACAGCGCGAAGAACGCGGCGAGGAGGACGGCGAAGAGGGTCGCCACGGCCGGGCGGGTGTACATCGTCCGGGCGACCCGCGTCCGGTCGTAGCTGGCGATCGCATAGCGCCGCGTCGCGGCCATGAACTCGCTCGGGTCGGCCTGGGTGGGACAGGTCTCGGCGCACTCGCCGCACTGGTAGCAGGTCCACAGCTCCTTGCTCGACAGCAGGGCGTCCTTCATGCCGAGCTGGGCATAGCGGATGATCCGGCGCGGGAACGTCGCATCGGTCTGGGACAGGGGGCAGCTGGCCGTGCACGTGCCGCAGCTGAAGCAGGCGCTGATGTCGGCCGCCCCGTAGCGCTGGATGTCGGGGTAGAGCCCGAGGTCGAGGGTCGTCGCCGTGGTCGGCGAGGTCGCGATCGCGGTCATCAGGCCACCCGTCCCGTTCGTTCGTACTGGAAGTAGCCGTCGACGGTGGCGCCCTTGATCTCGGCCAGCCAGCCATAACGGCGCAGGCCCATGATCCAGACGACGACCTCGTGGGCCGGGGCGTCGATTGCGCCCGCGATCTCGGGGATCGTCATCGGTCCCTCGTCGAGGGCCGCCAGGATCCGGGCCCGCATGGCGGGCTCCTCGCGGACGACCTCGCGGACGTCGCGGTTCGGCGTCCCGGACGTGGTTGTCATGTCCCTCGTCATGCCGGCACCGCCACGAGGCTCTCGATCATCGCGCTCACCTGCGCATTCGTGTAGCCGAGGAGGTCGATGGCGTTCTCGGGGCAGATCGGGACGCAGCCGCCGCAGCCCTTGCAGCCGGTGGGGCTGATGACCGCGGCATGGCGGTCGGCGCCCTCGGTCATCGAGATCGCGTCGTACGGGCAGGCCGTGAGACAGTCGCCGCAGGCCGTGCAGGCAAGCGGATCGACGATGGCGACGAGCGGGTCGAGCTCCGTGTAGCCCTTCTTCAGGACCGCCGCGCTCTGGGTGACGGCGGCCAGCCCCGACGCGACGCTCTCGGCCGAGGTCCTGGGCCCCTGGCAGGCGCCCGCGATGAGGACGCCATCGACGACGGTCTCGACCGGCCGCAGCTTGGGATGGATCTCGTTGAAGAAGCCGTCGCTCCCGGCGGGCAGCTTCAGGACGCTCACCAGCTCGCCATTCGCCCGCGGGACCATCCCGGTCACGAGGATCACGAGATCGACCGGGATCGCCAGCTCCTCGTTCCCGGTGAGGAGGTCGCGGACGGTGACCGTGAGCCCGCCGCCTGCCTCGCGCCGGACCTCGGGAGGCGCTTCCGGGGCGAACTTCAGGAAGACAGAGCCGACCTTGCGGGCCTCGGTGTAGAGCGGCTCGAACTTGCCGTATGTCCGCATGTCGCGATAGAGGTGGAATTGCCGGATCGCGGGATCCAGGCCGGCCACCTGGACGGCCGTCTGGACGGTGGCGGCGCAGCAGAACCGCGAGCAGTACTGGTTGGCGCCCTCGATGTCGGCGGCCTGGCGGCTGCCGACGCAGTAGACGTAGGCCAGGCTTCGGACGGGGCGGCCCTGCCAGCGGAGCGGCCCATCGGCGCTTGCGTCAACGAGCTCCTTGAACTCCGGGAGGGTGACGACGCCATCGATGCCGTAGCCGAGCTCGCCGGCCTCGGGCTGGTAGGTTTCGAAGCCACTGGCCACGACGATCGAGCCGACGGCGACCTCGAGAGAGGCGGCGCCATCGCCGCCGATCCGGACGCTCACCCGGTAGTTGCCGAAGCTGCCGGCCTTGCCGACGACCTCGGCCCCGGTCAGGACCGTGATCGCGGAGCGCCTCCGGACCTCGGCGACGAGTGTCTCGACGAGCTCACGCCCGTCCCTCCCGTGGGGGTACATCGGCCCGAAGCGGCCGACCCAGCCGCCGAGCTGGAGCTCGCGCTCGACGAGCGTGACCCGCAGGCCGATGTCGGCCAGGCCGACGGCTGCCCGGAGGCCGGCAATGCCGCCGCCGATGACGAGGGTGTGGGGCAGCGTCTCGACGACCAGCGGCTCGAGGGGCGTGGTGAGCCGGGTCCGCGAGATGCCGGCCCGGACGAGGGCCGTGGCCTTGTCGGTCGCCGCGTCACGGTCGTCGGTGTGGACCCACGAGCACTGCTCGCGGATGTTGACCTGGCTGTACTCGTAGGGGTTGAGGCCCGCCCGGCCGGCGACCGCCCGGAAGGTGTAGGTGTGGAGCTTCGGCGAGCACGACGCGACGACGAGGCCGTCGAGGCCCTGGGCCTCGATGTCGGCGACGATCTCCTGCTGGGTGGCGTCCGAGCAGGCGAACATCGCCGTCTTCGCCACGACGACATCGCCGGCATCCTGGATGTCCGAGATCACCTTCTCGACATCGACGTAGTCGCTGATGTTCCCGCCGCAATGGCAGACGTACACGCCGATCCGGCGAGACCTCGGGCCGATGGCGTCGGGGACCTCCGCCTCGGACCTCGGTGAGCGATTGCCGACCGAACGCTCGGGTTGCCGGTCCTCTGTCATGCGGGCACCAGCGCCTTCCGGACCTCGTCGAGCATCGCGGCCTCGGCCTTCGCGGTCTCGAGATGGGCGGCCACCTGGGCGACCGCCGCGCCGGCGTGGAGGATCGAATCGGCGATGTCCTTGGCGCCCGAGGCCGCGCCGGCGACGAAGACACCGGGGATGCTCGTCCGGCCCGGGTTGAGGTCCTCGTCGGGCTCGTCGACGTAGCGCCACTCGTCGACGGCGAGCTCGCCGACCTCGAACAGCTCCTGGGCGTCGCTGTTGGGCTGGACGCCGACGGCGAGGACGACGAGGTCGTATTCCGCCTCGACGATCCGGCCGCCGTTCTCGATGTCCTCGTAGTGGAGGATGAGGTTGCCCTCGGAGGTCTCGGTGATCTCGGCGACCCGTCCCTTGACGTAGGTCGCGCCCATCGCCTTGGCGCCCTCGTAGAACTCGTCGTAGCGCTTGCCCGGTGCCCGGATGTCCATGTAGTGGACGGTGACGTCGGCGAGGGGCAGCGCGCCCATGAGGAGCTGGTTCTGCTTGATCGAGTACATGCAGCAGAAGCGCGAGCAGAGGGTGTTGCCGACGGTTTCGTCGCGCGAGCCGGTGCACAGGACGTAGGCGATCCGCTCGGGGACCTTGCCGTCGCCGGGGCGGAGGATCGTGTTGAACGGCCGGGTCGGGGCGAGCAGGCGGTCCATCTGCATCCCGGTGATGACGTTCTTGAACGTCCCGAAGCCGTACTCGGGCTTCGTGTCGGCCGGGAAAAGCTTGAATCCGGTCGAGACGACGACCGCGCCGACCTCGACCTCCTCGTGCCGGTCGCGGGCGTGGAGGTCGATACAGCCATCGACCGGGCAGGCGGCAACACACTCGCGGCACTCGGCGCAGACCGCGCAGTCGAGACAGCGGCCGGCCGCTTCGCGGGCCTCCGCCTCTGTCAGGGGCGCCTCGACCTCGGCGAAGTCGACCGGCGCGGCCACGAGGGTCGTGCCATCGGCCGTCGGGGCTCGGAGGGCGAAGGCCTTCTGGCGGGCGATGACCTCCTGCTTGTCGACGACCGGGAGCCGGTCGTCGAAGCCATCGAGCGTGCCGCCGGTCAGCCAGCGGTCGATCATGTGGGCGGCGCGGCGGCCCTCGCCGACGGCCCGGGTAATGTCGGTCGGGCCGTGGACGGCATCGCCGGCGGCGAAGACGTAGGGAAGCGCCGTCTGGCGCGAGACCGGGTCCGCAGCGAGCAGGCCGCCCCCGTCGCTCGGCACCTGGCCGGCGAAGGCGGCCGGGTCGGCGGTCATCCCGATCGCGCTGACGATGAGCTCGCACGGCAGGACCAGCTCGCTCCCGGGGATCGCCTCCGGCCGGCGGCGGCCGGAGGCCTCGGGCTCGCCGAGGCGCATCCGGGCGCAGCGGAGGCCGCTCACCGCGCCGAGCTCGTCACCGAGGACCTCGAGCGGGGCGACCTGGAGGCTGAAGGCCACGCCCTCGCGCTCCGCGTCGGCGCTCTCGACGTGGTGGGCCGGCATCTCTTCGCGGCCGCGGCGGTAGGCGACGGTCACGCCCGCGGCGCCGAGCCGGCGCGCGGTGCGGGCCGCGTCCATGGCCACGTTGCCGCCCCCGACCACGACGACCCGCTTCCCGGCCAGGCCCATCGGCCGGCCGAGCTTGACCCGGCGCAGGAAGTCCGTGCCGCCCAGCACGCCCAGGCGGTCCTCGCCCGGCACGCCGAGCCTGACCGACCGATGCGTGCCCGTCGCGACGAGCACGGCATCGAAGCCGTCCGCCTTGAGTGCGGCGAGGTCGCGGATCGGGGTGTGGGTGACGATCTCCACGCCGATCGCCCGGACGTTGGCGATGTCGCGGGCGACGACGGCCTCGGGCAGGCGGTAGGACGGGATCGCGAGGCGGAGGAAGCCGCCGGCGACCGGCGCGGCCTCGAGGATCTTCACCGCGTAGCCCCTGCGGGCGAGCTGCCAGGCGGCCGTGAGTCCCGTGGGTCCCGAGCCGACGATCGCGACCCGCCGCCCGTTGGGCGGCGCGACCTCGATCCTGAGACCGTCCCGGTCCGGATCGTGGGCGTCGGCGACGAAGCGCTTCAGGCGGCGGATCGGCAGGGTCCCCTCGAGGGACCCGCGCGTGCATTCCACCTCGCAGGGCGCGTAGCACGCCCGCCCGAGCGTGCCGACGAGCGGCGTCGCGTCGAGGACGAGGCGGTAGGCCTTCTCGTACTCGCCGCTCCGGATGAGCGAGACGTAGCCGTGGGCCTGGATCCCTGCCGGGCAGGCGTACGAGCAGGGCGAGCTGCCGGCGCGGTCGATGACCGCCTTCTTGGGCACGGCCTGGGGGAAGGCGATGTACGCCGCCCGGCGGGCCACGAGGTCGGCGTTGAACTGGTCCGGGACCGCCACGGTGCAGGCGGTCTCGCACAGGGCACAGCCGGTGCAGGACGTCTCGTCGACGAAGCGGGCCTTGCGGGTCACGGACGCATGGAAGCGGCCGTCGGCGGTGCGGCGGATCCCGTCGACCCGGCTGTAGGTCAGGGCCGTGATGTTGGGGTGGTGGATCGTGGCCGCCATCTTGGGCGTCGAGATGCAGCTCGCGCAGTCGAGGGTCGGGAAGACCTTGCTGAGGAGGATCATCTTGCCGCCGACGCTGGCCTCCTTCTCGACGAGCAGGACCTTATAGCCCATGTCGCCGAGCTTGAGCGCCGATTCCATGCCCCCGATCCCGCTGCCGACGACGAGGGCGTCGTAGCGGCTGGCCGCATCGGTCACGCTGCATGCCCCGCCGGCCGTCACGCCGGGCTCGTCGTGCGTGGCGAGCGTCATCGCTGCACCGCCGGTCCCAGCTCGGCCAGGGCGGCCGAGAACCCCTGGACGTGCTTCGTGAACGGCTCGGAGCAGACCGAGCAGATCGCGGCGAGGCGGAGGCGCTGGGGATCGATGCCCCGCTCGCGCATCGTGGCCTGCGCCGCGGCGACGATCGCCGAGGACCGCTTCGAGCAGTCGTGGAGATAGGCGCACTCGTCGCCGTCGGAGGCGACGAAGACGCCGTCGAAGCCGGCCCTGAGCGCCCCCACGATCCAGGACGGGCGAATCCCGCTCGTGCAGGGCAGGCCGATGACCCGGACCCCGGGCGAGTAGTGCATGTGGGAGCTGCCGGCCAGGTCGATGCCCGGGTCGGAGATGTTGTTCGTCGAGAACACGAGGATCCGGGGCACGAAGCTCGTGCCGGCGGCGGGTCTCGGCTCGGTCGAGACGGTGGCGGTCATCTCGGCGACGGCTCCTCTGGATGGGCCCCGGCCGGCGGGCGCCTGCGCGCGCCCACGAGCGGCCGGCGGGGGGTTTGCTACTTCCGGCGGACGACGAAGACCCGGTCGTAGCCCTCGGCGGCAAGCGCGCCGAGGAAGTCGTGCCCGACCTTGGCCGACCAGGCCCCGATGTCGGTCTTCGTGATGGGGTCGGTGGACCAGACCTCGATGACAGACCCGAGGGGGACAGTGCCGATCGCCTTCTTGGCCTCGAGGAGCGGACCGGGGCAGGCGGCGCCGCGGGCGTCGACGACCCTGGCGGCGGTGATGGCTTCGAGCTCGACGAGGGTGGCGGTCATGGCGGTTCTCCTGCTGCTGTTGCTGCTGTTGGTCGCGCGATCAGATGAAGAGGAGCTGGCCGTCCTCGGCGGCCATGAGGAACGAGGCGATGCCGCCCGACGAATCGACGAGCGGATCGAGCGTCGTGACGTCGATGCCGAGGACGTCGAGCGACCCGGAGCAGGCGAGGATCGAGACCTCGCCGATCTCCTTGGCCTGGCGGAAGGTCTCCAGCCAGGGGATCGACTTGATTCGCTCGACCGGCTCATGGAAGCGCGGCCGGGCGGCGTCGTAGGCGAGGCCGTGATCGTTCTCGATCCGGTCGGCCCGGAACGCGTCCAGGGCCCAGTACATGAGCAGGACGTTCACCGGGCGGCCCATGGCCGCTGCGCCGGCGGCGATCGTGCCGGCGGCGTGGAGCTTGTCGGCGGTCCCGGAAAACAGGACGAGCGAGAGGCTGTCGTTCATTTGTGGGTCACCTGGGTTCCGGCATGGCCGGCAGTGGGTCGCGGCAGGGCCGCGCTCTCGAGGTCGATCCGGCGGGCGGCAGCGGCGATGCTGCCGAGGGCCGAGAGGCGGCGGACAATGACCTCGCGCATGAGGCTGCAGGCCGCGAGAATCTGGGGATCAGCGAGCCCGTAACGGACCGAGCGTCCGTCCCTGACGGCCTCCACCAGGCCGACGGCGCGCATCGCGGCGAGGTGCTGGGAGACGGTCGCCTGAGCGAGGCCAAGCTCGTCGGCGAGCTCGTGGACCTCGCGCGGCCGCTCGCCGAGGAGGTGGATGAGCCTGAGCCGGTGGGGGCTCGCGAGCGCGCGGAGGAGCGATGTCTGGATGACATCGATCTCGTTGAGCACGTTCAGCACCTGGGTCTCCCGAGCGCGAGGCTGGGCGGCTATTCGCTGTGCATATATGTATGTGTTTAGCATCTATCAGTCGCGAGCCGAACGTCACGGTTCTACGGGACCTCCGGCTCGGACGTGAAGAAAGCCCGGCTCCGGGGCTCGGCAATCGCCGATCCGGAGCCGGGCTCGTGGTGCCCGGTTGACGTGTCCGGGAGCTAGGTCCCGTCCCAGGTGTCGCCGTCGGGCGGCGTGAGGTCGGCGATGACGTCGGCACCCGGACCGCCGCTGAAGGCATCGGCCCCCGCGCCGCCAATCAGCGAGTCATCGCCCTGGCCGCCGCGGAGGACGTCGTCGCCGGCGCCGCCGACGAGCGCGTCGTTGCCGCGCTCGCCGTCGAGGGTGTCGACGCCATCCCCGCCGAGGAGGATGTCGTTGCCGTTGCCGCCGCACAGGAGGTCGCCGTCGCCCAGGCCGGCCAGGCTGTCGTCGCCCTGAAGGCCGAGCAGAAGGTCGGCGCCGGCCGTCCCGATCAGCGTGTCGGCGACGTCGGTGCCGACCTGCACGGTCAGGGTGAACGTCGTGGTGTTGACGCCGTCGTCAAGGGTGAAGTCGACGACGGCGGTGCCGCTCACCTTCGGCGTCGCGCTGATGGCGATCGTGCGATTGGCCCCGGATCCCCCGAGGACGACGCTGCCGAGCGGGACCAGGCCCGGGTTGGAGGTTCCGACGGCCTCGAAGTCGAGATCGCCGGCCGGGGTCTGGAGATCGCCAACGGTTACGAGGATCGTGCCGCCGGCGGCCGGACCGCACGTCCCACCGCCCACGACCGCGATCGTGGGCGGGGCGTTGAGATCGAGGCCGACGAGGACGGGGTCGTGATCCGACGCCCGGAAGGCGTTCGGCTCGTAGAACGTGTCCTGGGTCGCCGACTTGAAGCTCGTGTCGTAGTCGAGGAGATCCGGCTCGTCGGCATCGATGTGCCATTCGGCGGCGCCGGTGACCTGGCCGGTCAGCGAAGCGTTCGAGAGGGCGTGATCGAGGTAGCCGGCCTGGCCGTCGAAGACGAACGAGTAGGCGAAGGTGCCGAGGAACGTCTCGATGAGGTTCGTCCAGTCGTCGGCCGTCCCGGCCGTGTCGTCGGCACCGGCCTTGACGGCGTCGATCGGGTCTTCCTTCGCGTACGAGTTGAGGTCGCCGATGATCAGGAAGTCGGGATCGCCGCTGCCGGTGGGATCGGAGGCTGCCCAGTCGACGAGGGCCTGCGCCGCGGCCAGCCGCGTCTGGTTGCAGTTGCCCTGGCCGTCGAAGATGTCGGGGTCGCCCGCGCAGGCCGAGCCCTTCGACTTCAGGTGGTTGACGATGACCGTGAAGCGCTCGCCGGTGGCGTTCTCCTGGAACGTCTGGGCCAGCGCCGGTCGGCTCCGGGTGTCGTCGAAGCGCGGATCGACGGCCGAGGTCAGGACCTCGAAGTCACCGACCGGCGTGACGACGCTGGGCTTGTAGATCATGCCGACGCGGATCGCGTCCGTGCCGATGACGCCGGTCTCGATGCTCGCGTAGGTCCCGGCACCGAGGGCCGTGTTCAGGCCGGCGACGAGGTCGGCGGCCGGGTCCACGCCGGGAGTGTTCTCGAGCTCGTTGAGACCGACGACGTCGGCGTCCAGCCCGGTGATCGCGGCAAGGATCTTGTCGCGCTGGCGAGTGAACTCCGTGGGCTGGTTCGAGTCTGCGCCACGGCACTCCAGGGTCTGGCTGGCGCCGCATTTGTTGTCGAGCGGGTCTCCGGTCGGGTAGTCGAGCGTCAGGAAGTAGTTCAGCGTGTTCATCGCCGCGACCGTGACGTCGCCCCCGACCTCCTCGGGCTCGTCTGGTCTCGGATTCGTCGCCTCGTAGTCGGCAGGTCCCGTGGGCTGGATCCGGTAGAGGTTGAAGTCGAAGCCGAGGACGCCGATCGTGTTGGTGACTGTGTCGCCGCCGCGGAACCGGTTGGCGAGGCCGAAGGCGGCGCCGTTCGGATGGCGGGTGAAGCTCGGGTTCTCGGAGCCCAGGCCGTCGTCGAGGGTGATCCGGCTGAGGGCGTTGGCCTGCGTCCGGAGGTTGGCGGGCGACGGGCCGACGCCGGGCTCGTCGATCGCCGTGCCGGTGAACGGCCGTGTCTCGTCGTCGAGCGGCAGGGCCAGGACGAGCTCGCCGAAGCGGTCGTAGTTGAAGTACTCGGCGATGACGAGGTCCTGCGGGAAACGAACGAGCATGCCCTCGTAGCGCTCGAGCGAGTTGGCGGCCGAGGTTACGAACGGCAGCAGCACGTCGGTCGGGGTGACCGACGCACCCGTGGCGCAGGTTACGATGTTGTAGCCGGCCACCGGGACGGTATTGCTGTTCGCCCCTGTAATCGCAGTCTGGCTGAAGCGCTCGCGAGCGACGCCCCGGATGCGGACGACGTCGCCGGCGGCCACGCCGTTGTCGGCGTCGCCGGTGAAGACGAAGATGCCCTCCGAGGTGTCGGAATTCGCATCGGCTCCGGCGTCCGTGCCCTGGATGTAGAAGCCCCGGATGCCGCTCGTGATCGGGCCTTCGTTGTCGCCGACGACGACGCCCTCCGTCGTCACGGATGTGCCGGCGATCGGGCTGGCCGATCCGCCGCCCTGGATGTCGTGGATGGGCGTGAAGGCGAGGCCGCACGAATCGTCGTCGACGATCGTGCCCAGGCCCTCGCCGTCGGCGATCTCCGCGCCGACGGCATTGCTCACGTCGACGCTGAACGACTCGTCGGGCTCGGCAGTGGCGTCACCGCCGACGTCGACGCTGAAGCCGTACGACGAGCTGCCCTCCGGAATCGTCTGGCCCGTGAGCGACTGGCCGGTGTAGTCGCCGTCGGCGGTGGTCGCCGTGCCGTCCGACGTCTCGATGTCGAACGTCACGCCGCCGGCACCGGCCGGCGCCGAGAGGCTGATGGTGAAGTCGAACGACGTCGTTCCGCCGGTCCCTTCCCGGGCGATGACGTTGTCGATCGTCAGGCCGATCCCGGTAGGACAGAGGTGAGCGGCCGTCGCCGCATTGCGGGGGGCCGGCGTGGCCGCGGTGAAGTCCGCGGCGTTGTCATCTGTGTCGTTGCAGCCAGCTTCACCGCGGACCGCAGCCGTCGAGTTACTGAGGATAGGGGTGGCCCCGGCGCCTTCGAAGAAGTTCGCCCCACCGTAGCCGACGAGATCGATGATCTGGGCCAGCGCCCCGGCACTGCAGGGGGTCGACCCGCCGTTGCACCCGAGGGACGCTGTCGTGTTGACCAGCGCGACCTTGCCGGCCGTCGCGCTCATGTTGATCGGCGTCGTGTCGGTCACATCGGGCGTCGGCAGCGGCGTCGATGGAGTCGCGCCGGCGGCTTCCTGGACCAGGAGGTACCGACCCGGAGCGAGCGACACGCTCGGAAGCTCGGTGAGCTGCCCGGAGTTCGCGCCGAAGTTGCCCGTTCCGGTCGCGCTCGTGTACTGGACCGACCAGCCCGCGAGCGACACAGACGTCGTACCGCGATTGAAGAGCTCGATGAAGTCGTTCGACAGCGGCGCCCCGCTGTTCCCGCCACCGCCGTAGACCTGGCTGATGACGACGTTCGGGCTGACCGCAAGGACCGGTGCGGGTCGCAGTGACAGGCTGCCGGTGGCGACGATCGCGGTCATGACCGCGACGAGGATTCGGGACGCGACGCGCGACATGGATCAGACCTCCTCGAGGATTGGTGAGGACCCTCAGTGCCCAAGGACGGTGGCTGCTCGGATGGCGCGGGCCCAGGCACAAGGATCGGGCCGGCGCGGTGGCGCGAGTGCCGTCTACTCTACCCAACCCCACCGCACCGGACCATTGACGGGGCGTTACTCCGGTGCGCGGGTGCACCGGCGACGACATCAACCGGCCAGTCGGTCAGCGTCCTGCGCGGGGGGAGTGAGCGCAACCGGGGCCGGACTCGGGCGTGGCTCGACCTCCGACCTCGTTCGTGGCGCGTATGAGCTTCGACGTTCGATACAGGGGGCGTATGAATTTGACGGCCCGGTCGGCGGGTGAAGCCACGCCGTCGTCGTTCATACGGGTGGCGTAATGACGCAGCACTACAGCCCCGCGTCGTGGCGAGGTCCGGGGCGCCGCCATACCTGGGGCGTATGAAGCCGACAGGATCCTCGAATGGGCGATCGTCGAACGGTCGGCTTCATACGTGGGGCGTATGCCCGGCTTGAGGATTCCTTGAGGGCCGGCGGCGGCCGACTCGTCGATCCACGATCCCAGCGCGTTGACCCCGGGTGCTATTATCAGACCGACAGTCGGTCTAAGAATAGGAGACCCGTGGCCCGGACCCTCGACCCGGCCGCTCACGCCGTCCGGCGGGACGTCTTCATCGATGCCGCCCAGAGCCTCATCCAGACCCGCGGCTACGAACGTTTCAGCCTCCAGGACGTCCTGGACGCGACCGGAGCCTCGAGGGGCGCCTTCTACCACTACTTCGAATCCAAGGACGCGCTCGCCAACGCGGTCGTCGAGCGCATGGCCGACCAGGCGATGGCGAGGGTCGAGCCGCTCCTCGACGATCCCGGACTCCCTGCGCCCCGGAAGCTCGAAGCCGTGTTCGGCGGGATCGCCCAGTACAAGGCCGAACGCAAGGACCTCGTCCTCGGGGTCATGCGCGTCTGGCTCTCGGACGACAACGCGATCGTCCGGGAGAAGCTGAGACGCCTGGCGGCGAGCCGACAGCGGCCGCTGCTCGAGCGGATCGTCCGCCAGGGTATCGCCGAGGGCACCTTCACGTCCCGCGAGCCCGGGTTTCTCCCGAGCGTCCTCGTCGGCCTCCTCCAGGCCATGGGCGAGCTGGCGATGGAGCTGTGGATCGGCCGGCAGGACGGCAGCGTCACGTTCGAGGAGGTCAAGCGGACATTCGACGCCTACCTGGAGGCGTTCGAGCGAATCGTCGGCGTGCGTCCCGGATCGCTGCAGTTCCTCGACGAGCAAGCCCTCGAGTTCTGGTTCGGCTGACATCGCCGACCGCCCAAAGGAGCACCATGACCGCCATCATCAGGACCGAAGCCCTCACCAAGTCGTACGGCACCCACCGAGGGATCGTCGAGGTCGATCTCGAGGTCAACGAGGGCGAGGTCTTCGGTTTCCTCGGGCCCAACGGGGCCGGCAAGACAACGACGATCCGGACGATCCTCGACCTCATCCGGCCGACGAGCGGCAAGGCCTTCGTCTTCGGCATCGAGTCGAGCGTCGACCCGATCGCCATCCATAATCGGATCGGCTACGTCCCCGGCGAGTTCGCCCTCTACGACCGCCTGACGGGTGGCCAGCACATCGCCTACTTCGCGAACCTCCGGGGCGGCGTCGACCCGGCCTACCAGGCCTCGCTTATCGAGCGCTTCGATGTCGACCCGAGCCGGAAGTTCAAGGAGTACTCGAAGGGCAACAAGCAGAAGATCGGCCTCGTCATCGCCCTTCAGCACCGGCCGGAGCTGCTCGTCCTCGACGAGCCGACCTCGGGCCTGGATCCTCTCGTCCAGCAGTCCTTCTACGCCCTCGTCCGCGAGGCCAAGGAGGAGGGCCGGACGGTTTTCGTCTCGAGTCACATCCTGAGCGAGGTCGAACGGACCTGCGATCGCGTCGCGATCATCCGCGACGGCCGGCTCGTGAAGGTCGACCGGACCGAGGCCCTCCGCGACCTCGCCCACCACCAGGTCGAGCTGCGCTTCGCCGGCCCGGTGCCGCGCGCCGAGTTCGAGATGCTGCCCGGCGTCAGCGACGTGGCGGCCGACGACCACGTCCTGCGGATGCGCGTCTCGGGTCCGATCACGCCGGTCGTCCGGGCGGCCGCCCGCTTCGAGCTGCTCGACTTCGTCAGCCGCGAGCCGAGCCTCGAGGAGACCTTCCTCGCCCAGTACGGCCAGGAGGCCGTGGAGTCCACGGAGGCGCGCGCATGACCGCCCACGCCGCACCGGCGCCGTCGGGCACCCGGACCTCTACCTCGACCTTCAGCCGCATCTACGGCCTGGGCACCGTCTATGCCAAGACCCTCCGCGATTCGCGGCTGGCCGTGATCATCGTCGGCGGCATCGCGGCGGCCATCGTCCTCTCGGGGGCCGCCGCCTTCGGCGAGGCCTACAACACGGCCCAGTCCCGGATCGAGCTCGCCAACCTCGTCAAGAGCCTGCCCCCGGCCCTGTCGGGGGTCTACGGCAACCCCTTCCCGGCCAATATCGAGACCCTCGGCGGCTCGATCGGCTGGAAGAGCGGCGCGTCGCTCGGACTGGTCGCCGCGCTGTGGTCGGTCCTGGCCCTGTCCGGCACGCTCGCCGGCGAGGCACGCCGGGGCAGCCTCGAGTTCGTCGCCACGACCCGGCTCGGGATGCGCCGGATCGCCGTCGAGAAGCTGACCGCCCACCTGACCGGGATGGCCATCGTCGTCATCGCTGTGGGCCTCTCGGCCTGGATCGGCGGGGCCGCGTTCGCGACCCTGCCCGGCGACGAGATCTCACCGGCCTCGGCCATCGGGTTCGCCCTCTGGGTGGGCGTCGTGGCCCTCGCCTCCGGGGCCGTGGCCTTCGCCCTGGCCCCTGTCTTCGGACGGGGCGGCTCCGCGGCGATCGCCGGCGCGGTCCTCCTCGTCGGCTACTTCGTCAACGGCTACCAGGCAGCGGTCCCGGCATTCGCCGGGCCGGCGAACCTGACCTGGTTCGGCTGGACCGCCCGCCACCAGCCGCTCGCCGGCCAGTTCGACTGGGTCTCGCTCCTGCCGGGGGCCGTCGTCGCAGTCGTGCTGCTCGTCATCGGCGTTGAGCTCTTCGCCCGACGCGACCTGGGGGTCACGACCCGGATCCCGTGGCCGCACGTCCCCGAGATCGCCCTTGGTCTCAGCGGCCCGGCCAGCCGGTCCTTCGGCGATCGGCTCCCGCTTGCCGTGTGGTGGGGGCTGGGGATTGGCTTGATGGGTTTCATCTTCGGGGCGGCGTCCCTCTCGCTGGCGGGGGCCCTCGACCAGCTGTCGCCGGAAACGCGCCAGATCTGGGCGTCGATCTTCCCGAACATCGAGCTCACCGGAGCGGGCGCGTTCCTGCAGCTCGCGTTCGTCACCTTCGGGTTGATCCTGGCCGGGTTTGCGGCGTCGACGCTCGTCAGCGGCTGGGCTGCGGATGAGACCGGTGGCCGGCTCGAGATGCTCCTCACCTCCTCGATGTCGCGCGCCCGCTGGGCGGTGGCCGGCGGGCTCGGCCTCATGGCGGCGATCGCTGTCATGACCGGGGTCATCGCCCTTGGAATCGGGATCGGTTCCGCCATCGCCGGTGGCGACGTCCTGACCCCGATCCTCGGCAGCCTCGTGCTCGGGCTGTACGCGGCCGCCCTGGCCGGGATCGGCCTCGCCGTCGGCGGGCTCATCCGAACCTCGATCGCGGGCGAGGTCGTGGCCGGGATCGTGATCGCCACGTTCATGCTCGACATCCTCGCCCCGGCGCTGAAGTGGCCGGACTGGGTCCACGACCTGGCCTTGTCCGCCCACCTGGGCCAGCCGATGGTCGGGACCTGGGACTGGCCCGGGATGATCGCTTGTGTGGTCATCGCCCTCGGGGGTGTCGTGCTCGCCGGCGTCGGGATCGCCCGTCGGGACGTGGAGCGCTGACCCGCCGATCGAATGGTGGCCCGCGTCTCAGGATCGGCGCCGGCCCGCGGCAGCCACGGCCGGTGGCTCCGCGGTCGGCGGCGCGGCGGCCCGCGGTTGCGTGTCGCCGTCGTCGCGACGATAGGGGACGGCGACGACGACGGTGTGCGGCCGCCCGAGGAGGGCGATCCGGAGCCGTTTCGCCGACTGGTTGTAGAGGAGGCGCTCCCACCAGCTCCGGGCGACGTACTCCGGGATGACCACGAACGTGATCGGCGTGTCCTTCTCCGGGGGCCAGGCAGCGTCGAGGACGTCGAGGTAGGCGAGGAGTGGCCCGACGAGCGCCCGGTACGGCGATTCGACGACGACGAGGGGCACGTCGGGCAGTTGGCGCTCCCAGCGCTGGCGGATCGCGTCTGCCTCGTCGGGCTCATCCGACACGAGCACGGCGCGAACATCGGGGGCAATGGAGCGGCCCACGTTGACGGCGTGGACGACGGCCCGGTTCAGGCCCGGAACCGGCACGATGACGCGCTCTTCTCGATGGGGGGCGGGCAGGACTCCGTCGTCGCGGACCGCCAGCTTCGCGGCCGATGAACGGTACTGGTGATTGATGAACAGCATCATCACGACGAGTACCGGGATGACGACCGCCACGAGGAGCGATGGCGGGGCCTTGGCCACGGTGACGACGACGGCGACGAACGCGGTCAGGACGCAGCCGAAGCCGTTGAGCGCGAGGCGCCAGCGCCATCCCGGCGGTCGCTCGCGCAGCCAGTGCCTGACCATGCCGCCCTGGCTGATCGTGAACGACACGAACACGCCGACGGAGTAGAGCGGGATCAGCGCCGTCGTGTTGCCCTCGAAGATCACGAGGAGGGCGATCGCGACGAGGCTCAGGATGACGATCCCGGAGGTGAAGGCCAGGCGATCGCCTCGGAAGCTGAACTGGCGCGGTAGGTACCCGTCGCGTGCCAGGATCGCGGCCAGTCTCGGGAAGGCGTTGTACGAGGTGTTGGCCGCGAGGAAGAGGATCAGGGCGGTGAAGGTCTGGAACAGGTAGAACCCGATCGAGCCGTCGCCGAAGGCGAGGGCCGCGACCTGGCTGATGACGGTCTTCGGGGCGAGCTCATCGATCGCGACGATCCCGAAGTTCAGGGCCACGAACGTGATCCCCAGGAACAGGACCGCCAGGAGGACGGCCACGATCGTCAGGGTGGCCGCCGCGTTCTTCGGCTCCGGCGGCTTGAACGCCGGCACGCCGTTGGCGATCGCCTCCGTGCCGGTGAGGGCGACCGAGCCCGAGGCGAACGCCCGGATGATCAGCAGCAGCCCGAGCGGTTCCAGGGGGCTGGGTGCCCCCGGCAGGGGTGAGGGCGGCGCCGCGTGCTCGCCCAGGACGATGATCCGGTACATGCCGATCGCGATCATGAGGAGGGCCGAACCGACGAACAGGTACGTGGGGATCGCGAAGATGTTCCCCGATTCGCGGAGGCCCCGAAGGTTGCCGAGGGTGATCAGCACGATCGCGGCGACCCCGATGAGCAGGCGCTCCCCGGCGACCCCGGGGACCGCGGAGATGATCTGCTCGACCGCCGACGCGGTCGAGACGGCCACGGTCATGACGTAGTCGACCAGCAGCGCCCCGGCGGCGATGAGCGATGCCAGGGCCGGCAGATTCGCCCGGGCGACGGCATAGGCGCCCCCGCCCGAGGGGTAGGCGTAGCCGATCTGCCGATAGCTCGTCGATACGACGGCGAGGAGGAGGGCGATCGCCGCGGCGACCGGGAGGCTCAGGAAGAGGAAGCCGGCGCCGGCCAGGACGAGGACGCGGAGGATCTCCTCCGTCGCATAGGCCGAGGAGCTGATCGGGTCGGAGCTGAAGATCGCAAGGGCCTTCTTCTTGGGCAGCCGCTCCTCGATCTCCTCGTGGATCGAGAGTGGGCGGCCGAAGAGGATCGCCCGGACCCTCGCCAGCGCCCGACCGGCCGGCGTGTGCGGCTGCGATGCCGCCTCCTTGGCCACGAGCCGGCCTTCGCCCGAGTAGCGGAAGAAGGCCGTGTGCGGGCGCTCGACGCGAACCCGTCGATCTCCGACCTTGCGGCCCTGGAGGGCCCGCGGCCTGCGACCCGCGATCATTCCCCGCGTGGCCCGACGATCGCGGTCACGGTGTCGGGCTGTTCCCGCGTCAGGGTGAAACGGACGCCCGCCAGCTGCGCCCGGACGAGACCCTGGGCCGCCACCTCGTCGAGGCCGGCCAGGCCGGTCACGTGGACGCGGATGGCTACCCCGTATGCGACCAGCTCGATGGCGGCGATGAGCTCGCCGAGGGCTCGATCGGCCGCGATCGGGACGGCGACGGGCAGGAGGGTCGGGCGAGGGTGGTCCACGTCTCGAACGTACGACTCGTCGCCAAGAGGCCACGTGCCGTCGGCTGGGCGCGATCCCTCAAGGGACCCTCAGGATTGGGCTCCCGCGGGCTACTCCTCAGCGCCGACGCGGTAGCCGACCCCCGGCTCCGTAACGATGAGTCTGCGGAGCGAGCCCTCCGGATCCGCCGCGGCCAGCTTCCGCCGTACCTGGCTGACGTAGACGTGGACGTAGTGATCCTCGCCGCGGTAGGCGTCGCCCCAGACCGCGCGGAGAAGGCGGCCCCGGGTGACGAGCCGGCCCGGGTGCGCAAGCAGGACGCGGAGGATCTCGAACTCGCGCGGGGTGAGATCGACCCGCCGGCCCTCGACGGTGACCTCGTGGCGCAGGGCGTCGAGGACGAGAGGCCCGATGGCGACCCGGCCGCTCGCGTCGGCCGAGGGGCCGCCGGCCCGCCGCAGGACGGCCCGCAGGCGGGCGTGGAGCTCGGCGGTCCCGAACGGCTTCGTGACGTAGTCGTCGGCCCCCAGCTCGAGGGCCTCGACCTTCGTCGCCTCGGCGTCGCGGGCCGAGATCACAAGGATCGGCGTCGTCGCCTCGCGCCGGATCCGGGCGATGATCCGGGTCCCGTCCATGTCCGGCAGGCCGAGGTCGACGAGCACGACGTCCGGGCGGCGGGCCTCCCAGCGCTGGAGCGCCTCGCCCCCGCCCCGGACGTCCTCGACCTTGAAGCCACGGGCCACGAGGTCACGGCGCAGCGCAGAGCGCGTGGCGTCGTCGTCCTCGACGATCAGGACGCTCGGCCCGGGCTCGCGCTCGGCGGTCACGACGCCGCGTCCACAACCGAGGGGATCGCCGCCGCGCGAAGCTCGACGTCGATCGCCAGCCCGCCGAGATCGCTGCGGCGCGCCGCGACCCGGCCGCCCATCGCCTCGACGAAGCCGCGGACCACGGCGAGGCCGATGCCGATGCCGGTCCCGGGCGAGCGCCGCCTCCCGCCGGCCCGGAAGAAGCGGTCGAAGACTCGCGGCAGCGCCTCGTCGGGGACGCCGGGGCCGGAGTCCTCGACGGTCACGCACACGAGCGCCGCTCGATCATCCGAGCCGGCGGCGGATCCGGCGGCGACGCCGGCGGAGATCCGGATCGCGGAGCCCTCGGGCGTGTGGCGGATCGCGTTGTCCAGGAGGTTCACGAGGGCCTCCTCGAGGAGGATGGGGTCGGCGATGACGGCGCCTTCTCCGGTGGCGACCTCGATCCGGCGGACGCCGGCGCGCCCTTCGACGAGTGCGATCGCCCCGGCCACGACGTCGTCGAGGTCGAGGGCCTCATCTGCGACGCGAAGGACGCCGGCCTCGATGCGGCTTAGGTCGAGGAGGTTGCCGACGAGTCGGTTGAGCCGCTGGGCCTCCCGGTCGATGGAGGCGGCGCTCGCCCGGATCTCGTCGGGATCCAGGGCCACGTCCGGGTCCATGAGCGTGCCGGCGGAGGCCCGGATAGAGGCCAGCGGCGTCCGGAGGTCGTGCGACACGGATTCGAGGAGGGCCGACTTCAGGGCGTCGCTCTGCTGGGCGATCTCAGCGCGACGCGTCTCGGACTCGAGGCGATCGTGGGCAAGCGCCTGGGCGACGAGGTCGGCGGCGACCCGGAGGAGCGTCGTCGTCTGGGTGTCGGGCAGGCCGTCGCCGGCGTCGCGTGAGGCCCACAGCGAGCCGATCGGCCGGCCAGCCTCCTCCATCCGGACGCGCACGTGGCGGGTGCTCGTGGGACCGGCTCCGCGGGCGGCCAGAGGCCCGCGGACCTGCGTCCATGCCGTCGCCCCGCCCGAGGCGTCCCGGTGGAGGACGGCGTAGCCGCGTGGGGAGGCACGGGCCGGCCCCTCCCAGCTCTGGCCGACGACGCGCTCGCCGGCGTCGTCGGCCCCGAGGCCGAACCAGACCTGCGGCATCCCCGCCTCCCGGGCGAGCGCGGCCGCGATCGCCGGCAGCGCGTCCGTCGTCGAGGTCCGCCTGGCGAGGGCCCGGGTGACGTCGAAGAGGGCCCGCGACTCGTGCTCCCTGGCGATCGCCGCCTCAGCGCGGCTCCGTTGCAGCGCGGCCAGCTGGCCGACCGTGACGGCGACGAACAGGAGCAGGACGAGGTGGAGCCACTCGTCCGGATCCGAGACGGTGAGCGTCAGGTACGGCTCGGTGAAAAGGAAGTCGTAGACGAGGACGGCCACGAGCGCGGTGAGCGACGCCCCGGTCACTCCGTACCGGATGGCGATCGCGGCGACCGCCACGAGGTAGACGTTCGACGCGTTGGGGAGCTTGAGCCACCCCTCGAGCCCGGCCACGACGCCCGTCGCGACCGCCACCGCGGCAACGACGGCAAGCCCGACCTCGATCCAGCGTGCCACGCGCGGACGGCTCATCGATGTCAGCGTACCCCGGTCGGCCGCCAGGTCGAAGATCGGGTTAGCCGCCCGCCGGGGACGAGGCGGTCAGGGCAAGAGTTGGGCGAGCACTCCGTGGCCACGTCCCGCTGCCGCCTGGCCTGCTCGAGCTCGGCTTCCACGTTGCTCCCGGCGGGTCGATCGTGGTAGGCCGTCCCGAGCCTCGAGGTGGGCCACCGCGTCGCCGGGCCGCTCATCGATCCGCGGCGCGGGCACCGTCTTGGTCGCGGGATGGTCTCCCAAGCGCCTGGGCCGAAGCCAGGCCGCCGATCAGCTCGCGGCGAGCCGACCCCATGCGAGCACCACGATCGCCACATCGAGGACGACGGCCACGAGGTAGAACGGGTGGAAGAACAGGGTGAGCGCAAGCAGCCCGAGCACGCCCCCGGCAAGTGCGAGTCTCGGCCACTGCTCGCCCGGGAGGAGCACACCGAACCAGCCGAGGCCGGCGCCGATCAACGCGAGTCCGGCGGCGAGCCAGAGGAGCCCGCCGAGCATCGCGGGGCCGGATCCGAGGTTGAGCGAATCGAGAACCCAGGAGCGGCCGAAGGGACCGGGCCACCAGCTCATCCACGATGGCATCGCCAGGGCCGCCGCGTTGGGGTTTGTCGCACTCCCGATGCCGATCATCGTCGTGATCAGGCCGTGAGGACGAGGGCTATTCCGACGACGGAGTGGGGCAAGGCGATTCTCCCTCTGGCGTGGGTGTCAGGCGCGCCGCCAGCGCGACCGGCCAGCCGACTGAGGCCGGCGACAACGAGGCGGGATGGTGATCGTGCCGGTGTCGGGAGGTGCCATGGCAGGGCCGTCTGGCGAGCCGGGAGGGGTCCGAATGCCCTGTATCTGTCCCGCGCCCGGCCTGAACATGAGGGCGACGTCCATTCCCAACGCAAGGTGCCTGAATGACTTCGCGCTCTGTTCCCGGTGCCCTGGGCACCACCGCAACGATTCTCGCGGCCCTCGCCTCCGTCGCCGGCCTGCTCATCCCAGGCCTCTATCGCGATGCCCCGAACTGGGTGCAGCAGGCCCGCGGCACGGACCTCGCCACGCTGTTCGTCGCCGTGCCGCTCGTCGCCGCCGGGTTCTGGACCACCCGCCGCGGATCGTCGACGGGCGTCCTGGCGGTCGTCGCGGGCCTCTTCTACCTCGTCTACAACTACGCGATCTTCGCCTTCTCGGTGGTGATGAATCCGCTCACCGCGATCCACATCGCGATCTTCGGACTGGCCCTCTGGAGCCTCGTCCTGGGGGCCCATGATCGGCGCGTCGTGGCCGCCGCCGAGGCGGTGCGGGACCGACTCTACCGCCGCCTGTCGGGCGGCCTCCTGATCGCGGTCGCGGCGCTCTTCGGGCTCCTCTGGATCGGCCAGATCGTGACGACCACCCTCACCGGAACGCTCGCGCCCGATCTCGTCCTCGCCGGGCTCAGCACCAACCCGGTCTACGCCCTCGACCTCGGCTTCTTCCTGCCGCTGGCGGCGCTTGCCGGACTGGGCCTCATCCGTGGGAGCCGCGCGTCGGTCTTCGCGCTGCCGATGCTGATCTGGGTCCCGGTGATGAGCGCCGGCGTTCTCGGTGGGTTCGTCTTCGTCGCCGCGGCCGGCGACGCGGTCCCGGTCGGCGTTGTCGCGATCGTCGGCGGGCTCGGCCTCGTCTCGGCCATCCTCGCCACCGCGCCGCTCGTTCGCCGGCCCACCCAGGCTCGTAACGCCGCCCCGGCCTGACGGGTCGCAGCGGCGCCCTCATGGGCCCGGTATCCCTCGCGATCTCGACCGCCTACGCCTGGATCAGGTACTCCCACGGAGTATTGACAACCACCTTGTCAAGAGGGGGCTGGAGGGCGTAGAATCGCCTTCGATCGGCCTGTCAAGACCTTGACAGGCCAGGACCATGTCCGGCGGATCGCGGCACGGGGCGGGACGCTCGGAGAACCTCGGCGTCGTACGGGTCGTAGAGATCGATGCACGAGGAGGCACCGGAGGTCGGTTGGCAGGCGGAATCGCGGCGGAAGTCAAGAGCCGGCTGAACATCGTCGACGTCATCGGCGAGAGCGTCCAGCTGAAGAAGGCGGGCACGACGTTCAAGGGTCTGTGCCCGTTCCACGGGGAGAAGACGCCCTCGTTCACGGTCACCCCGGCGCGTGATTCCTGGAAGTGCTTCGGCTGCGGCCTCGGCGGCGACATCTTCAGCTTCGTCATGCAGCGCGACTCCGTGCCCTTCCCCGAGGCCCTGCGGCAGCTCGCCAGCAAGGCCGGCGTCGAGATCGACGAGCGGACGAAGCGCGAGGACGCCCACCGCGCTCGCCTTCGCGACATCCTCGAGACCTCGATCGCCTTCTACCACCAGGTCCTGACCGCGACAAAGCTCGGGGCGCCGGCCCTCGACTACCTCCGTGGCCGGGGCTTCACCGAGGCCACGATCGAGGCCGCCCAGCTGGGCTGGGCGCCCGACGGCTGGGACACGATGAGCCGCCGCCTCGTCGAGAAGCGCGACATCCGGCCTGAGGAGCTCGTCGAGGTTGGCCTCTCCTCACCGGGCCGATCCGCGACCCGTGGCGCCGGCGTCATCGACCGCTTTCGCGGCCGCGTCCTCTTCCCGATCCGTGACCAGAACGGGGCCGCGGTCGGCCTCGGCGGCCGGATCCTCGGCTCGGAAGGGGAGGGCGGCCGCGACACCGGCCCCAAGTACCTCAACTCGCCCGCGACCCCGCTCTTCGACAAGAGCCGGACGCTCTACCTCATCGACAAGGCCAAGGGCCCGATCCGCAAGTCCGGCCAGGCCGTCATCGTTGAGGGCTACACCGACGCCCTGATGGCCCACCAGGCCGGCTTCGACAACGTCGTCGCCTCGCTCGGCACCGCGCTCACGCCCGGCCAGGTTGCCCTCCTCACCCGCTACGCGAAGCGGATCGCGCTCGCCTACGACGTCGATGCCGCCGGCCAGAAGGCCGGGACGTTCGGCGTCCAGGCCCTCGAGGGCCTCATCGGCCAGCTCGCGGCCACCGAATCCGGGGTGGAGCTGGACGAGGTCCGCGTCGTCCGCCTCCCGGATGGCAAGGACCCCGACGAGGTCGTCCGCGAGTCGCCCGACCTGTGGCGGGAGGAGATTCGCACCGCCCAGCCGATCGTCGACTACCTCATCGACACGTACGCGAAGACCTACGACCTCAAGACACCGGGCGGCAAGGCCCGCTTCGTCGACGCCCTGATGCCCACCATCCGGGCGGTCCCGAATCCGGTCATGCGCGATGGCTGGCTCCAGCGCGTCCGGCAGGTCTCGGGCGTCGAGGAGCGCGTCCTCCTGGAGGTCCTCCGAAGCGGCCGCTCGGCGACCGGGATCGGCGACGCCGGCTCGGCGCGCGAGGGGCGCTTCAGCGCCGACGCCGTGACCGCGGCGCCCGACGCCCTCCGCGTCGGCGACATCCTCCGCGGCGTGCTGCCCCAGGAGCAGGAGCTCCTCCGGCTCATGCTCCTCGTTCCCGAGGTCCAGGTCCGGATCACCGACGCGATCGGCCCGGACCGGCTCCCGAACACCGTGGCCCGCGAGCTCTTCCGGGCCGTGGTCCTGGCCCGCGAGCCGGACGACCAGGGTGTCCGCCCGCCGTTCAGCCTGACCGCGCTCATCCAGGCCCTCGATCCCGAGACTGCCGCGCTGGCCCAGGCCCTCGTCGCCCGGCGCGACCCGGACGCCCACGACCTGACATCCGAGGAGCTCGCCTACGAGGTCGAGCGCCTCGTCATCGACCTCGAGGTGCGGGCCCTCGACGAGCGCCACGAGTTCATCCAGGACGCCCTTGCCGAGGCCGAGCAGGCCGGCGACGTAGACGCCGCCGGGCGCCACCTCCACGAGATCCAGGCCATCAACGACCAGCGGCGATCGCTCCATCGACGCCGCGACCAGACCCGTCTCCTCGTCAGCCCCTCACGGAGGTAAGTCCCGCCATGCCCATCGACCCGCTCGACCAGCAGCTCGTCGAAGCCGTCCTCACCCGCCCCCGGCGGGGCAAGGCCGATCTCGAGGAGGCCAAGCTCGCCGGTCTCCGGACCGTGGTCGTCGACGATGACATCGATGCCGACGACGATGACGACGACGACCTCGGCCCCGCCGTGCCCGCCGCCGACGACGACGCGGACGACACCGCCGTCGAGGTCGTCGCGGAGGACACCGAGGTGACCGCGGCCGGGGTCGGCCTGCCCGCGGATGCTCCCGCCAAGCTGGATGCCGCCGAGCTCGAGGAGCCTTCGGCCGAGGAGCTCGAGGCCCTCTCGGCCGACATGATCGGGATCGACGACCCGGTCCGGATGTACCTCAAGGAGATCGGCAAGGTCGCCCTCCTGACGGCCGAGGAAGAGGTCGTCCTGGCCAAGGCGATCGAGCTCGGTGAGCAGCTCGCCGAGGAGCCCTGGAAGGGCCTCGTCTCGCTCCACGAGTGGACGACCCACAACACCGAATCGAAGACCCGGACCCTCAAGCCGCAGCACCGCCTGCCGCTCGGCGAGGAGGCCCACCGCCTCGTCCGCGACGCGATCTCGTGGGACGGGGCCGGCGACCTGCTCGTGCCGCCGCCCGATTTCCACCTCATCAAGGCCGGTCGCGACGTCCAGTCGGAGGGCACGACCCAGCTCCTCAAGGAGGCCCGCAAGCACCTCGCCGAGTACGACGCGGCGCTCGAGGGCCGGAGCGACGAGACGCCGGCCGAGGCCTTCCTGCGCCTCCTCGACTGGGCCTACTTTGCCGTCCACAACGGCGACCTCGATTCGCGCGACAACGTCGGCCTCCGGGCGATCTACGACTGGACCCGCGACGGGGTGGCCTTCCCGGCCCTCGAGCGCTGGGTCAACGCCGGCCGCGACGCCGACCTCCTCAAGGCCATGGGCTACGACCCCGACGTCCCGAAGACGACCAAGCTGGCCCACCGCAAGGGCGAGCTCGTCCGGATCGGGCGCGACGCCCGCGAGCAGCTGACCTCGGCCAACCTCCGGCTCGTCGTCTCGATCGCCAAGAAGTACATCGGCCGCGGGATGTCGTTCCTGGACCTCATCCAGGAGGGCAACATCGGCCTCATCCGGGCGGTCGAGAAGTTCGACTTCGAGAAGGGCTTCAAGTTCTCGACCTATGCCACGTGGTGGATCCGCCAGGCCATCACCCGGGCCATCGCCGACCAGGCCCGGACGATCCGCATCCCGGTCCATATGGTCGAGACGATCAACCGGCTCATCCGCGTCTCGCGGCAGCTCCTCCAGGAGCTGGGTCGCGAGCCGACGGTCGAGGAGATCGCCGAGGCGATGTCCAAGGGCCAGGAGGTCCAGGTCACCCCGGAGAAGGTCCGCGAGATCATCAAGGTCTCCCAGGAGCCGGTGTCGCTGGAGACGCCGATCGGCGAGGAGGAGGACTCCCACCTCGGCGACTTCATCGAGGACCGGGGTGCGCTCGCGCCGGCGGAGGCGGCCTCGCATCAGCTCCTCAAGGAGCAGGTCGAGGCGGTCCTCGACTCGCTGACCGGTCGTGAGCGGCGGGTGCTCCAGCTCCGGTTTGGGTTGGAGGACGGCCGCGCCCGGACTCTCGAGGAGGTCGGCAAGGAGTTCAACGTCACCCGCGAGCGCATCCGCCAGATCGAGGCGAAGGCGCTCCGCAAGCTCCGCCACCCGTCCCGGAGCCGGAAGCTCAAGGACTACCTGGAGTAGGCCGGGGTTGCGGCTGGCCGCGCCTCGGAGATTCATCGTTGACCGCGTCGCCCGGGGTGGCTAGGCTCGCCTGACGATGCGCAAGCGCCCGGGCCCGGGACGCAGACTCGCGGTCCTGGCCGTCGCCTTCGGGCTTGCCGGCTCGATGACCCAGCGGGCCGCGCCGCAGGCTGCCGCCTTCGGCGAGGGTGACGTCACGTCTCCAGTCCTGGGCCTGGCCGGCCAGTGGACAGGTCCGATCACCCCCGTCCACGAGATCCTCCTCCTGTGGGACGACCTGCTCGACCAGTCGGCCACGCCCAACGTCGGCGACTTCGAGGTGAAGCTCGACGGGTCGCCCCTGGCGGCGGACTCTGTCAGCTTCACCCACGCAGGGTTCTTCGATCCCGACCTGGCCTTGACGTTCATGACCCTCCACCTGGCCGATCCGGTCACCGCCCCCGGGACCCTGACGGTCTCGTACCTGCCGGGCACGATCCCGGTCATGGACGAGGCAGGCAACGCGGCCGGCATGGCGCTGGACGTCGTGGTCGACGTCTTCGAATTCCCCAGCTTCGAGGCGTCGATGGCGCTCGTGGACGGTTCGTATGGGCGCGACCATGTCGGACTGCTCTTCAGCGATGCCGTCGCCCCCTCGACGATCCCACCGCCCTCGGCCTTCACGGTCGTCCGGAACGGGACACCGATGACGCCGACGGCCGTGTCGATCTACCCGGGTTTCGGGGGCCGCGTCCTCGACCTCGTGCTCCCCGTCGGATTCCGGTCTGGCGATGTCGCCACGATCAGCTACACCGCGCCCGGTGGCGGCGGCATCGAGAACCTCGGCGGGACCCCCGCGCCCAACCTTGTCGCCGCCGACATCGCCCTCTTCCTGCTCGCCCGTGACTCGGTCTCAGGCGGGACAGGCGCCGGGGGTGGCTCCGTCACGACCGACGCCGGCGATCCGGGCACCACCGCGCAGGATCCGGTCGCGACGACGATCGACGTGCCGGGAGAGGCGACCGTCATCATCGATGAGGGGGCCTCGGACCTGCCGCCGCCGACGATCGACTGGACCTTCATTGGCGAGACGGTCGAGATCGATGTCACCCCGGACGCCACCCCGCAAGACCCGCTCGTCATCGACTTCGCGATCGACGCGTCGGTCCTCGCAACCGCGGTCGCGACGCCTGACACGGTCGGGATCTTCCGGGACGGTGTCCTCGTCGACCCCTGCACCGGTCCGGCCGGTCAGGCGTCACCGGATCCCTGCGTCGCGGCGCGGACCGCCGTCCCGGAGCCGCCAGATCCAATCGCGTACGCCGTGATCCGGGTCCTGAGCTCCCACGCCTCGACGTGGACGCTCGCCGCCGCGCCCATCGTGTGGTCGGGCCTCTTCGCACCGGTCGACGATCTGCCGACCGAGAACGTCGTCACCGCCGGCAGGGCCGTTCCGGTCGTCTTCTCGCTGGGGGGCGACCGTGGGCTCGACGTCTTCGCGCCGGGATATCCGCTGTCCATGCGCGTGGACTGCACCTCCGGTGTGCCTCTGGATGCGATCGAACTGACCGTGACAGCCGGCGCGAGCTCCCTGGGCTACGACGCCGCCACCGATCGATACAGCTACATCTGGAAGACGGCCAAGGTCTGGTCAACGGCTCCGGGCGGTCCATGCCGGGAGCTTGTCCTCCGGTTCGGGGACGAATCGGAGCACGAGGCTGTATTCAGGTTCCGCTAGACGCGGCCGGTCGGGCCGGTCAGGCCATTCCGACCGCGGCGCCGCAACTATGGGGCGCGGCGGGCGACGTCCTCGAGATAGGCCTGGATCTCCGGCATGGCCCGGAGCATTCGCTCGAAGTAGTCGTTCACGGCGCCCAGCGCGGCCGACGAGATGCCATGCATCTCGTCCTCGCGCTCGGCATGGCCCTCGCGGGCGCTCAGCGAGTCGCGGAGACGGAGCAGGTGGCCGACCATCTCGGCTTCCTGCGGCCCCTCGAGCGCCTGAATAGCCGAGATGATGAGCCGGTCGACCTGGGCCACCATCGTGGTGGCCTCGAACGCCTCGCCGGACCCGGCGGCGTCGTCCAGCGTCCTGACGAGCGCCGCGACCTGGTAGAGCGCGGTGATCGGCTCGTCGAACAGCTCGCGGAGGTAGGCGGCCTCGGTGTACCGACCGCTCATCCGGAAGACGTTGTACATCCGGCGGGCGGCCTTCCCGAAATTCGGCTCCTTGACGGTGTACTTCCAGACCTCGTGCTCGAGGGTCTCGACGTAGTCGTCGACGGAATCGGCCGAGAGCTCCTTGACGAGCTTCGAGAAGAGCGGGATGGACTCCGACTCGAGGTAGACCTCCTGGAAGTACGGATCGAGGAACCCGTCGAGCGGCACGATCGTGCCGTCCGGCGCCTCCCAGGTGGGGTCGAGCATGTTGCTGGCGTTGGCGAGCTTGCCCCGGGTCTTGTCGGCGATGACCCAGTCGAGCTTGCACCAGCCGGGCTCGATCTCACCGTCCGACCAGGGCACGACCCTGACCGAGCCGTCCTGGAGGATCAGCTCCATCTGGCCGGCCCGGATCTCCTCGAGCGTCCACGACATCGGGGCGCCGTTGGTGAACTTCTGGCCGCCCTTCGTCCCGGCGATCTGGTGGCTCCCGAACTTGACCTCCCAGAGCCGATGGCCGGGCCCGCTCGCGGTCGCCAGCGCCTTCTCGCGGATCAGGTCGCCGAGGATCTTGCAGGCCGCCTCACGGGTGTCGGCCTTGATGTGGATCCGCTCGAAGAAGTCGCAGTCGGCGGGGAAGGCGTTGACCTTGCTCTGGGCCGCCGAGCCGGAGATCGAGAGGGCCGTCAGGACCTGCGGGGGGCGGTCCTCGAAGCCGACGATCGTCGACATCTCACGGAAACGGGCGAGGTCCTCGGGCTGAAAGTCGAGCATCGTGACCCGATGGCCGTAGACGCCGGTGTTGACGTCCATGACCAGGTCGCCGCCGCTCGCCTCGGTCGCCATCGCGGCGACCCATTCGGAGGCGTCGTCCGCGTCGATCTCGATGCCGAGGCGACCCGCCGACTCGATGACCCGGGCGATCGCGGCGTCGCGGTCCGCGTCCGTGTCGACGGCCCTGGGCTCACTCGTTCGTGGCTCCATGGCGGTACCTCCCAGGCCGGCGCGGGGCGGTCGCACGCCCATCCGAGGTGACGGGCCGGACGCCGCGGGTCCGTGGACCAGTGTACCGGCCGACGAGGCCGCCGAACGAGGATCTGATCTAGGGCACGGGGAGCGGGTCGCCGCAATCGGAGAACCAGCTGACGGCGCCGTCCATCGGAGCGAGGTGGACCTCACGCTGCTGCGTCTGGCCCTGGGCCGTGACATTGGCATCGATCGTCCAGGCCTCGGCGATCGTCGTCGTCCGTTCGTCGGTGACGTAGTCCCACGGACCGAGCGGGTGGATCGCGATGATCTCGACCGCGTAGGTCGCGTCCGCCTCGTCCGCTGCCAGCTTGGTCTCGCAGGCCGCGACCCCGTAGCGGTCGATCGTGGCGACGTTGAGCCGATCCGCCATCGAGTCGACGACCCCGGCCCTGATCGCGGCGACGAGGTCGGCGAGGAAGGCGCGGATCGCCGTGTCGGTCTCGGCGCCGACCGTGGGGCTGGGAACCGCCGTTGGGCTCGGCTCGGGTGTCGGGCTCGGTGCGGCGGTCGCGAGCGGCGGGGCCGACGGCGTCGGGGTCGGGCTCGGGTGGGCGGTCGTCGGCCCGGCTGACGCAGTTGCCCGCGCCGGACCGAACGGGGGCCCGCCGCCGGTCGCGAGCTCGTAGCCGCCGACGACGGCCAGGCCAACGCCGACGACCAGCAGGACGACACCGAAGCCCGTTCGGCCGTTCATTCGTGCCCTCCCCGTGCGGGCCTTCCGGTCGGATGCGCGGAGGATAGCCGCGCCGCGCGCCGCGGTGCACCGGTCGCCCGCGACACGGGCGCCCGGTGGCGACGGCGCGGCAGGTCGGTTGTCCCGTTGCCACGCTCCGCTGGCGGCTATAGAGTGCCGGCATCCAGCGGGGGCTCTGGAGGGGAGGATGGCTGGCCTGGCCCACGGCCCGGCGTCTCGACGAGCGATCCATCGCGGACCCGGCAGCCGGATGGCGGCGGTCGCCGGGCTCGTCATCGCGGTCGCCGCGGTCGCGCTTGCGCCGCTCGGGCCGGCCGCCACGCAAGTGCAGGCCCAGGACGAGAATCCGATCCTCGAGTACCTCCAGGCGCTCGCCGCCGTCGAGGGCAAGTCGGTCACCCAGACCGGCGACACCGTCCGGGTAGAGGACCCGGCCGGCGACCAGGAAGGGCTCGCGCACGGTCTCAACGACATCCTCGAGGCCGGCCACGCGTGGGGCTCGATGCTCCCGTCCTACCTCCTGGAGGGGCCGCTGGAATGCGGTCAGGACAACGTCGGCTGCAGCCGGTTCGGGAGCGTCGCCGCGGCGTTCGACATGGGGTTCGCGGTCGGCCACGTTCGCCTGGCCGACTCGCTTGATTCGCTCGATCCCGCGAGGCAGGTCGAAGGCGGCATCCTGGCCGCCCTCGACCGCTTTCCGACCGTTCCGCCGCCGGCCGACGGGAGCTTCAACGCGTTCGCCGGCGGATCGCACTTCTGGATCGTGCGGTGGGAGAACGGGACGGTCGACGTGCTGCTGTACGTCTTCAGCAACGGCCAGTTCGGGGAGTTCCGGACCCACGCCCGGGCGACCTGGATGGGCCAGGACCTGTTCGTCTTCATCCCCGTCGACAAGGAATGGCAGGACGTCGTCGCCTGGGATGTCTACGCCTTCTCGAGCGACGGGACGGAGGCGGGCACGGGACGGGACGCCGGCCGCTCCGACACGACCCAGTCGATGTGGACGTACACGCCCGGACCGGCGATCACCTTCAGCGACGAGCCGCTGCCGACCTCGACGCCGACGCCCGCCCCGACGGCGGTCGCGACGGGCTCGCCCGGCGCACCGAGCTCGACGCCGGTGGCCAGCGCCACGGCGGGCCCGGGGACGACGCCGGGCGGGTCATCCGGCGGCGGGGCGATTCCGTGGGCCCTGATCGCCCTCGGAGGGATCGGGCTCGCGATCCTCGGCGGTCTCCTGATCCTCCGCGGCCGCGGGCAGACGTCGGGCGGCGGGACGGTGGGCGGCGGGGCCCCAACCGGCGGTGGCGCGTTCGTGGTCGGCGGTGCCGCCGGCGGGGATCCCTGCCCGCCGCTCATCGCGGCGGCGCGCTCGGCCCGCGAGGCGTGTGACGAGGCCCGTCGGGCGGCGGAGGCGGCAGCGGAGGCCGCCCGCGCGAGGGCAGCCGAGGTCGACGCCGCCCGCGCCGAGCTGGAGCAGGCCCGGGAGGCCCGCGAGGCCGCCGAGAAGGAGCTCGCGCGGCGCCAGGAGCCGCCCGATCGCGGCGGCGATGCGGTGTCGACGACCTACGGTGGCCGGACCGTCACCGAGGATTCCTACGACCTGCACCTCCTCGAGGAGGCGCGCGCCGCGGCCAACGACGCCTGGGAAGCCGCCCGGGCCGCAGCGACGACCGATGCCGAGCGTCAGGCTGCCAACGACGCCTGGCAAGAGGAGCTGCAGCGACTCGACGGCCCCGACGGCATCGACGAGATCCGTCGGCGCGACCGCGAGGGCCGCGCGAAATGGGTCAAGGAAGCCGAGGAGGCTCTCGAGGCCGCGCGCGAGGCCGAAGCCGCAGCCCAGGCGGCGCTGGATCGGGCCACGGCCGCGGCCAATGCCGCCCAGGAGGCAGCCGACCCCGCGCGGCGGCAGGCCGACGACGCGTGTGCTGAGGCCGCGGCCGCCGAGCAGGCGGCGATCGATGCCGGCTGCATGTCACCACCCGGCGGGGGCGG
>Ga0209342_10000976_pt1 | contig 32469 bp, 27 predicted proteins | sample RifCSP16_2_FD_184023 | JGI IMG/M metagenome (GOLD analysis project Ga0209342, IMG submission 184023) | Soil microbial communities from Rifle, Colorado - Rifle CSP2_sed 16_2 (SPAdes) (version 2) | ecosystem: Environmental > Terrestrial > Deep subsurface > Rock core/Sediment | place: Rifle...
AGGTTGAAGCAGGAGAGATTCTTTTATTAAGCGATCGTCAAATAAGACGAATAGTAAGTAAGATAAGGCAAGAAGGAGATAAAGGGATAAGACACGGATTAAGAGGGAAGCCATCAAGCAGGATGCTACCAAAGAAGGTAAAGGAGAAGGCAATAAGGCTTTACCGGGAGAAGTATAAAGGATTTGGACCTACCCTTCTATCCGAGAAGCTATTAGAGTTAGAAGGGATAAAAACAAGCAAAGAGACATTGCGGAACTGGCTTATAGAAACAGGAGATTGGGAGAAAGTCAGAAAGAACAGAACCCATAGGCAATGGCGTGAGAGGAAGCATTACTATGGGGAGATGGTTCAGATGGACGGCTCACATCATGACTGGTTGGAGGGTAGAGGACCTGAACTTGTATTAATGGCATATATAGACGATGCTACGAATACAGTCTTTGCCCGATTTTACGATTATGAAGGGACAATACCTGCAATGGAGAGCTTCAAGCATTACATTGAGAAGTATGGGATACCTATAAGTGTATATTTGGACAGACATACTACATACAAATCAACAGGGAAGCCTACGATAGAAGACGAATTGGCTAATAAGCTTCCAAAGAGCCAATTTGAGAGGGCATTAGAGGAGTTAGGAGTAAGAGTTATACATGCCTATTCACCACAAGCGAAAGGGAGGATTGAGAGACTATTTAAGACATTGCAGGACAGACTCGTGAAAGAGATGAGATTAAAAGGTATTAATACAAAAGAACAGGCAAATGACTTTTTAAAACATTATCTACAGGGACATAACGAAAGATTCAGCATTAAACCTGCAAAAGAAGGAGACCTGCATAGAGGTATTCCAAAGGATGCTGATATAGACAGGATTTTATGTATAAAGACGAAACGGACACTAAGAAATGACTTTACCATATCTCATGATGGCAATCTGTATCAGATAACAGAGCGTGTCAATGGAAATGAGGTTATTGTAGAAGAAAGGGTAGATGGGTCTATGCATATAATATGCGACAACAGGAGATTAAAGTTTAAAGAGATTACATCAAGACATGTCAGAAATAAAGTAACAGAGCAAAAGGCGATTCAATCAAAACCAAAGAAGGTGTGTATACCTCCAAAGGATCACCCATGGAGAAAGTATCCTGTTATTAATCGTTATCGTAATAAAGAAACTACAGAACTATTATTAACAAAAACTTAAAAAGAGGACATTTCTATTTTGCTAAAAACAGGACATTTCTACTTTGCCTTGACAACAACCAAAAGTTTTGTTGACATAATGAAAGCAAATGGGTTATCATTTATAAAAGTGATAATGGTTATCAATTTCATTTAATGATTTTATTTTTTGGGGTCTTATTTGCACGAACATCATCTTAAATCTGAAGAGGCTGTAAACGGGGCATCCACAATTGTCCTCCTCGGCAATCCAAATGTAGGAAAGAGTGTAATATTTGGCTTGTTGACAGGGAAGTATGTGGATGTATCAAATTACCCTGGCACGACTGTAGAGGTAAGTAAGGGAATTATGCCGTTTCATAAGAATGGCAAATTGGTGCTGATTGACAGTCCTGGAGTAAACAGCCTCATACCAAGGTCTGAAGATGAAAGGATAACGAGGGATATATTGCTTGACAAGAAACATGAAGGGGTCGTTCAGGTCGTTGATACAAAGAATCTTAAGAGGGGATTGCTAATCACACTTCAGCTTGCAGAGGCTGGAATTCCTATTATTCAGGTGCTCAATATATATGACGAGGCTACTGAGAGGGGGATTGAGGTAAATAGAGGAAAGCTGGCGGGCATATTGGGCACAAGGGTAATACCCATGGTGGCAACGGAGAGGATGGGACTGTCTGATTTAAAAAGGGATATTAATAATCTTCGTAAATCTTCCATTACAACCAATTTTAATGAGCATATAGAAAATGCAATAAAAGAGCTTTCAGCAATCCTTCCTGAGACATATATTTCAAAAAGGGGGTTAAGCCTCATGCTCCTATCAGGAGATGATACCATTATCACTAAGCTTAAAGAGATGTCGCCTGAATTAGATTTAAACAGGGTTAAGAAAATTATTGACGGGACACAGAATCATTTTAAAGACCCTTTAAGCTATGTAATCCAGAGAGAGAGGCAGACTGTAATAGAAGATATATACAATCAGTGTGTAAAGAGTGAGGGTGGGACAGCAGCAGTAATCAGGACAAAGATTGGCAATTACTCCATGCATCCTGTATGGGGCATTCCGATACTTCTATTCGTCCTGTATTTTATGTATAAACTCGTAGGTGAATTTGGCGCCGGAGTGGTTGTAGATTTCATGGAAGAAACTATCTTCGGTCAATATATAAATCCCTGGCTTACAATTCTCATAGATTCCATCATACCAATCCAGATTGTCCACGATGCTTTTGTTGGAGAATACGGAATAATCACCATGGGCGTTACTTATGCCGTATCTATAGTCCTGCCGATTGTAAGTTTTTTCTTTATCTTCTTCGGCACTTTGGAGGATTCAGGTTACCTGCCGAGACTTACAGTGATGTCTAATAAGATTTTTAAAAAGATGGGACTGAGCGGAAAGGCTGTACTGCCGATGGTTCTGGGACTGGGATGCGATACGATGGCTACACTTACTGTGAGAATCCTTGAGACGAGGAAGGAGAGGATTATTGCAACACTTCTGCTTGCACTTGGAATCCCATGCTCTGCCCAATTGGGCGTTGTCATGGGGATGCTCGGCGGGATTTCAGAGAGGGCACTGTTTTTTATTGTAATAACTGTCCTTCTTCAGCTCTTAATAGTAGGGTATCTGGCATCAAAGGTTGTCCCGGGAAAATCATCCGATTTTTTCATGGAACTACCCCCTATCAGAATTCCAAAATTTTCAAATATCTTAAGAAAGACATATTACAGGGTAAAGTGGTTTTTAAAAGAGGCTGTGCCTCTATTTATTATAGGGACATTCAGTCTATTTATTTTGGACAGACTCGGCGCCTTAAAGATTATAGAGAAGATAGCAAACCCTGTTGTAACTGGAATTCTTGGGCTGCCTGACAAGGCTACATGGGCATTTATCGTAGGCTTCTTAAGAAGAGATTATGGTGCGGCGGGATTATTTTATCTTCAAAAAAATAATCAGCTTGATTTGATTCAGACAACTGTCGGTGTTGCAGTTATGATACTTTTTGTCCCCTGCCTCGCAAACTTCCTTGTAATAATAAAAGAGCAGGGCTTAAAGAGGGCAACGATGATTGTATCTTTTATATTCTTCTATGCAGTATTTGTAGGGTGGGTTTTGAATCTACTCCTGCACAGTATCAGAATCCTCTGACGATCTACTTTAACCACTCTACTGATTAAATACCATTAAAAGGTTATTTCTCATAATTTCTGAGGCACAATTTTTACAAATCTCTTTTTCCCTATCTTAAGTATATATTCACCTCGCCTTAACTTCTTCTCTATATCTGTCACTCTCTCTCCATTTACAGTAACCGCCCCTTCTTTAATCAATCTCCTTGCCTCTGAACTGCTTGTTGGCGGAACTGTTGTAGATATTATACGCGGCAGCCACAGTTCATCTCCATCCCACTTTAATTCTACAACAGGCATATCATCCGGAAGCTCCCTCTGGCTGAATACTTTTTCAAATTCCCTCTGTGCATCAGATGCCTCAACCTCACTATGAAATCTCCGAATAATCTCACTTGCCAGCCTCTTTTTTAGTTCCATAGGATGTATGGAACCATCCTTTATTCCCTTTTTAAATTTCTCAAGTTCATCCATACTAATATCACTCAGGAGTTCATAATATCTTACCATCAACTCATCCGATATTGACATTATCTTTCCGAACATCTCCTTCGGAGATTCTGTTATGCCGATATAATTGCCAAGACTCTTACTCATCTTTTGAACTCCATCTGTCCCCTCTAAGAGAGGCATCATAACAACCACCTGTTCCTCCACCCCCATTGTTTTCTGCATATGTCTTCCCATAAGGAGATTAAAACGCTGGTCAGTCCCGCCTAATTCTATATCAGCCTTTAAATAAACCGAATCATAAGCCTGAAATAGTGGATAATAGAATTCAAGTATAGTTATCTCCTGCTGACTGGCAAACCGTTTTTTAAAATCTTCTCTCTCAAGCATCCTTGCTACTGTCCGCATTGCACCAAGCGATACAACTTCCATTGCACTCATTTTTGCAAACCATTCACTATTAAATCGTACCTGGGTTTTTTTGGGGTCAAGGATTTTAAATATCTGTTCTTTATAGGTTTCGGCATTTTTCAATACATCTTCCCTTGTTAACGACTTTCTTGTTTCAGACCTTCCTGTTGGGTCTCCAATTATTCCGGTAAAATCACCGATTAAAAATATCACCTCATGCCCCAACTCCTGAAACTGCCTCATCTTATGGATTAATACCGTATGCCCAAGATGAATATCAGGTGCAGTTGGGTCAAATCCTGCCTTAATCTTAAGGGGAACACCTGCAGAGATTGACTTTTCAAGCTTTTTCACAAGATCATCGTCCGTTATAATCTCTACAGTCCCTCTTTTTATGATTTTAAGCTGCTCTTTAATGTCTTTAGTTGACATAGTGATATAATTAAAAGTCAAAGTTCAAGCGAAGATAATAGAAGAAGGGGTTGAAGGGTTAATAGTTTAAGCACTCAATTTTCATTTCACCTTAATCTTCAGTCCTTTTATTTTTTTTCTGAGTGTATTTCGGTTTATGCCTAATATTTCCGATGTCTTTACCTGATTCCCTTTAGTCTCGTTAAGAACCATTCTTATAAGGGGTTCTTCAACAAGATTGATTATTGTGTCATATAAATTACCATTATCTAAATGCTTCATTTTGGATAGATGTTTTTGGAGTTTGCTTTTGAGGACATCTTCAAATGTGCAGCTACACCCCTCTTTTTCTTTTGCCTCACGAATCTCTTTCATAAAAATAACCTGCCCGTCATTGATGCTAAATTTTGAAACGATTTTACCTCATAGGGTAAAAGGGGTATAAATTTACTAAATCAACTTTTGATTTAACCGAGGAATGAATAATATTATCAAAATTAATAACCTTGTCAAGAACAAAAATATTTAGTTTTTAAAATCTGTGATAGAATATGACTTAAGCCAAACAGAGATGAACGAGCTAAACTCAAAAAACATATTAATTGTAAGAATAGGTGCGGTGGGAGATGTGCTGATGGCAACACCGCTTGTATCAGCCATTCGGAGGGCATACCCTGACTCTCATATCGGATTTCTTACATCCCATTATGCTATGCCGCTTCTTCAATATAATAAAGAAATTGACGCACTCTATTCTATAAAATACCGCAAATTACCATTTTGGTTAAGCAGAGAGAAGCAAAGGCTCACAAATGAAATGAGAAAGAAAAAATGGGATGTAATATTTTTGCTTGAGAGTAATCCTATCTTTGCCTCTCTTATAAAAAAGTTTAATGCAGAAGCTGTCTATGGCTTCAAAGGGGAAACAAACGGCTATCTTACGGATAGTATTCCATTTTTACCCGACTCCCATGTCATATCCAATTTTTTAAAACTCGGCTCACTACTTGGAAAGGATTTTGGCGAATTCCCAATGAAGCTCTCATGGAATGATGCTGCTGCAGAAAAGGTAAAGACCATACTTAATAAGCTTCCATATAGTTATCCCAGAATTGCAATTCATGCAGGCTTTGGTCCCTCTGGAAAAAGGGGCAGAAAGGCAATTGGTGTAAGAAGCTGGCCAATTGACAGGTTCAAAGAAACTATCGTAAGGCTTAACAAAGAAACAGGTGCATCCTTCATCCTCACAGGCACAGCAGAAGAATTTACTACAAATGAATCTATAACAAAAGGATTGAAATTCCCCCTCTTGAATTTAGCAGGCCAGACAACAATCCCCGAGCTTGGTGACTTATTAAAAGAAATGGATATGCTAATATCAATAGACTCTTCCCCCGCCCATATTGCCGCCGCTGTTGGAACACCTTTGATTGTTTTGTGGGGTCCATCAATAGAAGCAAAGATGAAGCCTATGAGCTTAAATTCTCCTGTTGTTATAATAAATAAAAATCTCCCATGCAGCCCATGTTATGAGACCCCAAGAAAGGATAGCTGCAGGAATAATATATGTATGAAAGAGATACATGTGGAGGAAGTTGTTGAGGCAGCAATTAAACTGCTTAAAACATAGCAGGATTCAAGGGATCGAGGGTCAAGGGAATATATAACACTTGAACCCTTTATTATTATGATGAATAAACCAATGGGCATAAAAAAGAGACTCCTATCCTATACCCGCCCTTATTGGGGAAGGCTTATAGCAGGCATCCTTCTGGCTGTTGTTGTCTCTATTGCTACAGGTGCTGCTGCATGGATTGTAAAGCCTGTCATGGATGATATATTTCTGAGTAAAGACACAGCCCTTCTCAAGATACTGCCAATAGGATTTATTCTTATTTATACAATTAAAGGTTTGGCACGATATGGACAATCATATCTGATGAGGTCAATAGGGCAGAAGATTATAACACGGATAAGAAATGAGCTATATGAACATATACAGAAGATGCCCCTATCCTTTTTCCACAACACACCATCTGCAATTCTCATGTCCAGAATAACAAACGATGTGACTATGCTGGGGCATGTATCATCTCAGGTTGTTGCAGATTTTTTCAGGCAGTCTTTCACATTTTTTATTCTTTTAGGCCTGACATTTTACAGGGAATGGAAGCTCGCCACTATTGCACTTGTTGTATTTCCATTCATCGGCATCTTCATTGTCAGTATCGGAAGGAAATTGAGGGTACTCAGCAGGAAAAATCAGGAAAAGATGGCTGACTTAAATATTATCCTTCAGGAGACATTTACAGGTAATAAGATTGTAAAGGCATTCGGGATGGAAGAGTATGAAAATAAAAGATTTATGAATGAAAACAGGAAACTCTATGACATAAGCATGGGGGAGACGAAGAGACATGAAATGGTATCCCCCCTGATGGAGTTGTTTGGTGCAATAGGTACAGGTTTGGTTATATGGTATGGAGGGTATCAGGTAATAAGCGGTGCTACAACACCTGGCACTTTTTTTTCATTTATGACAGCTCTCATCATGTTATATGATCCGATAAAAAAAATAAGCACAATGAACAGTGTTGTCCAGCAGTCCATGGCAGCTGCAGAGAGGGTGTTTGAAATGCTAGATACAAAGGTAGATATAACCGACAATGATGGGGCAATAGATATAAAAGAGTTTAAGGATAGGATAGGCTTTAATGATGTATGGTTTCAGTATAACAGCAATAACGGAATGGTTCTTAAAGGTATAAACCTGACAATAATAAAAGGGGAGGTTGTTGCACTGGTTGGAAGCAGCGGTGCAGGGAAATCTACACTTGTTGATATGATACCGAGGTTTCATGATATTACAAAGGGGAGTATAAATATAGACAGTCATGACATCAGGAAAATAACACTTAACTCTTTAAGAAGACAGGTAGGTATAGTAACACAGGAGACTATACTCTTTAACGATACAGTGAAAAATAATATCTCCTATGGAAGAGTTGATGCAGGTATGGATGAGATACATAAAGCCGCTGAGTCTGCCTATGCTCATGATTTTATAATGGAGATGCCGTCAGGATACGATACAGTTATAGGGGAAAGGGGTGTTAAGCTCTCGGGCGGACAGAGGCAGAGGTTATCCATTGCAAGGGCTATATTAAAAAATCCGGCTATTTTAATTCTTGATGAAGCAACCTCATCACTGGACACAGAGTCCGAGAAGATGGTCCAGCAGGCATTAGAAAATCTGATGAAGGACAGAACTACATTTGTAATAGCACATAGACTCTCAACAGTCCTGAATGCCGGCAGAATAGTTGTTATAGACGACGGCAGGATAGCTGAAACGGGAAGACATGACGAACTCCTTGCCCTTGGGGGGATTTATAAAAAACTCTACGCAATGCAGTTTAAGGAATGAACAAAACTTAATTAGCCACATACTCACACAGACCAAAAAAACAAATAAAAAAATTAAGCCATTTTTCCTTGTTATTTTTTAATATTTTAATCTGTGAAAGTCTGTGGCAAAAATTTTAATACATGAACATATTGCTCCTAAATCCTCCGGGTAAGAAATTATATGTAAGAGACTATTATTGCAGTAAGACATCAAAGGCAAACTATATCTACCACCCTATTGACCTCCTCCTCCTTAGCGGCATACTGGCATCAAGACACCATGTAGATTTGATAGACGCCATTGTTGAGAGACTATCCCCTAATGACTGCCTTAACAGAATAGCCAATAATAAACCTGATGCAATCATAGCCCTTACAGGTGCCGTATCAATCAAAGAGGATATACATTTTTTCAAAAATTTAAAAAAAATAATCGGAAATATACCTATATACGCATCTGGCGATATATTGATGGAAGATGGAATAGAATTCTTGAAACAGGTGGATTGTGTAGATGGCATCATTCTTGATTTTACAAGTGATGAGATACTTAAGGCACTGGATGGGATTGAGGGTCCATTTGGAACGATTATATACAAAAATGGAAACTCTATCGTAGGCAGCACAGGCAAGTTTCTCCGCGGAGAGTTCAGCCTCCCAATACCGAGATATGAACTGTTTCCTCTAAATAAATATACATACCCATTCATAAACAGTTCCCCTTTTGCAACTGTGCTGACAGACTATGGATGCCCATACCGCTGCAGCTTTTGCATAATGGGAACCATTCCCTACAAATACCGCAGTGTAGAGAATATAATGAAAGAATTGGAATATGTCCATTCTCTTGGAATAAGGGAGATATACTTCGGAGACCAGACCTTTGGCATCGCCAGAAAGAGAACAATTGCTCTCTGCCAGAAGATGATAGAAAAGAGATTCAGGTTCGGATGGGTGTGTTTCAGCAGGGTGGACCTTACAGACGAAGAGATTCTAAAACTTATGAGAGAGGCAGGCTGTCATACGATAATATACGGGGTTGAAACAGGAAACGATGAACTCCTGAAACAATACGGAAAAGATATAAGCAAGGAGATGATTAAAAAGACATTTACATTGTGTAAAAAACAGGGTATAAATACGGTTGGAACGTTTTTACTGGGACTTCCCGAAGACAACAGGGAATCCATCTTGAAAACCATAGAATTCTCAAAAGAGCTTGACTGCGATTATGCATCATTCAATGTATTTGTCCCCAGAATGAATACAAGGCTAAGAGACGAAGTATTGAAAATGGGCCTTATTTCTGCAGATGTAAAAGTAATGGACCAGTCAGGCAGCTACAGTGTAATAGGGACAAAATATCTCGCAAGCAATCAGGTTCTTAAGCTAAAAAATAAGGCTGTGAGGGATTTCTATCTCAGACCCCGCTATATAATCAGACGATTGTCACGGCTGAAATCAAGGGAAGATATGGCGAGAGAAATCAGGGGCGGGCTTGGGGTATTGAAAGATATCGCATCAGGATTGTATCGTCAAAAATGAAAGGAATAAAACTCTCATATCCCCATCTTATCCTTGTCTCCCTCTCTATTTTCTTAATTGTAAACAATATTATCTGGCTAAGAATAGATACCCTTCCCCCTATATGGGACCAGGCAGGCCACCTCATCAAAAGCTATGAATATTTTAAGACAATAGAGAGGTTTGATTCCAGCCTCTTCTACAACCTACTCACTATATCTAATTTTTATCCCCCCCTTTTTTATATATCATCATATCCATTCTACAAAATTCTTGGCATGTCTCAAGATTCGGGCTGTCTGACAAACAGTATATTTTTGATATTATTAATTTTTTCCACCTATGGCATCGCCAATAACCTTTATGGAAAACGGGCAGGGATTTTATCTGCCTTGCTGGCATCAACCTATAATGTGGTTTCTTATCATTCAAGGCAATATCTCTTAGAAATGTCTCTCATCTCAACAGTCACCCTTACCATATACTTCCTTCTCAAATCGAATACCTTTAAAGAGAGAAGATATTCCATAGCATTCGGTATCGCGGCGGGAATAGGTATGCTAACCCGCTGGAATTTTCTTTTTTTTGTATTCCCTGCCCTCATTTATAAGATATATATGATTTTAAAAGAAGTCAGAAGTCAGAAGTCAGAAGTCAGAAATCAAATAAAGAATCTTGCTGCTGCCTCAATTATTTCAATTACTATTTTCTCCCCCTGGTATATTTCAAATATGGGAAACATACTCCTCAATGCAGGTATCAGCATCAAAGACAGCGCAGTTATTGAAGGAGATCCCCACGGTCTAAATATAGAAAATTTCATATATTATCTGAAGGCAATAAATGAGCAGGTATCTTCACCCCTTTATATTCTGTTTATCATTAGCTTTGCATTATATATCTATAAATACAGAGATAATAGAGATATAAGCATCTTCTGGTGGTTTATAGGGTCCTACATTATAGTAACAGCCATTGCCAATAAGGATTCACGCTACTCAATGCACTATCTTCCGGCAGTTGCCATATTTTCCACTTTCTGGATAAAGGATATAAAATCAGGTATTGCAAAAGACAGCATTTCAGTCATTATTATAATTTTTATTTTTCTGCAATATTTTTCATCTCTCTACGGATTGAGGCTCCTTCCTGCTGAACGAATCTCCCTTGGATCATTGAATATCATCCTCTCACAAAGCAACCCACCGGCAAGGGAAAACTGGAAGGTTGATGAGATTGAGAAGGTAATCCTCTCTGAAAACAGCTTCTACAACATTAAAAATATGGTGAGGATAATACCGGACTATCCGACATTTGCGAAGGCAACATTTGAATACTATAAATATTTTAACAAATACAATAATATACATTTTAGCTGGCATACAAACTTTCCTGAGTTCACAGACTACATTGTTACAAAGACTGGAAATGTTGGACCTCTTTTCAGAGAAAAGGCTCATACATTAACGAAATATATTGAGACACCCCCACCTGAATTTACAAATATCTTTAGCAAGTTCAGAGAATTTAAACTTCCTGATGGCTCTACGGCAACACTCTATAAAAGGGATATAATTCCCCTGTCAGAGGTAATCGCAAAGGATATTATCAATATGATAAAAGAGAGGCTTGAAACAATTCTCCTCCAATTTGTCAAAAACCATGATGTACTAGAGATTCAGATAGCTCCTTATGAAGATGAAGAAACTCTGAGGGGTAGGTTCAAAGAGATAACAATTCTTGCAAAAAAGGCAATGATAGGTGATTATAAGCATAAAGATGCAGGAATGATTGTTAATGATATAAAATTTACATTTCAGGATATAACTGTAAATCTCTATAAATTAAAAGAGGGAAAGATAGAAGTAATCAGCCTGAAAGAGGTTATCCCATCAGGGAAGATATATGCAGAGGATTTAAGAAAATTTTTGGAAAAAGAGGCAAAGGGTATCAAAAATATAGATATCCATTTTAATAAAAATATAATACACCTTTCAGCCGACCTGAATCGTTATGCAAATCTACAGATGAAATTCAGGCCGATTGTAACCCCTGAAAATAATATTGGAATAAAGGTTGATGGACTTACTATGCTCTCTCTGCCTATACCTTCCTTTATTCTGAACATGTTGCTGAATAATGTTTATGTGTTCAAACAAGACATCACGCCATGTAGGGTGGTTTTAAATAATATAACAATAGAGAATGAATACTTAAGGATAAATTAAAGGGAAATTATGAAAGTAGATTTAATGAGAAAAATAGATTTTTACATGGGCGTTCCTTTGTGCCTTTTCTTTTCCATTTTTTTTAAAACCATTTTTATTTTTCACACAAAAGAAACTGCTCAGCCAAAAAACATTCTCTTTATTGAACTTTCAGAAATGGGGAGTGCCATCCTTGTTGACCCTGCAATGAAAAAGTTGCAGAGAAGTTTGACTGGTAGTGAACTATTCTTTTTAATTTTCAAAAGGAATAAACCCAGCCTGAACCTACTCAATACCGTCAAAGAAGAAAATATCTTTACCATCAGTGAAGATTCTTTCTTCTCCCTTACCTTTGATACCTTGCGTTTTTTGATATGGGCAAGGGATAGAAATATAGATACTGTTATTGACCTTGAATTATTTTCCAGATTTACTGCCCTACTGACAATCCTGTCTGGTGCAATTAATCGCGTGGGATTTTATGGATACCATAACGAAGGTTTATATCGCGGAGATTTTTTAACACACAGGGTATCGTATAATCCTCATATTCATATTGCAAAAAACTTTATTTCTCTCATCAATGCCCTGCTTTCCAATAATAGAGAAATCCCCTATTCCAAGACCCTCATTACTGATGAAGAAATTCGGCTGGATAAAGTGACCGTTGACCATAAACAGAAAATACAGATGATTGAAAAAATTGAGACTCTGTGCCAGCTTTTCAACAGAGATAAAAAGAGGATTGTCTTGATTAATCCCAATGCCAGTGAAATGCTCATACAACGGCGATGGATGCCTGAAAATTTCTCATTACTTATTCAATATATTTTAAATGACTATCCTGATACAGTTGTGTTAATCACAGGTTCTGCCGGAGAAAGGGAAGAGGCAGAAAAACTCCGCCTCTCTGTAAAAAACGAGAGATGTTATAATTTTGCCGGCGAGTCCAAGTTTCACGAACTGCCATTACTTTATTCCGTTTCACACTGCATGGTAACCAATGATTCAGGACCCGGACATTTTTCTGCGGTTTTGGATCTGCCATCTTTCGTTATCTATGGGCCTGAGACCCCAAAGCTTTACGGCTCTCTTGGGAATTCTAAGGCAATCTATGCTGGTCTCGCATGTTCTCCATGCGTGAGCGCCGCAAACCATAGAAAAACACCATGCACCGATAATGTTTGTCTGAAAGTTATTTCACCGGAATATGTTTACAAGATTATTAAACCCTGTCTTGATAAGGGTTAGTCCCCCTTTGTTAAGAGGAGGTCAGGTGGTTAGATTAATGGTATCCCTATTTTAGAAGATGATGCTTCTCTAAATCCTGTCTTAATTCCAAGAGCGGCGCTGAAACTCATCTATCACTACTAAACTGCGCTGGTCTTTCAGAACAAGCTGCGCTATTTCCGGCCTTAACGGCGTTTCAGTATCCTCAAGGTCAAAATAACTCCCTTCCTTCATGCCGAATATTTCTCTGGCAAGCATCGTCTTTCCGCACTGTCTCGGTCCAACAAACAGTGTAACAGGAAACCGCTTTATGGCTTAAAGGGTCTTTTCAATTAACTGTGCGCGTCTTATCTTCATTAGTTTGAAAATTACATACTACATGGTAATTTTCAAGAATAATTTAGCATGGGAAACGGAGTATCTGATATTGTATTCTCCTCCGGAACTCCAATGAATTTTGTCAGATACTCCTTCATCAGATTTGCATCTTTTTCTGCATATTGGACAGGGACTGTCTTTTTGTATTTTTCTATCCCTATTATGAGCGCCCATTTGTTCCTGTCAGGTCATTACAGTTGCGTCGCAAAATTACCTGCCAGTCTTGTCTTTCAGGCGACTTGGCAATTTACCTAAAATCCTAAATCGGATTTTGGGTATGATTTCGGATTTCAGATTTTATCTTCCTTAATGGCTATATTTATATTATAATGCTTGCATGTCAAAGTGTTTTAAATGCGGAAGATATCTTGGCGCCAAGGAAGAGCATATGAAGATGAAGACTGAAAAGGGAAAGATATGCTATGTCTGTTACAACAAATACAAGGCTGAACAAAAATTTAATTTAACCACAGAGGACACAGAGAAGAAGATAGATAAAAATTATTAAGGAGACCACTTGGAAGACATTTCAGAGCAGATGCAGTTGAGGAGGGCAAAGCTTCAGGAATTAAGAAATTCAGGCACTGACCCTTATATTGACAGATTTAGGATAACCCACTCTATAGGTTTTGTTTCACAAAAATACGGAGCCCTCCCAAAAGAAGAATTAGAGAAACTTAATGACGAGGTTATCATTGCAGGCAGGATAATGACAAGGAGGGAGCATGGAAAGACCACCTTCTGTCATGTTCAGGATTCGTCAGGCAGACTACAGATATATATAAGAAAAGATGAGTTGGGTGATGGTGTATATGATACATTCCTTAAATATGATATTGGCGATATAATCGGCATAACAGGCAAGGTTTTCCGAACAAGGACAAATGAATTAACCATCCATGCAAAAGGTATTACCCTCCTAACAAAATCATTGAGGCCCCTCCCTGAAAAATGGCATGGACTAAAGGATGTTGAAATCAGATATAGACAGAGGTATGTGGATTTGATTGTCAATCCCGAAGTCAGGGAGGTCTTTATCAAGAGAACGCTTATTGTCCAGAAGATGAGGGACTTTCTTAATAATAAAGGCTTTCTTGAGGTTGAGACACCTATGATGCAGTCCATCCCGGGTGGTGCTACTGCAAAACCGTTTAAGACCCATCATAATGCACTCGGTATGGATTTATTTTTACGCATCGCACCTGAGCTATATCTAAAGAGGCTTGTGGTTGGAGGGCTTGAGAGAGTCTATGAGATAAACAGGAATTTCAGAAATGAAGGTATATCAACACAGCACAACCCTGAATTTACTATGCTTGAGTTTTATATGGCTTATGCGGATTACAATGATTTAATAAGCCTGACTGAGGAGATGTTCTCCTTTTTATCAAAAGAGGTGCTGGGGACATCTGTTATAGAGTATGGCAGTGAAAAGATAGATTTGACACCGCCGTGGAAGAGGTATTCATTTAAGGATTCAATAATTGAATTGGGAGGTGTAAGTCCTGATATATTGGATGATGAAGAAAAGGCATTAAAATTTGCAAGAGACCTTGATACGCCAATTACAAAATCGGATACAAAGGGTAAGATATGGCAGAAAATATTTGATTATACTGTAGAGCCAAAACTTATACAGCCGACATTTATAACAGATTATCCCCTTGATTTATCCCCTCTTTCAAAAAAGAAAAGGGATAACCCTGAACTTGTAGAAAGGTTTGAACTCTATATAGCAAAAAGGGAGATGGCAAATGCCTATACAGAGTTAAACGACCCTATAGACCAGAGAGAGAGGTTTGAGGAGCAAGTTTCACAGAGGGGTGCTGGGGATGAAGAGGCACACATGATGGATGATGATTTTGTGAGGGCATTAGAGTATGGAATGCCCCCGACGGCTGGAGAGGGGATTGGCATAGACAGACTCATAATGCTCTTTACGAATTCCCCCTCAATCAGAGATGTGATTTTATTTCCTCAAATGAGGAAGGAGTGAGTTAAGTTATAAAGTTCATAAAGTTACTTTATGAACTTGTAACTATCTTTTATATGTCCTACGAAATTTTTATTAGTCTCCGTTATTTGAAGGCAAAGAGGAAGCAGGCTTTTATATCCCTTATCACATGGATTTCCATCGGGGGTGTGGCTGTTGGCGTTACTGCACTTATTGTAGTCATCTCTGTTATGGGAGGTATGCAGGAAGACTTGAGGAATAAGATTCTTGGGACGAACTCCCATGTAGTTGTCTTGAGTAATGAGGGTGCAATGACAAAATATGGAGAGATTATTAAGAAGATAGAAGGTGTTCCCCATGTTGTATCTGCATCTCCTTTTATTTTCAATCAGGTAATGCTGACATCTCACAGCAGCGTCTCAGGAGTTGCAATCCGCGGTATTGACCCTGATTTGGAGGCGAAGGTTACTGACCTATCAAAGAGGGTAAAAGAGGGCGGGTTAAAATTCTTAAAGACCCCCCAGAGCTCCGAACTCCAAACTCCAAACTCCGAACTTATAGAGGGTATTGTAATTGGTAAAGACCTTGCAAGAAATCTTGCTGTATTTCTTGGCGATACTATTGATGTGGTTTCTCCATTCGGGAGGGCAACCCCAATGGGGACCACCCCAAAGGTAGAAAAGTTCAGGGTGGTTGGCATATTTGATACAGGGATGTATGAATATGATTCAAGCCTTGCCCTTATATCAATACCTGCGGCACAGAGGTTTTTCAGTATGGGTGAAACTGTGACAGGTATTGAGATAAAGGTGGATGATATTTATCTTGCAGACAGTGTGGCGGATAAAATTCACAGTATGCTCGGCTTCCCATACTGGACAAGGGATTGGATGGAGATGAATAAGAATCTCTTCTCGGCGCTCAAACTTGAAAAGTTTGGCATGTTTGTTATACTTACATTAATAATAATAGTTGCCGCATTCAATATAATCGGTACCCTTATAATGATGGTTATGGAAAAGGGGAGAGACATTGCAATCCTCAAATCCATGGGCGCTACAGACAATAGTATAATGAAAATCTTTATAATGGAGGGATTGATTATCGGAATAGCAGGCACTATTATTGGATGTATCGGTGGATATGTCTTATGTGAACTCCTTGATACTTATCACTTCATAAAACTCCCAAGTGATGTCTATCAGCTTGATACGCTCCCGGTAAAGATGAATCCTATTGATTTCTTATATATATCTTTATCGGCAATTGTCATAAGTTTTCTTGCAACTATATATCCATCATGGAATGCCTCCCGCCTTGACCCTGTGGAGGCACTTAGATATGAGTGAAAAGTGGAAGAATTAGTGCTGGTCAAAGAACTAAAAAAATCCTTTAAGTCAGGAGATGATTCTCTTGAGGTCTTAAAGGGTCTCAATTTCAGCATAGCAAAAGGTGAGATGCTCGGCGTAGTAGGTGCGTCAGGTGCAGGAAAAAGCACACTCCTTCATGTAATCGGTGCATTAGATAAGCCAACAGAGGGGTCTGTGGTGTTTAATAATCAAGAAATATTTAAAATGAACAAAACACAGTTGGCAGGATTTCGCAATAAGAGGATTGGCTTTGTATTTCAGTTCAATAATCTTTTGCCAGAATTCACTGCAATAGAAAATGTTATGCTCCCTGCCATTATAAATAAAAAAAGAAAAGATGAGGCTGCAATAGAAGCTAAAAGAATTTTGACAGAAGTAGGATTAAAGGATAGAATCAATCATAGACCAGGTAAATTGTCAGGCGGCGAGCAGCAGAGGGTGGCAATTGCAAGGGCGCTCATGAATGATCCTGACCTCATACTTGCAGATGAGCCTACAGGGAACCTTGACAGCAAGACAAGCGAGGATATATATGAGCTCTTTTTTAGAATGAATAGAGAAAAAGGGCAGACATTTGTAATAGTCACCCATAATGACACCCTTGTAAAAAAAATGATGAGAGTGATAAAATTGGCAGATGGAATGATAGTGTAAAAGAGGGAGGATGAATATGTTTAAGAAATTTACTGAAAGGGCGAGAAGGGTAATAATCCTTGCAAGGGAAGAGGCAGAGAGGTGTCAGCATGAATACCTTGGAACTGAGCATATACTCCTTGGCATAATTAAAGACGGCGGAGGTATAGCGATTCTTGTCCTCCAGAGACTGGGAGTGGACATAAAACATCTGAAGCCTGAGATTGAAAGAAACCTTCCTTTGAGCTCAAATACGCTTGTCGTCGGGGATATACCCTTTACTTCTCGTGCAAAAAAGGTGCTGGAATATGCAGTAGAAGAAGCAAGGGCAATGGGGCATAGTTATATCGGCACTGAGCATCTTCTTATAGGATTGATAAAGGAGAAGGATGGCGTTGCCTACAGGATATTGAGCAGCTTCGGATTACAGTATTCAGATATAAAGGAGCAGACTATAAATCTACTGAGAGAGCCTGCATCAGAGGCAAAAGATACAAGCAAGACACCTGCATTAGATGAATTCGGCAGAGACCTTACTGAGTTGGCAATCAAAAGGAGACTTGACCCTGTAATCGGCAGGACCAATGAGATAGAGAGGGTAATTCAGATACTCTCTCGCCGCACAAAAAATAATCCTGTCCTCATTGGTGAGCCCGGTGTTGGCAAAACAGCTATTGTAGAGGGACTTGCACAGAGGATTGTAGATAGAGAGGTTCCTCAGACTCTATATGACAAAAAATTAATATCGCTTGATCTTGGTGCACTGATTGCCGGAACAAAATACAGGGGACAGTTTGAGGCAAGGATGAAAGCTGTAATGAAAGAGATAACCCAGCATCCTAAAAATATCATCCTATTTGTAGATGAAATCCATACACTGATAGGTGCAGGTGCGGCAGAAGGATCAGTGGATGCTTCAAATATGTTAAAACCAGCCCTCTCCAGAGGCGAGATACAGTGTATAGGTGCAACTACGCTGGATGAATATAGAAAATATATTGAAAAGAATGGTGCGTTGGAAAGGAGATTCCAGCCGATAATTGTAAACCCGCCGTCCGTAGAGGAGGCAATACAGATTATAAAAGGGTTAAAGGATGAGTATGAACTCCATCATAAGGTGAGAATAACAGAAGGTGCAATTAATGCATCTGTTAAATTGTCCGATAGGTATATAAGTGACAGATTCTTACCTGATAAGGCAATAGACGTTATAGATGAGGCAGGCTCAAGAGTAAGGCTGAAAAGGGTTACATATCCGCCAGAGGTAAGAGAATTGCAGAGAGAGATTGATGATGTCGCAAGAGAGAAAAGGAAAAGGATTGAGGCACAGGAGTTTGAGAAGGCAGTTAAACTGCGGGATAAAGAGGAGGGTCTGAAGAACAAATTGGAATTGATGAAAATAGAGTGGGAAGCCTCGCAGAAAGGTGCAATGCCTGAGGTAACAGAAGATGACATTACCTATGTAGTATCAAGGATGACAGGCATACCTCTGTCAAGAATTGAGAAAGAGGAATCACAGAGACTTCAGGAGATGGATGCAGAGCTATCAAAAAAGATAATAGGACAGAAAGAGGCAATAAGTGCTATAAGCAAGGCGATAAGACGCTCAAGGGCTGGGCTGAAAGATATAAAGAGACCAATGGGTTCATTTCTCTTCCTTGGCCCTACCGGTGTCGGCAAGACAGAACTTGCCTGCGTGCTGGCAGAATATCTGTTTGGTGACAGAAGGGCTATCATAAGGCTTGACATGTCGGAGTATATGGAAAAGTTTAATGTATCTAAACTTACAGGTTCCCCCCCCGGCTATGTGGGCTATGAAGAAGGTGGACAGCTTACTGAGAAGGTTAGAAGAAAGCCATATTCGGTTGTCCTGCTTGACGAAATAGAAAAGGCTCATCCAGATATATTCAATATGCTCCTCCAGATAATGGATGATGGAAGGCTTACAGACAGCTATGGAAGGGCAGTTGATTTCAGGAATGCCATACTTATAATGACATCAAATCTCCATGCGAGATTTTTAGATAAAGGGCTATCCATGGGTTTCCAGAGGGAAGACGATGGTGGTTCGTTTAAAAAATATAAGGATACTATCAAGTCAGAGCTTAAAAAGACATTCAGCCCTGAGTTTTTAAACAGGATTGATGATACTGTCATTTTCCACCAGCTTGAAAAAGAGGATATACTCCAGATTGTAGATATCCTCATCAATGACCTGAACACCCGCCTGATAGAAGAGGGTATTACGCTTCAGCTTGATAATGATACAAAGGAATGGCTTGCAAAGGAAGGATACAATGCGACATACGGTGCAAGGCATTTGAAGAGGACAATTCAAAAGCATATCAATGACCCACTCTCAGAAGAACTGCTCCTCGGCAGATTTAAGAATACAGGTGTCCTTCATGTAAGACTTCAGAATGATGTTCTTGTCTTCGTAGGGAAAAAGGACCCTGTCGGTACTTGCTAACAGGAGTCATGAGTCAGGAGAAAGTAAACAGTAAGCAGTATTCAACAGGCGGAAAAACCATTTACTACTTACTGCCTGCTGTATTCTGCTTACTGCTTACTGCTTACTGCCTGCTATATTCTGGAGGGTTAGAGGCAGCTGATTTTGAAACTGGTGCTATTAACCTTGCCAATCCTATAGTTCACATAACAATAAAAGGAAATGAGAGGGTTCATGAATCAACAATCAGGTATTACATAAGTCTTAAAGAGGGGGAACTGTATTCTCCTTCAAAGGTAAGAAACGATATAAAAAGGATATATAACCTCGGATACTTTGATGATATAAATGTTGATATTGAGGAGGATGCTTCGGGATTAACTGTTTCATATCTCGTAAAAGAAAAGCCCTTTATCAAAGATGTGAAGATAAAGGGGTTTAAAGAGATAGAAATTTTTGAAATAAAAAAGAAGCTTTCGCTTAAAAAAGGCATTCATTTTAAAAGCCACTTTGTGCAAAAGGACATTGACTCAATAAAGAAGCTTTATCAGGAAAAGGGATTTTATTTTGCCTCTGTAGATGTCTCAACAAAGAATATAGAGAATAATCAGGTTGACATAGAATTCAAGATAAACGAGGGAAAAAAGGTATATGTAACAGATATTATATTTGTTGGTAATAAATATTTTGATGAGAGAGCACTTAAAAAACAGGTAGATACTCATGAAAAGGGACTATTCTCATGGTTTACAAGTTCGGGAACATACAAGAAGGAGATATTAAAAACTGATATCCTTAAACTTGAATCCTTATATCACGACAACGGCTTCATAAAGGTAAAGGTAGAAGATCCGCGGGTAGAGATTGATAAAGAACTGAGAAGGATTTACATAACCATATTTTTAAATGAAGGAGAACAGTATCGTGTCGGCAGTGTTCAGATAGAAGGGGATGATGTATATTCAGAAAAAGAGCTGAGGGGAGTATTCAACCTAAAAGAGAATGACATATTTAATAGGTCTCAGCTCAGTCGTGATATTTTCACAATGACAGACATGTATTCCCAGAAGGGTTATGCCTTTGCCGATGTAATTCCGAATATAAAAACCGATGAGAATCTTAAAAGGGTAGATATAGATATTAAGATTGATAAAGGGAGAAAGGTTTATATAGGAAAGATAAATATATTCGGCAATGAAAAAACAAGGGATAATGTAATCCGCAGGGAATTCAGGCTTCAGGAGGGAAGCCTCTTTGACAGTGCCAAGATAAGGAGGAGCAGGGAGAGAATAAATAATCTTGGTTTCTTTGACGAGGTCAATTTTGAACAGAAGAGCAGAAGAGAAGAAGATATGGTTGACCTTGATGTAAAGGTAACTGAGAGGTCAACGGGGAGCTTAAGTGCAGGTGCTGGATATAGTTCAGTTGAAAATGCTATATTATTTGCTCAAATATCGCAGAGCAATCTTTTTGGAAAGGGATACAGGCTTGCATTGAACGCTCAATTATCAAGTCTTCGCAAGGACTATGAGATAGAATTTACAGAACCGCGGCTTTTTGACAAGGAACTCCTGGCAGGCTTAAGTTTATTTAATACAGAGCGAAATTATTATAGCTATTTATCAAAAAACAATGGCAGCAGTGTTAGGCTCGGTAAATCACTGGGTGAATATACATGGGGGAATATTTCCTATAGGTATGAGATTGTTAATATCTCTATAAGTAATAGGGGAATTGCATCATCCTTCCTCTTTTCACAGGAGGGGGACAGAACAACAAGCAGTATTGCCCCTTCTGTAACAAGGGATACAAGAGATGATTATTTTAATCCACAAAAGGGTTCAAGGCAATATCTATATGGAGAATATGCAGGCGGATCTATTGGTGGGATTATAAACTATTATAAATTAATGGGGGAAGAGAGTTGGTATCATCCTCTGTGGTGGAATCTTGTATTCATGATTCATGGGAAGATAGGCTATGTTGATGGACATAGCGGAAAAGATTTACCCATATTTGAGAAATTTTTCCTTGGAGGTCCTGATTCTTTAAGGGGTTTTAATTTTAATGATGTGGGGCCAAGAGATGCAGCCGGACAATCTATTGGCGGCAGGTCTCTTTTACTCTTAAATACAGAATTACTATATCCGTTCACAAGATATGTGAGGGGAGTCGTATTCTACGATAGGGGAAATGTATATGGGAAAGAAGGGGATTTATTAAAAACTACAAGCAATGATTTTGATATTGGAAACATGAGGCATGCGTGGGGATTAGGAATAAGGTTCTATTCTCCGATAGGCCCAATAAGCTTTTCATGGGGATTCAAATTAGACCAGATGAAGGGTGAGAGCCCAAGTGAGTTCCATTTTACTATAGGAAGGGCATTCTGATTTTAGATTTACGATTTGAGATTTACGATTTAAAAATCTTAAATCAAAAATCCTAAATCATAAATTTATGGGGGGGGGATTTATGAAAAAAATATTATCAGTTATTATATCGGCAGGTTTTATATTTTTCGGAGCGTCTAATTTAAGGGCTGAGTCATTAAAGATAGGTTATGTGGATCTTCAAAAGGCACTGAATCAGTCTGTTACAGGGAAGACTGCATTGGAAAAGCTCAAAAATGATATTGAAAAAGAGAATGAAGTGCTTAAGGAAAGGGAAGAGGAAATTAAAAAACTGGAAGAGGAACTTAACAAACAGGGTTTTATGATGAAGGAATCCGAAAAGGAGAGAAAGACTGAAGAATACAGGAGAAAAGGAAGAGACTTTGAGAGATATAAAGAGGATACAAGAAGGGACATTATGATGAAGGAAAGGGAGATGACAGCTAAGATAGTCTCCGAACTGATTAAATTGGCTCAGAAGATTGGGCAGGAGGAAGGATTTACGGTCATACTTGAAAAAGGGGAGATTGTCCTTTTTGCCTCTGACAATATAGACCTTACAGATAAATTGATAAAGAGATACGACGAGCAAAAGAAATGAAACTCGGTGAGATAGCAAAGATACTTGATGGTAGATTGAACGGTAGCCCCGATATTGATATTACAGGTGTTGCTGAAATAAAGAGGGCAGCGAGCGGAGATATTACATTTGTTTCAAAAAAGGAATATCTGCCTGAGTTAAAACATTCTAAGGCATCGGCTGTTGTTTTACAGGAAGGATTAGATGAAAAAGATTTAATAAGGAAGCCTTCAGTAATTGTAAAGAACTCTTATCTATCATTAATTCCACTTTTAAAGCTTTTTTATCCTGTCCGGGGTGATTCAAAAGGTATAAGTCCCCAGTCGTTAATTAAGACAAAAAATATCGGGAAAGATGTTACAATACACCCCTTTGTCTGTATTGAAGATAATGCTGAGGTCGGAGACAGTGTTGTCATATATCCCTTTACATATATAGGAAAAGATTCAAGGATAGCTGAAGGGTCAATTGTCTATTCAAATGTAAGTATATATCACAATGTGATTGTTGGAAAAAATGTTATAATACACAGCGGAGCTATAATAGGAAGCGATGGTTTTGGGTTTGTGAAAGATGATAATGGTATTTATCAAAAGATTCCTCAGGTTGGGAATGTAATAATAGAGGATGATGTGGAGATAGGGGCAAATGTATGCATAGACAGGGCAACATTGGGCAGCACCATTATTAAAAAAGGCGTTAAAATAGATAATCTTGTCCAGATTGCACACAATGTTATAATAGGCGATAATACAGTAATAGCAGGACAGACTGGAATTTCTGGCAGTTGCAATATTGGTAAGGGTGTTGTTATGGGGGGACAGGTAGGCATAGCTGACCATTCAAATGTAGATGATGGAGTTATACTGGCGGGAAGGGCGGGTGTAACAGGTGATTTAGAGGCAGGTATATATTCAGGTATTCCTGCGATTGAGCACAACAAATGGAAAAGGATTCAGGCAGGACTTACTAAACTCCCTGAATTGATTAAGAAGGTAAGGGAACTGAAAAGGAGATTAGAGAAGTCAGAATCCAGAAGTCAGAATCCAGAAAAAACTTAAAAATTTTTGTTTTTTATATTTGATTCTGAATTCTGTATTCTGGCTTCTGTATTCTGAATTTAAGATTATGGACATAAACGAGATTAAAAAATATATTCCACACCGCTACCCATTTTTATTGGTTGATAGGGTTACGGAGATAGAGGAAGGAAAGAGAATAGCAGGAATAAAATGTGTTACTGCTAATGAACCATTTTTTCAGGGACATTTCCCTGATTTTCCAGTGATGCCTGGTGTATTGATAGTTGAATCAATGGCACAACTTGGGGCAATTCTGGCATTCTATTCAGTAAAGCAATCTCAAGATGAAGCAATAAAAGGGAGCTTAGACAAATATATCCCCTTATTCACTGGAATTGAAGATGCAAAATTTAGAAGACCTGTAGTCCCGGGTGACACACTCAGAATTGAACTAAATGTTATAAAGCAGAGGGGAACTATATGGAGATTATCAGGACAGGCATTTGTGGAAGACAAACTCGCCGCAGAGGCTGTAATTCAGGCAATATTACAAAAAAGAACATAGTATTCAGTCTCTAACAAATGCAAAGACCTTCTTTTTCTTGATTTCTCTCAGCATCATTTTAAATACTAATTTGGGAAATGAGAGTGCGAGCAGCATAAAATCAGATGTTGTAAGAAGTCCAATTTTGTAAGACTTTTTGATTATATTCTTTATCTGCCCCATATTATAAAAACTGAATTTAATCCTATCTCTTATCTTTTTCAATTTCTCAAGATTATACTGGTCAGAATAGAGAGGTCCTCCAAACTCATCATAGTGGTAACCGGGTGTCTTTGCAACGAGTTCTGCGAGGGGCGAATATTTCTCTATTCTCAGTTTTTGGAAGGTTATTGAATCTAACTCTAAATCCTTTGCAAATTCTGCTATATAAACCATCTCATCCTCAGTCTCACCAATGTTTCCATATATAAAATAACCGTGGATGTAAAAGTTATATTTATTTAATACCTTAAACGCCTCTCTAACTTTCTGCTGTGTAAAACCTTTCTGAATCTGTTTTAAAATTCTGTCATGCGGAGATTCTATGCCGACCAAAAACAGCTTAAATCCTGCCCTTTCAGCTTTTTCCAAAAGCTGTGGCTGCCTCGCGATTTCTATTCGGGTCTGAACAATGAATCTCTTTTTAATATTGTTTTCAATAATGAGGTCGCATAACTTTTCACTCCTCTTTGGATTTGTAAAAAAGTTGTCATCAGAAAATAGCACTATGTCAGCAAAGATGGTTTTTAATTCCTCAATTACAGATTCAAGCGGCCTTTCTATGTATTCTCTTTTCTGGCCAAGCGGATTTAGACTGAATGTGCAGAACTTACATTTGTAAGGGCATCCCCTTGTAGTCAGAATTGTATCAAATGTCAGATTTGTTATCTTCACACCGTGTGATACAAATTTATAAATAATCCTCCTTAAGCTTCTATCCGGGAAAGGGATGGTGTTGATATCTGTCAGTGGCCTATTCTTGTTATGAACTATCTTCCCGTTCTCTCTATATGAAATACCAGAAATATCTTTATAAGGCACACCTTTAACAATCTCCTTGATTGTCTCCTCTCCTTCACCCCTTATAATGACATCAATATTGGGGCATTTTTCAAAAAGATACTCAACCTCTTCGGTTGCCTTATATCCTCCAACGATAATTGGAATCTCATCAGGTAATTTTGAGATAAGCTCGCAGATTTCTTTAAAACTATAGCTCCATATAATGCTGATACATAAAAGGTCAATCTCTTTCTTAACAAAATCCCTGAGATTGTTTATATCCTGAAATTTCTTCTCATGCCTCAAGTCCAGAAGGGTTACTCTCCCGACAAGGTCTTTCATGCTTGTTGCAATATATTCAATTCCAGTCGGGGGAAAGAGTCCGACTATGGATGTAGAATCCCTGAAATATGGATATAAGGCAAGGGCATGATTATATTTGTGCATAAAAAATTATAACATTCTTGGAACACAAATTACATATATAATTTGCCCATTCGTACCGTTTTGAAGGGTTTAAAGAAGTCTTTCATGGAGTTCCAAAGCTGATTTTTCACTTATATGCAGGATAACTGATAGTTCTTTAACAGATGCCTCTTTTATCTTTTTCAAACTACCAAAATGTTTTAATAGTGTCCTCTTTCTCTTCAAGCCGATACCAGGGATTTCATCAAGTTCAGACATTATTCCTTCCCTATCCCTCAATTCTCTGTGATATTTAATGGCAAAACGATGTGCCTCATCCCTTATTCTTTGAATCAGATGTCTGCCTGAAGAATCTGATGGAAGCCTTATTGAGTTCGGAGTTCGGAGTTTGGAGTTCGGAGTTAAATATATAGTATCTGTTTCTGGATTGTTTCTGTCCTCACCCTTTGCAATTCCTATTGCATCCGCATCAGAAATTGAAAGCTCCTTCAATACATTGTTCAGGGTATTAAGCTGCCCCTTTCCACCATCAACTATTATTAAATCAGGCAATACTGAAAGGGTTCGAGGGTTCGAGGGTTCGAGGATTCGGGTAAATGATTTTTCACTTGACCCCTTGAATCCCTGGCCCCTTAACCCCTCTTTTAATTTACTGTATCTTCTATAAAGTATTTCTCTCATCATTCCATAGTCATCCATTCCAGCTACTGTCTTTATCCTGAATCGTTTATATTCATTTTTTGCAGGCTCTCCGTCAATAAATATAACCATTGAGCCTACTGCCGATGCCCCCATGATAGTTGAAATATCAAATGCCTCAATCCTTAATGGCAATCTGTTTAAATTTAGTCTTGTCTTTAAATCTTTTAGTGCAGCCATTCTTAAATCTGCTGAATCAAGTGTTATTTTAAGAGAGATTGCTGCATTTTCCTTTGCCATGTGAATAAGCTCTCTCTTTCTTCCCCTGTGAGGAATGACTATCTCAACCTTTTCGCCCCTTTTCTCAGAAAGCCACTCTTTTGCAATTTCCATCTCATCTATCTCTTTTTCTAATATAATCTCCTCTGGAATAAACACATCACCACTGTAATACTGTCTTACAAGGGATGAGAGGATTTCTGTATCATCTATATCTTCAGTATGTGTAAATATAAGGTTTTTATCTCCTATGAACTTCCCTCCCCTTATAAATAAAAGCTGGATATTTGCCTTTCCACCATCTCTGTAAATGGCTATTACATCCTCGTCTTCAAGGGAAATTGATATGATATTCTGCCTCTCCATTGTCGTTTCTATTGCTGAAATCTGGTCTCTTACCCTCCCTGCCTCTTCAAATCTCAGATTTTCTGATAACTCATCCATTTTTCCCTTTAGATTATTAAGGAGTTCATCATTTCTCCCTTTAAGGAATAAGATAACATCTCTCACCATCTTGCCGTAGTCCTCTTTTTTCAGATATCCTGCGCATGGTGCCAGACATCTCCCCATTTGATAATTAAGACATGGTCTCCTTTTAGGTCTGCCATCCAAAGGGTCTCTGCTCTGGCGAAGTTGAAATATGCTGTGTATGAGTTTTAAGGTCTTACGGAGTGATTTTGGAGATGCATAGGGACCAAAATACATCCCCTTATCCTTCTTAACCCTTCTGACAATTGAAAGATATGGATACATCTCCTCTGTTGCAAGTCTTAAGTATGGGTAGTGTTTGTCATCCCGCAAAATTACATTATATTTAGGTTTATGTTTCTTTACTAAATTACTTTCTAATATCAGTGCTTCTACCTCATTTTTTGTTACAAAATAATCTACATCAGCAACAACTGAAACCATGCTCCTTATCCTTTGAGAAAGTGAGGCAGATTCTCTAAAATATGACCTTACTCTTGACCTTAGATTATTCGCCTTACCGATATAGATGATAGCACCCCCATCATCCTTCATGATATAAACACCAGGCTTAACAGGGAGCTTTTCTAAAATCTCTTTTAATTTCATAAGAAAAGAAATTGAAGATTGAAGATTGAAAAAAGTAATATTCCTCAAATCTTCAGTTTTCAATAGTCAATAATTAAGGGGGTCTTTTATGCCGGCCTCTTTAAAACCCTTCAATCTGAACTGACAGCTATCACAGAGACCACAGGGATTCCCATCTTTATCCGGACTGTAACAGGAAGATGTTAGACTATAATCAACTCCGAGCAATATTCCCTTTTTTATTATTTCACCTTTTGTAAGATTAATTAAAGGGGTATGGATTTTTATATGACTCTTTCCTTCCACACCAGCCTTCGTTGCGAGATTTGCCATCTTTTCAAAGGCATTTATATATTCAGGTCTGCAGTCAGGATAGCCGCTGTAATCAATTGCATTAACACCTATAAAAATATCCTCAGCCTCAAGCACTTCAGCCCATGCAAGCGCAAGAGATAAAAAAATTGTATTTCTTGCAGGGACATAGGTGATAGGGATTGAAGATTGAAGATTGAAGATTGAAGATTGCGGGACATTAATATCGGAAGTCAGGGCAGAGCCGCCGATTTTTCTTAAATCTACATTAATTATAAGATGTGCTTTTGCATTAAAAAATTTTGCAACCTCAGAAGCTTTTTTTAATTCAAAAGAGTGCCTCTGTCCATAATTAAAGCTCAGGGAATAGATTTTATACCCTTCTGCCTTTGCAATTGCCATCGCAGTTGTAGAATCTATCCCACCACTTGAAAGAACTACTGCTTTCTTATCATGCACAAGAAATTATAACATACTCACCAGATAAAGGTTCAAGGGGTCAGACAAAAAATATCAGACTTTAGCTTTTTAATGATAACACCAGTTAAATAATGAAGTGCAACACTTGGGAAGCAGAAAAGAGAAATGCTATCCTAAGTGTCTATGGCAAAACAATACAATCAGTTAACCTTGGCAGAAAGATATCAAATTACTATAATGCATTGTGAAGGGAGAAAAATAGATTTAGAGACGATAAGGATAGGTCACGGGTATAAGAGAGTAAAAATTCGTGTCAATTCGTGGCTAACTAAATGCCTTTATGCCGATGGTGTTATGACCTATAATTAATTTCTGTATCTCCGATGTCCCCTCATAAATAGTAGCAACCTTTGCATCCCTTAAATATCTCTCAACTGGATATTCATTGGAATAGCCATAGGCACCGAATATCTGAACCGCCTCTGTAGCAGCCCTTACCGCCGCCTCACTCGCAAAGTATTTTGCAATTGATGTCTCAAGTGTATTTTTTATTCCTTTATTTTTTAAATCCCCTGCCCTGTATACGAGTAGTCTTGATGCATCACAATCTACAACCATCCTCGCTATCTTTTCCTGTATCAACTGAAAACTGCCTATAGGCTTTCCAAACTGATGCCTCTCTTTTGCATATTTTACACATACATCTATACATCCCTGAATAATTCCAACACATCCAGAGGCAACACCATATCTCCCATTATCAAGGGCAGACATAGCCACCTTAAAGCCATCCCCTACCTTATCCAGAAGGGCATCCTTTGGAATTATGCAGTCTTCAAAGATAAGCTCTGCTGTATCAGATGACCTTAAGCCCAGTTTCCCCTTTATCTCCTTCGTTGTAAATCCATGCATCCCCTTTTCCACAATAAACGCTGCAATACCCTTATGCCCCTTACTTATTTCCGTTTGTGCAAAGACAATTGAAATATCAGCTATACTACCATTACTTATCCATGTCTTTGTCCCGTTAAGCACCCATCCTTTGTTAGTAAGAACTGCAGTTGTTGACTGGTTTGCAGCATCACTCCCCGCCCCTGGCTCTGTCAAAGCAAAACAGCCGAGTATTTCACCTTTACATAACCGAGGGAGATATTTCTCCTTTTGTTCCTCACTCCCCCAGTTCAGAATAGCAAGCCCTACCAGATGAACCTGAACAGAAAGTGTTGTCCTTATTGAGGAATCTGCCTTCCCAATCTCTTCAAAAATAATTGCATCACTAATAAAGTCCAGCCCTGCACCGCCGTATTCCTCTGGAATAGGACCACCAAGAAGACCGAGAGGTGCCATCTTTTTTATTATCTCAAGGGGGAAATGCTCATTTACATCATTCTCCCTTGCAACAGGCACAATCTCCTCCTCTGCAAACTTCCTCACCGTATCTCTTATCATCTTCTGTTCTTCAGTAAGCTCAAAATTCATATTTGTAAAACCCCCTTCCTGTCTTCTTTCCAAGGTGCCCTTCATCCACATATCTTTTAATTAACGGGCAGGGCATATGTTTTGGATTCTTTGTCTCCTTATATATACTCTCCATAATTGAAAGAACTGTATCAAGACCTATCAAATCAGATAGAGATAGAGGACCCATTGGCAAATTTACACCAAGTGTCATTGCCTTATCAATATCCTCAGCAGTTGCAACCCCCTCCATCAGTGCAAAGACAGCCTCGTTTATCATCGGCATGAGGACTCTATTCACAATAAAGCCGGGAGAGTCTTTTGATTCCACAGGTATCTTGCCAATATTTTCTGCAAGATTTTTTACTATTAAAAAAGTTTCATCCGATGTATTAATCCCCCTTACTACTTCCACAAGCTCCATTACAGGTGCAGGGTTCATAAAGTGCATCCCAATGACCTTATCCTGTCTCTTTGTTACAGAGGCAATTTTGCTGATGGGTATGGAGGATGTGTTTGTAGAGAGGATGACTTCCTTATGGCAGATTGCTTCGAGTCTTTTAAAAATATCAATTTTTAATTCCGCTATCTCAGGCACAGCCTCAATGATAAAATCTGCCTCTTCCATATCTTCAAACCTTTTTGTAGTGCGAATCTTTGTAATGGCTTTCTCTTTTTCTTCAGGTGTTATTTTCCCCTTTTCAAGTGCCTTTGCAAGCCCCTTTTTTATATTGTCTATACCTCTCCTGATAAACTCATCCTTAATATCCATCAGGATTATCTCAAATCCGGATGCTGCCATTACCTGTGCAATCCCCGCCCCCATCCTCCCGGCACCAATAATACCAATAGTTTTAATATCCATATATCAAATTATAAAAATGAATTTTCAAGCAAAGTATATGGCAATTGATTTACATAATCAATACCTTATTCAGTATTGTGCTTTTTTATTATTGACAGCATAATGTGCCTACATTATAATTACATTATATTTATTTTTTTGGAGGAATACATGAAGGCAAATATTGTATCGGTAGGCAATTCCAAAGGCATCCGCATACCTAAGGCAATGTTAAAACAGCTTGATATCCATAACCATGTAGAGATTAAGGTTGAAGATGAAGGGATTGTCATAAAACCCATTAAAGGCAAGCCAAGAGAAGGGTGGGACAGGGTATTTAAAATGATGCATGAAAGGAAAGATGATGCATTGTTTATTGATGAAAAGACAGATTTTGAGATGGAAGGTTGGGAATGGAAATAGGGCAATACGAGGTTTTCCTTATAAATCTCGACCCAACCATAGGTCATGAGATAAAAAAGACGCGACCCTGCGTAGTCATCTCACCTGATGAAATGAACCTAAATATCCAGACTGTCATCATTGCCCCGATGACCACAAAATCACATGATTACCCGACAAGGGTCAAAGTGAAGTTTCAGAGTAAAAGCGGCTGGATTGTCCTTGACCAGATAAGGACAGTTGATAAAAGACGACTTGTCAAGAGATTAGGCCGCATAACCAGAAGCGAGATAGAAAAGGTTAAGTATGTTATTAAAGAGATGCTTGTAGATTGAATTGCAGAAGGTGTTAGCACAAAAGAAATAAATTTGTCACCTTTTATCTTTTAAAGAAATATGACTGAAAATATGGGAAATGTCCTCATATTTTTCCTCTCGCCTCCCAAATTGCAATTGACAGTAATTTTTCGTGAGCCTATAATTAGCACAATAAATATTTGCCTATAATCTAAAAAATTGGACAAAAAGCGAAGTAATTTTTTTATGAACAAGTTTGGCGAAATGCCAACCTGCTTCGGGTGAACGATATGAACAGAATAGACAATAAACTGAAATTGAATCTCATGGAATATCATAGAATTATAGAAAAAGCTTTTTAAAAATACTGGAGTAATTGTCTCATAAAGAAAGAATATAGATGCAGTGATTTCTTAGCTCTTTTATATGCCCCAAGGAAAGTATTTATTAATTTTTGCAAGGAAAATAAACTCAACTATTCTTCAATAGCTGGAACAATACAAGAATGGACTATATTTCATTTTCTAAAGGCAGGATTGTCTGTTACTGAGAAAGACAAAACCGCATGTGTTATTAATCGGCATCCTATATCTTTCAAATGGAAGAAGAAAGGCAACAAACAGGTTAATCTTGATATTGCGATAAAGAACATCAAAACAAAGAAGTTGTATTATGCTGTGGAAGTAAAGACAAATTTTGAAGATGGTTTTGAGAAATTTCGGAATGAAGAAAAAATAATCTATCATCATAGACAAAAGAATTTTAAGCATTTCAGGTATTACTATTTGAGCTTGAGTTTACCTCCGAGAAGTTTCCATGAGAAATTTAAAAGCGATATAAATACCCTTATCAAACGCGAAGAATTGTACATACTTAGCGAGGATAGTAAAAATTTTCCGGGTGTGGGAAAATTTTTAGAATCAATAGTAGAGTCTGTTGCAAAAATCCCTTCAACCGAAGATATAAGATATAAAAGGAAAAGGGATAGGTCTTGAAATATGGCTTTTGGAAAACTGCCCTCTACAGCAGATAACAGAGTGTTT
>Ga0209342_10000978_pt1 | contig 32425 bp, 29 predicted proteins | sample RifCSP16_2_FD_184023 | JGI IMG/M metagenome (GOLD analysis project Ga0209342, IMG submission 184023) | Soil microbial communities from Rifle, Colorado - Rifle CSP2_sed 16_2 (SPAdes) (version 2) | ecosystem: Environmental > Terrestrial > Deep subsurface > Rock core/Sediment | place: Rifle...
GTGCGTGGTCGGAGCGGCACGGGAGCGTCCGAAGTCGACGTACCAGTCGTCGATGCGTCCCCGGTAGGCGAGGCGCGAACCCACGAACACCGCCGCCTCGGGGGTGTGCCGGGCTCCGGTGAGCCGCACGAGCGTGTGGTGCGGATCGCGAAGGGCGGAGAGGGCGTAGCCGTAGGCCTCCACGTGCCGGCGGATGGTTGGCGGCGTCTCCTCGGGATCCGCGTAGACGAGCCAGAAGCGCACGCCTCTCCGGCCGAACTTCTCGTACACCCGGCGTACCTCGGGGGCGTAGCGGTTCGAGATCGGGCACTGCGTGGCCGTGAACAGGAAGACCGTGACCCGGGCCGCGCCCGAGGAGAGCGGCCGCACCGGCCGGCCGTCGAGGTCGACGAGCTCGAGCTGGCCCGACCTCGCGCACGCCAGCGCGGCCATCAGCGTCAGAGCCGCCACCGGGCCCCGGTGCACCATGGCGACCTTCAGGGCGCGGGCGCGCCCTCTCCCTCCACGATCGTCACGACGCGCCGGCCCGCCACCTCCCGCAGGACGTCCACCCGCCCGCTCGGCCAGCGCACCTCGATCGCCTCCGCCCGATCGTGCGCGCCCAGGCCGAAGTGCAGCCGCAGGTCGTCGTGCGAGTAGTAGCTCGACTGGCTCAGCACCGCCTGCGCTTGGCGCGAGCCGCCGGAGGAGACGATCACCGTGGCGCCGATGCCCATCCGGTTGGAGCGCCGGCCCACGAGGCGGACCTGGATCCAGCCATTGGGCCCGGCGTAGTCGTTGCGCAGGAGCGACGGGGGCTCGTTCATGTTCATCACGAGCACGTCGAGGTCGCCGTCGTTGTCGTAGTCGCCGAAGGCGGCCCCCCGGCTCGAATGCGCAGTCGCGGCCGCGGGACCGCTCCGCTCCGTGACGTCCTCGAATGTGTGCCCCCCGCGGTTCCGGAAGACGACCCGTGGCCCCCGATGGGGGTACTGCGGCATCTGGCTCTCGATCTCCGGGTACACGTTGCCGGTGAGGTAGACGACATCCGGCCACCCGTCGTTGTCCAGGTCGGGCAGGCCCGCCCCCCACTCCACGTGGCGGTTCTGGATCCCGAGGCCGAGCGCCACTGCCACGTCCTCGAAGAGGCCGCGCCCGAGGTTGCGATAGAGGGCGGGGATGTCGTCCGCAAAATGGGTCTTGAGGAGATCCAGCCGCCCGTCGCGATCATAATCCCCCACCGCCAGCCCCATCCCCGCCTGGGCGTTGCCGAGCTCGTTGTAGGCGGAGCCGCTCGTCACCGCCACGTCCGTGAACGTACCGTCACGATTGTTGCGATAGAGGATGGCCGCGGTGGAGTCGCAAGCCACGTAGATGTCCGCCCAGTCGTCGCCGTCGAGATCGGCCGCCGCCGCCGTCATCGGGTAGCGCTCCACGACCCGCGCGATGCCCGAGGCCTCGGAGACGTCGCGGAAGCGGCCGTCCCCCTCATTGTGGTAGAGGAGGTTGGTGTCGGTGGGGAGACCCTTGGGCCCGCAGTTGACCGGGATGCCCTTCCAGAGACAGTTGGCGCCCTGTCCCGGCTCGGGGGTGTTGGTCAGGTCGAGCATGAGGTAGTTGGCCACGAACAGGTCCAGCCGCCCGTCCCGGTCGTAGTCGATGAAGGTGCAGCCCGACCCCCAGCGGGTGCCGGCGGTGGCAGGCCCGGCGCCTTCGGTGACGTCCTCGAAGCGCTCCCCGCCGACGTTGCGGTAGAGCACGTTCCGTCCGTAATAGGTGAGGAAGAGATCCAGCCAGCCGTCGTTGTCGTAGTCCCCCGCGCAGACGGCGGAGGCCCAGCCGGTCTGCACGAGCCCCACGCGGGCGGTCACGTCCTGGAACGTCCCGTCTCGGTTGCTGCGGTAGAGCCGGGTGCTGGGGGCCTCGCCTTTGGGGAAGCGCCGTTCCGTCCGGGAGCCGTCCTCGAGACGCGTCCCGCTCAGGACGAGGGTGTCCAGCCAGCCGTCGTTGTCGTAGTCCAGAAAGGCGACGCCCGAGCCGTTCGTCTCGATGATGAAGCGCTTGCGCTCGACACCCCCGTAGATCGAGGAGTGAGCGAGCCCGGCCGCACGCGCCACGTCCACGAGGGAGACCGGCCACGGCGACGAGCCGGCGGCCGGCGGCTCGGCCGCACGGGAGGCGAGCGCAGCCGCGAGCACCACCGCGAGGAGCAGCGAGGTGAGCCTCAACGTCCGGTCTGCTCCTTGAGGCGATCGGCGAGCTCCAGCTCGCGTTGCGCCTCCTCGAGCCGCCCCGAGCGCTGGAGCAGCTGGCCGAGCATGTAGTGGGCCGCCCGGTTGTTGGGATCGTAGGCGATGGCCTGTCGTAGCATCCCCTCCGCCGTCGCGGGCTGCCCCTTCTGCGTGTACGCCCTTCCGAGGAGGATGTAGGGCCCGCTGAAGAACGGGTTCAGCCAGATCGAGCGCTGGAGCGCATCGATCGCCCGATCCCACTCGAGGCGATGGATGAAGGCGTCCCCGAGCCGGTAGTAGGCCATCGCGTCGCCGGGGTTCAGCTCGAGCTCGCGCTGCAGGAGCGCGACCGCCTCCTCCACGCGCCCCCGGAACAAAGCCGTCTGCCCGAGCAGGAAGTGGGCGCGGGGCAGGCGGGGGTCCTTCTCGAGCGCCCGCTTCAGCTCGGCCTCGGCGGCCTCGTCGAGCTCGACCCGGATCATGAGCTGGGCGGTGATGAGATGCGCGGCCGCCGAGTCCGCGGGGACCTCGTAGGTCCGGGCCAGCGATGCCCGCGCCTTCTCCGGCTGCTGGGTCTGGATGTAGGCCATCCCCAGGACGTGGGAGAGCTCGAGGTTGCCCGCGGCCCAGGCCTGCGTCTCCTCGAGCCGCGGGATCGCCTCCCGCAGGCGGCCGGCCAGGTAGTAGGACAGCCCGAGGACCTGGACGACCTCTCGCCGCTCGAGCGAGCCCTCGGGAAAGGCCTCCACGAGCGGAGAGAGCAGCTCGATCGCCTCGAGGTGCGCGTCGGCGTGGTAGCGGGCGACGCCCATCAGGTGACGCACCCGGGGGTCGTCGGGCCGGCCCAGCGCCTGGAGCTTCTCGACCGCGGCGGCGGGCCGACCGGCGTCGACGAGCGCGCGGGCCTCGGCCAGCGCGCCGGCGAGCGGATCGGGCGGTTCCAGGGCGGCGGCGCTCGCCGCCGCCGCGAGCAGGAGCGCCGCGGCGAGGCGGGTCTTCATCGTCCTCCCCCTCCGAGCGGTCGACCGGTCCCCTCCTCCAGGGTCAGGATCCGGTCCGCCTCGATGTCGACCCATTGCTCTTCCTGCCCGTTGGGCCAACGCACCTCCAGCCGCTCCACGCGCGGGGAGTCGCCGAGCCCGAAATGCACGCGGAGGTCGTTCTGGGAGATGTAGCTGCCCCCGCCGCGCACCTCCTCGACGAGGACGACACCTCCCGCGACGCAGCGGAGCCGCGCCCCGATCGCGCTGCGGTTGGAGCGCCTCCCGACCAGCTTGACCAGGAGCCAGTGATGGGGGCGGCGGGTGTCGAGGCGGAAGAGGTCCGGCGTGTCGTGGACGTTGTTGACCACGATGTCGACGTCGCCGTCGTTGTCGTAGTCCCCGAAGGCGGTGCCGCGTCCGGCCTTCGGCGTCGTGGCCGGGGCGCCGAGCCGCTCGGTGACGTCCTCGAAGCGACCGTTCCCGAGATTGAGGTACACGACCTTGCGCTGCTTGTAGCCGGCCTCGGTCTCGAGCCGCTCGACCTCCGGATAGACGTGGCCGTTGGTGAGAAACAGGTCGAGCCAGCCGTCGTTGTCGAGATCGACGAAGCCGGTGCCCCAGCCCAGCCAGCGGGTGTTGATCCCGACCCCGCTCGCGAAGGTCCTGTCGTCGCAGAACCCGTCCCCCGAGTTCGAGTAGAGGGTCGCGGTGTCCCCGGCGAAGTTGGTCTTGAAGATGTCCATGGTCCCGCTCCGGTCGTAGTCCCCGATGCCGATGCCCATCCCGGCCTGGGGCTTGCCGTCCTGGCTGAAGGCGCACCCGGCGAGCACACCGACGTCCTCGAAGGTCCCGTCGCGCCGGTTGAGGTAGAGGGCGCTGGGGTTCGAGTCGTTGGCCACGTAGACGTCCACCCAGCCGTCGTCGTTGAAGTCGAGTGTGCTGACCCCGAGCCCGTAGGTGCCGTTGGCGTTCAGTATCCCGGCACGCTCCGACACGTCCTCGAAGCGGCCGTCCCCGAGGTTGCGGTAGAGGACGTTCTTCCCGCCGGGCAGGCCGGGAGGGCCGCAGGCGACCATGACGCCCTTGTAGCGGCAGAGTCCCGACTCGGGGAGGGGGGCGGTCTTGAGGTCGAGGTCGATGTAGTTGGCGGCGAAGATGTCGAGCCGCCCGTCCCGGTCGTAGTCCAGGAACGCGCAGCCCGCGCCCCAGCGCGTCCGTTGGCTCCCGAGCCCGGCCCGGGCGGTCACGTCCTCGAAGCGGCCGCCGCCGAGGTTGCGGTAGAGGCGGTTCTGCCCGAAGTAGGTCACGTAGAGGTCCTCACGGCCGTCGTTGTCGTAGTCGCCGACGCAGGCCCCCTGGCCCCAGCCGCTGCCGTCCAGGCCGGAGGCCCGGGTCTCGTCCTCGAAGTGACCGTTCCCGAGGTTGCGGTAGAGGTGATTCGTAGGCGCCTCCCCCCCGGAGAAGCCCTCCAGCGTCCAGCCGTTGACGAGGAACACGTCCAGCCAACCATCGTTGTCGAAGTCGAGGAAGGCGACACCGCAGCCGGTCGTCTCGAGGAGGTACTTGTTCGTCTCCCGGCCTCCGAAGGTCGTCAGTGCGCGCAGCCCGGCCTCCGCCGCCACGTTGGTGAAGCCAAAGCCCAGCGCGCGCTGGGTCTCCAGGGTGCCGCCGGGGGCGAGCGTCCAGACGAGGCTGGGCAGCACGAGAAGGAGGAGGCGGGCGGGCCGTCGCATCAACGTTGCGGCTCCGCCCGGGTCCCGCTCCGCTCCAGTGCCCGCGCCAGCTCCAACCGCGCCGGCGCGTAGTCGGGGGCGAGCCGCACCGCCTCCCGGAAGCTCTCGATCGCGCCCGCGAGGTCGTTCTGCGCGAGCCGCCTCCGCCCGAGGTCGACGGCGAAGGTGGCGGCTTGGAGAGCGGCCTTCTTCGCGCGAAGGCGCTGCGCCTCGGCCAGGGCGGAGCGGGCGGCCTCGGTCTCGCCGCGGCGCTGGAGGATCTGACCCAGGCTCAGATGCGCTTCCGCGGAGTCGGGGTTGAGCGTCACCGTCCGCCGGAACGCGGCGAGGGCACCCTCGACGTCCCCCTTCTGCAGGAGCACCGTCCCCAGCATGTAGTGGGCGTCCGCGTGCTCGGCCTGCCGCGCGATCGCCTCCCGGAACGCCACCGCCGCCTCATCGCGCCGTCCCGTCTGCCACAGCACCACCCCGAGCGTGTAGGGAGGATCGGGCAGCGAGGGGTCGAGCTCCATCGCCCGCCGGAGCTGGGTTTCGGCGCCCTCGAAGTCGTCCCTCTGCTTGAGGGCGAGGCCCAGGTTGTAGAAGGCCTCGGCGCTCGTCGGGTTTCGCGTGGTCAGCTCCCGGTACACGGCGATGGCGGCCTCCAGCTTGCCGGCCTGCATGAGGGCGGTGCCGAGGTTCTGCTGCGCGGGCAGGTAGTCCGGGTGGCTCGCGACCAGCTCCCGAAGCGTGGCGATGGCTTCCTCGGAGGCCCCCTTGAGGCTCAGGGCCAGACCCAGGCTGTTCCGCGCGTCGACGAGCCCCGGGTCGAGCTCGACCGCGCGTCGCAAGGCGACGATCGCCCCATCCAGGTCCCCTCCCTCCTGGAGCGCGAGGCCGAGCTGCAGGTGGGCCGGCGCCAGGCGGGGGTTCGCGGCCGCCGCCCGTCGCAGCTGCTCGATCGCCGGCTCCAGCTCGTGGAGCTGCTTGAGCGTCACGCCCAGGTAGTAGAGCGCCTCCGCCTGGTCCGGACGCAACCGCACCGCCTCCGTCAGCGCCACGCGCGCCCCGGCGTAGTCGCGCGTCCACCACAGCGTCGCTCCCAGATGATACTGCGCGTCGAAGAGGTCGGGCCGCAGCTCCACCGCGCGGCGGAAGCGGTAGATCGCGTCCGCGGTCTGCCCGAGCCTCCCGAGCACGAAGCCGAGACCATCGTGCGCCTCCGCGAGGTCGGGGGCGCGCTCGAGCGCACGCTCGTAGGACGCCGCCGCCGCCGCGAGGTTGCCCCGCGCGTCGTGGAGCCGGCCGAGCAGCAGGTGCGGGGTTGCCGAGCCCGGATCCAGCTCTGCCGCCTGCTCGAGCCGACTCCGCGCCTCCGCGAGACGGCCCGCCTCGAGAAGCCGGCGGCCTTCCGCGAGGAGGGCCGAGGCGGGTGTCTCGTCGCCGGCAGCGAGGGCGAGGGCCAGGCTCACGGCGAGGAGGATCATCGGGCCGACGGTCGAAAGGATGAACGATAACACGTCCGCGCCGGGGGCGCGGCGCGGGCTTCACGCGACCGCGGTCTCGACCTCCACGCGGTCGCGGCCAGCCTGCTTGGCGCGATAGCAGGCGGCGTCGGCGCGGGAGAGCAGCACCTCCGGGTCGGCCGGGTAGGTGTCCGTCCCTGCCGTCCCCAGGCTCACGGTGAGACGAATCGGGGGATAGACGTCGTCGCCGAGGAAGGGGCGCTCCGCCACCGCGCCCCGGATGCGCTCGGCGAGGGCCCCCGCGTCGCTGGGGGAGGTGTGCGCGAGCAGGATCACGAACTCCTCCCCGCCCCAGCGGAACAGGAGGTCGGTCTCGCGGATGATCCCCTGCAGCCGTGCCGCGAGCTGCTGCAGAACGCGGTCCCCCAGCTCGTGGCCGTGGCGGTCGTTGATGCGCTTGAAGTGGTCGAGGTCCAGGAACACCAGCGACACCCCCTGGCCGAGCCGCCGCGCGCGGTCGGCCTCGCGGGGGAACAGCTCGTGGAAGGCGCGGCGGTTGAAGCAGCCGGTGAGGCTTTCGCGCCGGGAGAGGCTCCGCTGGCGCTCGCCCACGCGGGCGAGCACGGTGGCGAAGACGCCGGTGGTCACGGTGAGCGCCGCCACCAGCATCCCCAGGAAGAGCTGCATCTCGTGGATCCGGTCGCTCAGCCGGTCGCCGCGGGCGGTGGTGGCGGCGGGGTCGATCTCGAGCTGCTCCTCGAGCATGAAGATGCCCACGAAGACGAGGACGGCCATCAGGGCGAAGGTGCCCACGGCGAGGAGCGCGGTGCGGGTGTAGGTCACCTCGTAACGGGGAGGCATCGCGAACTGGCGGTCGACCCACGTGCGGACCGTCGGGCCGGCGAAGCGCAGGAGAGGGGCGACCACGAAGAGCGCCTGGAGGATGTCGCCGATGACCCAGCCCCTCCAGAAGCGCTGCCCGGTCGGGAAGTCGAGCCCGCGGGCCGTGTTCCAGATGACGATCGCGAGCGAGGCGGTCATGGGCGCGATGAGGCTCGCGGCGAGGAAGCGGACGAGGTCGCGCCGACGGCGCAGCTCGGGGCCGATGTTGAGCGTGACCATGGAGCCCCAGAAGATCAGGACCTCGAGGGCACCCGCGAGGGCGAAGAGGATGGCGACCGGCCAGGGCATCCCGCCCATCAGTGCGCTCGCCAGGTTGGCGGCGTAGGCGGGCACGATCCCCCACGTCGGCCCGATCCAGACCGCGGAGAGGACGCCGAGGACGAAGGGGGGATAGATCGTGACCTCGAAGCGGAAGGGCCCGATCGAGACCGGGATCGCGTTCCAGTCCCAGGCGACGTTCAGCGTCCCCGTCACGACCGACACCGCGAGGACGAAGACCCCCAGCGCCACGATCTTCTGGATCCCCGCGCTGCGGGCCACGTCCGTAAGACGCGTCATGGGCCACCACGCCGGCCCCTGGTACTCGTGGTCCAGCGGGAACAGGCCCTGCGCGGGCTGGTCGGTCATGATTCGTGTCCGGCCCGGCCGTTAACGTATGGTGGGTGCCGCGCGCCGTCAAGCGAACGTGCTGCCCTTCAGGATCGGTCATGAGGCCTATTGACAGGGCCGCGGTTTTACAGGAGCGATCGACTTCCTTACTGTCTCGGCCCGAAACGACGGCTTGCGCGATCCTTCCGGGGCCCGGTGCCCGGGGCGGGACCAGGGTGGACGAGGGGAGCGCGGGGCAGAGCTCGGATGACGACCGGCGCTGCTGGAGCTGGTCGATAACCCCCTTTCCGGCTGAGTCGACTCTTCGGGCGGTTCGGGGCTCGACGCGCACCCCGTCTGCTCCGCGGATCACCCCGGCATGCTCGTAGAATGCGGGAATGGCCCCGCTCACCTGGGCCCGTGTCCAGGGCGCGCTCCGCGCGCATTCTCCGCAGGCCATCTCCGAGCCGACGAACGCGCGGGCGGCGGTGGCACTCGTCTTCCGAGAGGGACGGGACGGGCTCGAGCTGCTCTTCATCAAGCGGGCGGAGCACGAGCGCGACCCCTGGTCGGGGCACATCGGCTTCCCGGGCGGGAGGTCCGAGCCCGGCGAGACCGACCTGCGGACGACCGTGGTGAGGGAGACGGCGGAGGAGACGGGGCTCGATCTCGCACGGGACGGCGAGCTCGCCGGGCGGCTGGACGAGGTCCGCGCCATGGCGCGCGGCCGCCCCGTCGACCTCGCCATCACCCCCTTCGTCTTCCGTCTCCGGCAGCCGGCTGAGGGCAGGCCGAGCCACGAGGTCGTGAGCCTGCACTGGCTGTCGCTCGGCGCGCTCCTCGACCCCCGCCACCTCTCGACGATGGGGTATCGCTACAAGGAGACGATGCTCCAGCTGCCCTGCCTGAGGATCGAAGGTCTCGAGATCTGGGGCCTCACGTTGCGGATGTTCCAGAGCCTGGGGCGGTTGCTGGACGCGGCGGAGCCCTCGTTCCCGGGTCCGTGATCCTCCCAGAGAGACGCCTCGCTGAGAGGGTTCGGGAAAAAATGATCAGCGGCCCGCTGCCGCCTGCTTCGCCGTCTGGCGCGCCTTGCTCTGCTGAATCACCATCTGGTACGCGAGGTAGTACTTGGAGATGTTGCTCACGTACTGCACGGTTTCGCGCCCGATCCGCTTCGCCGCGATCAGCTCGACGTTGTTGAACCAGCGGTTCGGATCGAGGCCCTGGGCCGCGGCTTCCTTTCGCAGGCGCGAGACCTTGCCCGGCCCCGCGTTGTAGGACGCGAAGGCGAAGAGCTGCCGGTTGGCAGGGTTGATCGCGGGGTCGTTGTAGAAGTTGTCCACCACCCAGCGGTTGTACTTGATCCCGGCGTGGATGTTGCTCTCCAGCTTCTCGATGTCGGGGATGTTGACCGCCTTGTCGCGCGCCGTGGCCGGCATGACCTGCATGACCCCGATCGCCCCCACGTGGCTGCGCTTGCTCTGATCGAGCTGCGACTCCTGGTAGCCCTGGGCGGCCATGAGCAGGTAGTCGAACTTGTACCTGTCGGAGTACTTCCGGAAGAGGTCGATCATGGAGCGGAAGCGCTTCATGTCCTCGTCGCTGCGGGCGTTCTTCACCCACTTGGTGGTCTTCAGGTACTTGTTGATGAGCACGTTGCCGGCAAGCGAGCCCTGCTTGTGGGTCCTGAGGAACCCGTTCACCGCCTCCGCCAGCCTCGGGCTTCCCTTCCGGAAGGCCCACGCGATCTCGCCGCCGGTGCTCACCGCGACGTCCGAGTTCTTCCTGAGGCCGGGGAAGACCTGGGTGTAGAGATCGGCGATGAAGCTGTCGACCACGGTGGCCGGCACGAGGCCGGCGCTCACCATCTCGAGGATGTCGCCGCTCTCGAGCGTCTCGTCGGCGGCGGTGATCTTCACCGGCGGCTTGCCCGCGGCCCGGAAGCCCTCGTTGAGCGCCCGGAGGTGCTCCGCGAAGCTGCTGGACATCCGGACGTAGACCTCGCGCCCCGACAGCTCGTCGAGGCTCGCGACAGGCGGAGTGTCGGGGCCGGTCACGAGGACCTCGGCGATGTCCCGGGCGACGGGCTCGGAGAAGTCGACCTGCTTTTGGCGCTCGCCGGTGATGGTGAGCACGGCGGCCGCGATGTCGCCCTGTCCGGCGAGGAGCCGCGGGAGAAGCTCGTCACGCGCCACGGGCATGAGGATCACGTGGACGCCCGTGAGCTCGTTCCCGAGCTTCTGGTTGAGGTGCTTCTCGAAGGCCTGGACCGCCTCGTACGTGGCCCCCATCTCGCGCCCCTTGTCCACGAAATAGAGGATCGGGTTCTGAACGGTGAGGACGCGGACGAGGCGACGCTTCACCATCCCGTCGAGATCGCCTGTCCAGGGCTTGAGGACGGGCGCGAGGCCGGCCGGTGTGGGCGTCGGGTCGGGGGCGGGCTCCGGCGGCTCCACCGTCTCGGGCGCGGCCTGGGCCACCGCCGGCGGTGTCGGTGAGGCCGAAGCGGCCGGCTCCGGAGCCCGACCGCAGGCGAGGGCAAGGAGGCCTCCGAGAAGCGCCAGTCCGACGCTCCGATCACGTGTGGCCGCGTGAACTCCACGAGTGCGCATGTTGGTTTCTTTCTCCTTGCGAGGGCGGTTGGGGTGGCGATGCTGCCCCGCGTGCTCCCCCGACACTATCACCTCGGGAGTTGAAGGCGACCGCGGCAGGGTGCTACCGTCCGCCGCCGGTGGCCCTCGACAACCGCATCGTCGTCCGCCTCGTCCGCGAGGGGATCGACCTCGACGCCCTCCTCGGCGCCACCCCCGCCGACGGGGCCGTCTGCCTCTTCGTCGGCGTCGTCCGCAACGAGAACCGGGGCCGCCCCGTGCTGCGCCTCGAGTACGAGGCCTACGAGGAGATGGCGCTCTCCGTGATGGAGGAGATCGCGGCCGAGACCCGCCGCCGCTTTCCGGTCACCGCGGTCCGCCTCGTCCACCGCCTCGGCGGTCTCGAGCTGGGCGAGGCGAGCGTGGCGGTGGCCGTCGCCTCCCCCCACCGCCCCGAGGCCTTCGCCGCCTGCCGCTTCGCGATCGACACCCTCAAGGCGAAGGCGCCGATCTGGAAGAAGGAGCACTACGCCGACGGGTCGGCCTGGCTCGAGGGGCCGGGCACCACGACGCCCGAGCCCTGAGGCCAACACGACCGGGGCGCTATGGACGGGCGGGGCGTGGCGGGCCCGTCAGCCGGTTAGTAGCTGAAGCCCCCCGTGAAATAGAAGATGTCGGTTTCCTTGCTGTGGGCGATCCCGGTGGAGAAGGCCATGCGGTCGTTCAGGAACGAGAACCAGACCCCGCCGCCCACGCCAGCGTGCCACGTCTTGCTCGACTCGCCCTCGAGCCAGACCCGGCCGACGTCGCCGAAGCCGTCGATGCCCCAGGCGGCGGGCACGATGAGTGTGAGACGCGAGACGCGCACCCGGAGACCCGCGTTGACCCAGGCGGAGGCGTCGCCCAAGTAGCGCCGGGCCCGGTAGCCGCGCACGGTGTCTTCCGGCTCCGCCAGCGCCCCCGCGCCGAGGCCGCCCTCCCCGATGGGGGCCGCTTCCAGGTAGGGGTACGTCCCGAACACCTTCTTGCCCCCTACGCGCAGGGCGAGGGTCGCGACGCGGCCAGCCGTGAAGTAGGTGTTGACGTTGCCGTTCACCTGGCCGAAGTCGCTCCTCACGTCCCAGGCCTGCGGGAAGTACGTTCCGCGCACCGCCGCGAAGACGCCGCGCCGGGGGAAGACGACGCTGTCCCTGCCGTCCCAGGAGAGGACGCCCTGGAGGGCGACCTCGCCGAAGTTGCCCACCCCGTAGGGCCTGACCACGTTGATGTACTGGTCCTTCGACTCGTCGCTCTGGGTGTACTTGACCGCGGGGCCGAGGGTCAACAGGCCCTTCCCGGCGAATGGAATCCTGAACGACGGATAGAGCAGGAACTGGTTCGCGTTGACCTTGTAGAAGTCCTCGTCCTCGGTGGAAGACGTGTCGTTGCCGTACCCGTAGAAGCGGAGCACCTCGACGCCGGAGGCATGGGCGTAGAGGCTGAAGAACGAGCCGCGGTTCTCGCGCCGGAACTCGCCGGCATAGTCGGCCCGGCCGCTCTGCTGGTTGAAGGCCCAGCCGGCCCCGACCCGATGGGCGGTCGAGTAGGGACTCTTGCGGAAGCCGAAGGTCTCGGTCTGGATGCCGTAGCCGAGGAGGACACCGAGGTCGCCGTTGTACCGGAACCACGGGATCCCCCACGTCTCGCGCGTCCAGTCGCGGGGCGGGATCTAGGGGGCGTTTTTCGGCGGCGGGGGCGGGTCGTACGGCCGGTCGTCGCTCTTCGCGTCGATCGCGCGGTTCTGGCCCTGCGAGTCCGATAGCTTCGCGTTGTCGGCGCCTGCAGCCTCGAGGATGTCGTTTCCGTTGCCGCCGATCATCCGCACCCGGGGCCCCTTCTTGCCGCCGGTGACCACCACACTGTCGTTCCCGTCGAGGGCGTAGAAGCGGACCTCCCTGGTCTCCTTTCCGTCGAAGACGTGGTGGAAGTACGGCGCCCCGAACGCGCCGTCCTTACCCAAGATGCCGACCGTGACTTCCATGTCGCCGTTGGCGAGCCGCTTCGCCTCCACGCGCTCGGGCTGGTTCGTCATGTAGACGTCCATGCGGGTCGCCAGGTGCCGGTGGTACTTGGCCGCGATATCGGGCAGCGCGTCGCGCCGGGCCTTGAGGTCGGCGACCAGCTGTGGGCCGTCGATCGCGTACCACTCGGGCGGCATGTACCGGACCGCCTTCTCGATCGCCGCGTCCGTGAGCTGCGCCTGGAGAGCCTCCGCAGTCCGGACGAAGTCCTGCTGCGAGAAGCCGACCAGGAGGCGCCGGTCCTGCTCCCAGCCGTTGAAGGTGAGCCCGCCGATCTTCGAGTACTTCGGCCCGAAGTCCTGGAAGCGCGGGTCCTGGCCCCGCGCCCTGTCGAGCACCACCCCCTCGTAACGCGAGAAGGCCTGGTCGCGGTCCTCGGGAATGGGCTCCCAGAGCGGGCTGCCCGGCAGCTGCGCCCAGCGCCACTGCTTGCGGTGCCGGTCCCAATCCCCCATCAAGATGTCCACGAGCCGCGCCTTCAGCAGCGCCTGGGTGTCCACGGCGTCGCCCTCTCCCGCCTCCAGCCGCTTGTAGAGCTCCACGTGGTCGATGACGGCGGTGGCGCCCAGGAATCCGGGGACCGATCCCTTCGCCGGCTGCGGGTACACCGCAAAGACGCCGATGGCGCCGGCGAAGTCCTCGCAGAACTGGTCGAGGGCCGGGTCGTCGGGCAGGACGACCAGGCGCCAATCCGGGCACGGGATCCCGACGGCGTCGAGGATCCCGCGGGCGATCAGATCGCTCGCCGGGTGCTGCGCCGCCATCAGGTCGTTGAGCACCTTGGCGATGACCGTGTCCTTCAGCTCGGGGTCGACCGCGTCGAGCAGGTGCGAGGCGTCCTTCTCGAGCCCGCGGAAGGTGTAGCTCTTCCCGTCCGCGCCCGCGAGGGCGAGGCCCTTCGTCTGCTGCCCGCCGACACGGCGCACGGGCGTGAGGCCACCCGCCTCCTTCACGAGGTCGAGGACCTCGACACTGACGGGGGTCGCCCACGTGACGCGGTAGTCCTCGCCCAGGAAGAAGCGGTGCAGGCCGCCCGCCTTGTACATGGCACCCGCGACGACGGTCTTGCGGGCGGGGGTGTCCGGGGCGCCGGCGGCAAGGCCGCCCACAAAGACGAGGGCGGCGGTGACAAACGATCGCCTCAGGAGATACTCCTAGCCGCGGCGGCCGCCGCGCCCGCGGCGCTCCGCGCGCGGGCCCGCCTCGCTGCGCCCGGCCGTGGCGGGGAGCACCCCCGCCGCGAGCAGCCGCTCGCACTCCTCCGGGGGCACGGGCGGGCTCCAGAGGAAGCCCTGCACCTCGTCGCAGCCGAGCGAGCGCAGGAGCGCAACCTGGGCTTCGGTCTCGACCCCCAGGGCCACGACGCGCAGCTTGAGGCTGTGCGCGACCGCGATCACCGCCGTCACCACGGACGCGTCGTCGGGGTCGGTGGTGGCTCCGCGCACGAAGGAGAGGTCGATCTTGAGCGCGTCCACCGGCAGCCGGCGAAGATGGGCGAGGGAGGAGAAGCCGGCCCCGAAGCCGTCGATCGCGATGTGCAGCCCCAGCGCCCGCAGCGCGCGCAGCGTCTGCACCGCGCGGTCCAGGTTCTGCATCGCGTAGCCCTCGGGGATCTCGAGGTGGAGGGAGTCGGGATCGAGCCCGCTCGCGGCGAGGGCGCGCTCGACGTTCGCCACCAGGTCCTCCTGCTGCAGCTCGTAGGCGGAGAGGTTGACCATGACCCGCAACTCGCGGGACCCGCGGCGCTGCCACTCCCGCGCCTGGCCGCACGCGGTCTCGAGGACCCAGGGGCCCACCGACAGCATCACCCCCGTGAAGTCGGCGAGGGCGATGAAGTCCTTGGGCATGACGATGCCGAGCTCGGGGCGCTTCCAGCGCAGAAGGGCCTCCACCCCCACCACGCGGCCGGTGGCGAGCTCGAGACAGGGCTGGTAGTGGACGGCCATCTCACGGTTCTCGAGCGCGCGGCGCAGGCTCTCCTCGAGCGACTTTCTCTCCATGGCCTTCTGCGACATCGCCGGGGAGAACAGTTGGAAGTTGTCCCGGCCCCGCTCCTTCGCCCGGTACATCGCGGTGTCGGCGTTGCGGAGGAGGGCCTCGCTGTCCTCCCCGTCCTCGGGGTAGAGGCTGATCCCCCCGCTCGCGGTCACCCGCAGGTCGTGGCCCTGGATACGGAAGGGCTTGCGGAGCGCCTCCGTCAGCTTGCGGGAGACGATCGTGAGGTCTTCCGCGTAGTGAATCCCGGGCAGGAGCAGCGTGAACTCGTCGCCGGCGAGGCGGGCCACGGTGTCGCCCTCGCGGACGCAGGACATGAGTCGCTGCGCCACGGCGCGGAGCAGCTCGTCGCCCACGCTGTGCCCGAGGGTGTCGTTGACCTGCTTGAAGCGGTCGAGGTCGACGAAGATGACGGCGAGGCGGTGGCGGTAGCGGTGGGCCTGGGCGAGGGCTATGGCCAGGCGGTCCTCGAACAGTCGGCGGTTGGGCAGGCCGGTGAGCGGGTCGCGGTAGGCGAGCGCGTCCATGCGCTCCTCCAGCCGCTTGATCTCCGTCAGGTCCCGCGCGGCGAGCGCCATCCTCCCCCCGGGGAGTGTGGAGAGCACGACCTCCAGGGCGACGGACGCCCCGTCGTGCCGTCGTCCGGTGGCCTGGCCGCTCCAGGCCCCCTCGGACCGTGTGCGGGGGAACGCTTCCGCGTCCAGCCGGGCCGTCTCCTCCGGGCTGAACAGCTCGCGCCATTCGCGCCCGATGAGCTCGGAGGTGCCGTCGCGGCCGTGGAGGGCGGCCAGGGTCTCGTTGACGAAGACCATCCGACCCGAGGCGTCCAGAACGGCGAGGCCGTGCGGCACCGATCGCAACAGGGCCAGCGTCTCCTCCGGCCGGAGACCGATCTCGTCCGCCGTCGTCATTTGTGGATGCCTTCCCTCCATGCGCGCGGCCGACCCCTCCCCGTTTCGAGGCCCTCTAGTGTACCTGCGGGGTAGAATCCCCCCCAACCCATGCCGATAGCGGCCACCGACGTCTGCGCGCTGGGGGCGGCGGAGACCGCCTGCGAGATCGCCTCCGGCCGCCTCTCCGCCCGGGAGGCGGTCGAGGCCCGCATCCGCCGCATCGAGGAGACGAACGAGCGCCTCAACGCCGTCGTCGTCCCGCTCGTCGAGCGGGCCCGCGCCGAGGCGGCGGCCGCCGACGAGCGTCAGCGTCGGGGCGACCCCCTGGCGCCTCTGCACGGGGTGCCGGTCACGGTCAAGGAATCCTTCTTTGTGGCGGGGACAGCCTCGACGGGGGGGCTGCCCGGGCGCGCCCGGCACCGGGCGGAGGCTGACTCCCCGCTCGTGGCGCGCCTGCGGGAGGCGGGGGCGATTCTCCTCGGGAAGACGAACGTCCCCCAGATGCTGCTCTACATCGAGAGCGACAACCCGCTCTACGGCCGGGCCAACAACCCCTGGAGCCTCGAGCGCTCCCCCGGGGGGAGCAGCGGGGGCGAGGCAGCGACGATTGCCGCCTCCGCCTCGACGCTGGGCCTCGGGACCGACCTCGCGGGGAGCATCCGCATCCCGGCTCATGCCTGCGGGATCCACGGGTTCAAGCCGGGCGACCGGCGGCTGAGCCTCGTGGGGACGTTCGACGCCCTGCTCGCGCCCGGACAGGAGGCGATGGTGCCGCAGCCGGGACCGCTGGCGCGCCGCGTGGAGGATCTCGCCCTGGCGTGGTCCGTGCTGGCTGCTCCCGGCCAGGAGGCCTTCGACCCCACGATCCCCCCTGTTCCCGCCGGGTCTCCCCGCGACGTGCGCATCAACATCAAGCGGCTGCGCGTCGGGTTCTTCCTCGACGACGGCTGGTTCCCGCCGAGCGCCGCCTGCCGCCGCGCCGTCCGCGAGGCGGCCTCCGTCCTCGCCGCGCGGGGGGCGGAGGTCGAGGAGTTCACGCCGCCCGACGTGCCGGAGGCGATGCGGCTTTTCTTCGGACTGCTCTGCGCCCCCGGCACGGCCTGGGTCCGGCCCTTCGTCGCCGGCGGCCCCGTCGATCCCCGTCTCGCCGAGCTGATACGCATGGGTGGGCTTCCCCATGGCCTGAACCGCGCGATCGCATCCTTGCTGCGGATCGCGGGCCAGCCCCGCCGCGCGGCGGGGCTGCGCACGATGGGCCGGCGCTCGGCCGCCGCGTACTGGCGCCTCGTCGCCGATCGCGCCCGCTACCGCGAGCGCTTCCTCGACGCGCGCGGACCGGGGCGCTTCGATGCGATCCTCTGCCCGGCGAGCCCTACCCCCGCCCTCATCCACGGCGCGAGCCGGCACCTCCTCGCCGCGGCCAGCTACACGATGCTCTTCAACCTGCTCGGGCTTCCCGCGGGCGTCGTCGCCGCCACCCGCGTCCGCCCCGAGGAGGAGGAGGGCCGCCCCGCGAGCCGCGACCCGATGGACGAGGCGGCGCGGAGGGTCGACGCGGGCAGCGCGGGGCTTCCCGTCGGCGTCCAGGTCGCGGCACGGCCGTGGCGGGAGGACGTCGCGCTGGCGGTGATGGCCGCCCTTGAGGAGGCCTTCCGCACCCGTCCCGACTACCCGGTGGAGCCGCCGCTCGGGACCGCCGGGGTGTGACCTTCGGCGGCGGACCCCAACTCACGACACCCTACTCGAGAGGAAGCTCCACGCGCTCCTGCGGTGCCGGGCGCAGGTCCGGGTGGCGGGCCAGGATCCGGGCGCAGGTGTTCCAGCGCAGGACGGCGTCGTCGTTGCCCGGCGGGCGGAGGGTCTCCGCCTTCGCGTACCAGTCCATGGCCTGACGGAAGAGGTCGTAGGCCACGAAGCCCGAGCCCGGGCCGCCACGCTCGTGGTGCGCCTTCGCCCGGCGCTCGCAGATGATCCCGGCGTAGTAGGACCGTTCGTAGGTGTCCCGGAGCCTCGGGAGGAGCGCGCGGGCCTCCTCGACGTCCCCCCGCCCGGCCGCGAACTGGTCGGTCAGGGCCAGCAGCAGCGTGACGAGCGCCCTCTGGTGGTCGGGATCGACGGCGAGCACGTCCCGGGCGATGCTCTCCGCCTCCACCGGCTCGTTGAGCAGACGATAGCGCTCGGCCTTCTCGAGGGCCCGGGGGACGGCCTCCGGGGACAGGGGCTTGAGGTCGAACATGACTCTCCCCCTTTCAGGGCACGCCCCACAGCACGTAGGCGGCCACGGCGGACAGCGCGAACGCGGTGCCGTAGCAGAGCGCGGCGATGAGGCCAAAGAGGTGCTTGAGCTGGAGCCCGTCGTAGAGCGTGTAGCGGAAGCGGTGCGCCCAGTGAAAGAGCGGCAGGCAGATGAAGACGAACAGATACAGGCGTGTCAGGGGGTGGTGGAGGAGGCCAAGGAGCCCCTCGTAGCCGGGCGGCTCGAGCCAGCCGAGGGGAAAGGCGAGGCCGAACAGCAGCGCGTGGACGGGAAAAAGGAACGCCGCCACCGTGCCCCCCGCGCTGAAGAGGAGCCAGAGAAGAGGCGTCAGCGGGCGCGCCATCTATCGCCTCAGCAGGATGTAGACGACGGCCGCGGAGAGGACGATCCAGGCCGCGTAGTTGGATCCGGCCACGACCGCGTCCGGCACCCGCTTGCCCCGCAGGCGGACCGCCATTGCCTTGGGGGCGAGGTTGAACCACGTGATGGAGTGGAAAAGCAGAAAGACGAGCGCCACGATGTGGAAGACCACGGAGGCGGGGGTCGCGAGGCGGGCCATGAAGCGCGCGTGGGCCTCCGCGCCGGCGGCGACGGAGCGGATCTGCCACAGCGTCACGAGGGCGAAGAGGGCGACGAAGACGCTCGTCAGCTCCCGGAGCACGAAGACGGTGTAGGAGCGCTTCTCCAGCCACCACCACACCGAGACCCGCCGACGGTACCACCGGGGGTGGTGGAGCGTGTAGAGGCTCGGCCCGCTCATCTCGCCCCCCAAGGCAGCACGGTGCGGAGCCAGTGAAGGGCGCCCGTGAGCTTGTACTGCTGGATCGCCCCCGCCGGGTCGACACTCTTCGGGCAGGCCCGGCTGCACTCGCCCACGAAGGTGCACTGCCAGATCCCGTCGTGCCCGGAGAGTATGTCCAGGCGCTCCCCCGCTCCCTCATCGCGGTTGTCGCGGTCGTACCGCCGGGCGAGGGCGATGGCGGCGGGGCCGATGAAGGAGGGCTCGAGGCCGACGATGGGACAGGCGGAGTAGCAGAGGAGGCAGTTGATGCACATCGAGAACTGCTTGTAGGCGTCGAGCTGGTCCGGCGTCTGCCGGTACTCCCCCTCCGCCAGCGCTCGCTCCTGGCGTCGGACGATCCAGGGCTTGACCTTCTTGAGCTTGCTCATGAAGTCCGAGATGTCGACCACGAGGTCCCGCACGACCGGGAAGAAGCGCAGCGGCTCGACGCGGATGGGCCCCGGGAGGTGATCGGTGAGGAAGGCGGCGCAGGTGAGCTTGGGCTCGCCGTTCACCATCATCCCGCAGCTCCCGCACACCCCCATCCGGCACGACCACCGGAACGACAGCGTGCCGTCCAGGCTGTCCTTGACGTAGTTGAGCGCGTCGAGCACGACCCAGTCCCGGCGCAGGGGGACCTCGTAGGTCTCGAACGTCGGCTCCGCCTCCCGCTCCGGCCGGTAGCGCGCGACCTCGAGGGCGACACTCGCGGACAAGGGACCTCTACCTCCCGTAGACGCGCTCGCCCGGGGGCCAGCGGGTCAGGGTGACGGGCAGGTACTCGATGCAGGGGACGCCGTCCTCCCCGCGACGGGCCAGGGTGTGCTTGAGGAAGCCCGCATCGTCCCGCCGTGGGTGGTCGGAGCGCTGGTGCGAGCCGCGTGATTCGCGACGCTCGCGTGCGGAGTGGACGATCGCCTCCGCGAGGTCGAGCATGTACGAGAGCTCGAGGACGGCGATGAGCTCGGTGTTGAAGGTGTAGCTGCGGTCGTCGAGGGCCACGTGCTCGAAGCTTCCCTGCAGCTCGCGCAGCCGCGTCGCCGCCTGCCCGAGCGGGGCCTCGCGGCGGTAGATCCCCGCGCTCTCCTCCATCGTCTTGTGCATCTCGGCGCGGAGGGTGGCGATCCGCTCCCGCCCTCGCTCGCGGCCCCGGAAGCCCTGCTCGAGGCGGCTCTGCTCGTCGTGGGCCTCGAGGAACACCGCCGACCCCGGCTCCGGCTGAAGGGCGGCGAAGGCGGCCGCGGCCCGCCCCGCCCGCGCCCCGAAGACGAGCAGCTCCGGCAGCGAGTTCGAGCCCAGGCGGTTCGCGCCGTTGATGCTCACGCAGGCCGCCTCCCCCGCCGCGTAGAGACCGAGGAGCGGGGTCGCCCCGTGGATGTCGGTGGAGATGCCCCCCATCATGTAGTGCACCACCGGTCGCACGGGGATCATCTCCTTGACGGGATCGATGTTCTCGTACTGGAGGCACAGCTCGCGCACGAAGGGCAGCTTCTTGTTGATCAGCTTCTCGCCCAGGTGGCGGATGTCGAGGTGGACGTAGTCCCCGTAGGGGCCCTTGAGGGTGCGTCCCTTCTCCATCTCCTTGACGAAGGCCTGGGAGAGGCGGTCGCGCGGCCCGAGCTCCATCGAGCGGAGGACGGGCTTCGGCTCCGGCTTGCCGAGATCGTAGTCCTGCAGGTAGCGGTAGCCGTCCTTGTTGAGCATCCAGCCCCCCTCCGATCGCGCCGCCTCCGTGATCAGGATCCCGGTGAAGGGCAGCCCCGTGGGGTGGTACTGGACGAACTCCATGTCCTTGAGCGGCGCCCCCGCGCGGTAGGCGAGGGCCATCCCGTCGCCGTTCTTGATGTTGGCGTTGGTGGTGAAAGGGAAGACCCGGCCGCAGCCGCCCGTGCAGAGCACGACCGCCCGGGCCGTGATTCCGAGCACGCGACCCGTGGCGAGCTCGATCGCCACCGCGCCCTGGCAGCGGCCCTCGTCCACCAGCAGCTTGGTGACGAAGCACTCGTCGAAGCGGCGGATCTGCTCGTACTTGAGGCTGGTCTGGAAGAGCGTATGGAGCATGTGGAAGCCGGTCTTGTCGGCGGCGAACCACGTGCGCTCGGCCTTCATCCCCCCGAAGGGGCGCACCGCGACCGACCCGTCCGGCTCCCGGCTCCAGGGGCAGCCCCAGTGCTCGAGGCGCAGCATCTCCTCCGGGGCTTCCTTCACGAAGGCCTCGACCGCGTCCTGGTCGCAGAGCCAGTCGCCGCCGGAGATCGTGTCGTAGGCGTGGGCGTCGAGGCCGTCCCCGGGCTTGATGACCGCCGCCGCCCCGCCCTCCGCGGAGACGGTGTGGCTGCGCATGGGGTAGACCTTCGAGATCACCGCCACGCGCAGCCGGGGGTGGCCCTCGGCGACGGCGATGGCGGCGCGCAGCCCAGCCCCGCCACCGCCCACGACCAGCACGTCGCAGGACGAGAGCTCCATCCCCCTCTCGAGCGGCCGAACCAGGACTGCGCTACGGATGAGCCTGCGTAGAAGCTACGCCGCCGGCCGCGGCGCCGTCAAGGCGACCGCCGCCAGGCGACCGCGGCGTGCCGGAGGAAGAGAAGCACGGTCTGCACACACCAGGACCCAGGGATCAGCGCACGGTCAGGATCTCGACGCCCACCCGGGCCTTCTTCCAGACCCAATCTGCCGTAAGCACGGGGCGCCGGAGCGCCCGGCCGAGTGCGAGGCAAGCCCTGTCACCCAGGGACAGCCCGAGAGCACGGGTTCGGGGGCGAAGCAGCCCCGTCTCCCATGCGGCAGCGGTGTCGAACGGGTGGACGTCGAGGCCCAGGCCATCGAGAGCTCGTCGGAGAGGGGCCTCAGGCACACCCGCCTCGGCCAGCTTCGCGACCACCTCGGAGAGATTCACCGCGCTGACGGCGGCGCTGGGCATTGCCTCGGCCACTCGGTCAGCGCCCGGCTCGGCGTTCAGGAGGGCAAGAAGCGCGGACGCGTCAACGACGACTGAACTCATGCTCGGCCTCGCGCCGCCGTTCCGCCAACAGCTCCGCCGACAGCCTCCGTCCCTTCGGCACGTGGCGGCGCACGAGTGCCTGGGCGCTGCGGATGGCCTCGCTCGGGGTCAGCAAGCGAACCTGCGCGCCCTCGAGGACGAGGACGAGATCGTCACCCGGCCGGACCCCAAGAGCCTTTCGGTAGGCGGCGGGGATGACGACCCGCCCCCCGGCCCCCACCCGCGTGCGCGTCTCCCGCATGGTGACACCTCAAGCTCATCTTGCCACAAATGGCCCTGTATGCCAAGGAAACGCCCCTTTGCCCTATCCCCCAAGCTGGAACATCGAGCGAGTCCGCGTCGAGACGCCCTCCTCGAGGCGATGGCCGGTCGGCTTGAGCGAGACCGCCCGCAGGAGGACCTCGGCCACCTCCTCGACCCCGCCCCCGGAGCGCAGCACCGCCTTGACGTCGAGCTCGTCGTCGTTGAGGAGGCAGAGGTGGAACTTGCCGTCGGCGGTCAGCCGCATGCGGTTGCAGGCGCCGCAGTAGGGCTCGCTGACGGGGGAGATGAAGCCCACCGTCCCGCGGCCGTTCTCGAAGCGGTAGTTCCGCGCCTCGTCGGAGGCATTCGCGACCGGCAGTGGGACGAGCGACCCGAGCTCGGCCTCGATCCGCCGCCGCGTCTCGCCCGAGGGCACGAACTGCGAGAGGGCGACGTGGGCGGTCTCTCCTCCCCCGAGCGGCATCAGCTCGATGAAGCGCACGTGCCAGCCCGCCTCGAGCGCCCGGCGCGCGAGGTCGACGACGTCCATGTCGTTGTAGTCGCGGGTGACGACGCAGTTGATCTTGATCGGCACGAGCCCCGCCTCTTCCGCGGCGGCGATCCCGGCCTCGATCTCCTCGAGGGTGCCGAAGCGCATGAGCTTCTTGAGCCGCTCGGGGTGCAGGGTGTCCAGATGGATGTTCATCCGCCGCAGGCCCGCTTCCTTGAGCGGGAGCGCGAGCCGCGGCATGAGGATCCCGTTCGTCGTCATCGCCAGGTCCTCGACCCCGGGGACGGCGGCGATCCTCCGTGTGATCTCGACGATGTCCGGGCGCAGAGTCGGCTCGCCCCCGGTCAGGCGGACCTTGTGGAAGCCGACGCCGACCGCCGCGCGGACGACGGTCTCGATCTCGGGAGCGGTCAGCAGTTCGGGGGAGGGAACGAAGCTGAGCCCGCGCAGCGGCATGCAGTAGACGCAGCGCAGGTTGCAGTGGTCGATGACGGAGAGCCGCAGGTAGCCGATCTCCCGTCCGAAGCGATCGCGCGGCACATCGACCTCCCCCACGGGCAAGTCTACCGCGGATGGGTGCCGATTCCCTCCGGGCCGCTCAGGCCAAAGAGATGCCGAAGGTCGTCCCGTAGCCCGACCCTTCGGCAACGAGGGGGAGCAAAAGCTGGCTGCCGCCGCTCCGGTATATGCCGTCCGTCGCGTTCGTCGTGTTCCGACGACCCTTTCGCAGGGTCGGGTGCCTCGTCGTCTCTTCCGTTCATGGGCCCCTCAGTGGGCGACACCAGCGGTCCCGACCCGGTTTGACTCCGGCGCGCGTTCCGTGGCGAGATGGCTCGTGCGCGTCCACGTGCGTCTGTTCGCCTCGCTCCGCGAGGCCGCCGGCCGCTCCGAGGCCGAGCTGGAGCTTCCTCCAGGGGCGACGGCCGAGGACGCCTGGAGGAGCCTGGCCGGCGAGGTGCCCGCCCTCGCCGCGAGGCGGACCGGCCTCGCCGCCGCCGTCAACCGCCGCTACGCACCGTTCTCGGCGGCGCTCGCAGACGGGGACGAGCTCGTCTTCATCCCCCCGGTCAGCGGGGGCTGACGGGCTCGGGGGTCGCGCTCGCGCGCTCGGGCCTGACCGACCCGGACGGAATCGGCATTCATCAACGACGAGCGCGCTCCCGCGCGACCCCCCTCGCCTGGAGACAGGCCGTTACCCAGAGGAGCGGACCCTACCGTTGGATCGACCAGAGGTAGTGGGCGATCCGCTGCTCCGCGGCCTCGATAGTGGGGGCCTCCGTTCCCGCCGTCCGGCGGAAGACCTCGCCCCACACCGGCATGTCCGCGGTGCCGTGGCCCCGCGTCGCCTTCCGGCCGTCGATGGACTCGACGACGGTCGCGAAGGGAAAGCGGCCCTGGGTCCTCGCCGCGAGCCGGGTCAGGTCCGTCGGACGAACGCGCAGGTCAGCCGCGATCGGGCCGTCGCCGCGGCCGGCTTCGCCGTGGCAGCTCGCGCAGTAGCGCCGGTAGACCACCTTCCCCGCGGATGCCGCGACCGGATCGGGTCTGTCCGGGGGCGCCGCGACCACGGGCAGGGCGACGGCAAGAACCAGGATCGGGGAGAGGACCTTTTTTGTCGTGCTCATCGCACCCTCCGAGGCCTCCAACAGCATAAACCAGCAGCGGCAAGTCGCCGATGGTGCCTTTGGCTCACTCCTCGGAGGTCAGCCGGTACCCGGCCCCGCGCACGGTCAGCAGGTGGCGGGGAGAGCGGGCATCGGGCTCGAGGTAGCGACGCAGGCGCACCACGAAGTTGTCGACGGCGCGGGTCTCGGTGTCGGGGCTGAGGTTCCAGACCTTCTCCAGGATCTCCCCCTTCGTCACCACCCGGCCCCGGCTCTGCACGAGGAGCTTCAGCAGCATCGTCTCCAGCAGCGTGAGGCGGATCGTCTCCCCCTGACGCCGGACCTCGAAGCTGCGGAAGTCGATCTCCGCCTCGCCCACGCGGGCGGTCTCGGCCTCGCCCGCCGCCCCCCGCGCCCAGTCGCGCCGCCGGACGAGGCTGCGGACCCGCGCGAGCAGCACCGGGAGGTCGAAGGGCTTCGGCAGGTAGTCGTCGGCGCCCGCCTCCAGCCCATGCACCATGTCCTCGGGCAGGCCCCTCGCGGTCAGCATGAGAACGGGGACGAAGTTCCCCGCCTTACGGATGCGCTCGACGATCCGGAAGCCGTCGAGGCCGGGCAGCATCACGTCCAGGATGACCAGGTCCCAGACGGGGGCGGCGGTAGTGGACGGGGGCGACAGGCACGAGAGAGCCTCGAGCCCGTCCGCCACCGTCTCCACCTCGTACCCCTCGAGCTCGAGGTTGAAGCGGATGCCGGCCGCGAGGTGCGCCTCGTCCTCGACGACCAGGACCCTAGGCATTCGCGGCCTCCGCCTCCGTCCCCGCCGGCGTCTCGAGCAGGCCGGGCAGGGTGATCGTGAAGCTCGAGCCGCGATCCGGACCCGGGCTGTCGACGGCGATCGAGCCCCGGTGCCCCTTGACGATCGAGCGGACGATGAACAACCCGAGGCCGGTGCCGAGATGGCTGCGCCGGACCTGGGCCCCGATCCGGTAGAAGCGCGAGAAGATGAACGGCAGGTGCGCCCGGCTCATGCCCATCCCGTGGTCCCGCACGCGCACGTGGGCCTGCCCGTCCCCGTCCCCCCAGACATCGACCTCGACCCTCACCTTGTCTTTCGAGTACTTGACCGCGTTGTCGAGGAGGTTGAGGAGCGCGGTCTCGAGCGCGAGCACGTCTCCGAGAACGCGGAGGCTCTCCGGGCCTCCGTACCGGATCGCGTCTTGCGGAAGCTGTTGCCGGGTGAGCGTCAGCTCGATCGCGCGTCGGGCGAGCCGGGCGAGGTCGAGCGGCAGCGGCTCCGCGACCGGGTGGTCGGTGTACATCGCCGCGTTGAGCACGTTGTTGATGGTGCCGTGGAGGCGGTCGAGGTCCTGCCGCATCGTCCGGTAGAACTCCCGCCGCCGCTCCTCCGGCAGGTCCCGGTACTCGAGCGTGTCGAGGTAGAGCTTGAGCGAGGCGACGGGTGTCTTCAGCTCGTGTGTCACCGCGCTGACGAAGCTCGACTGCCGCTCGTTGAGGCGCACCTCCCGCAAGAGGAGGATCACGATCAGGACCAGCCCCGCGATCAGCAGCAGGAAGAGGAGGCTACCGAAGAAGTAGGCGACGGCGCGAGCGGTGCTCACCCCGCGGGGAGCGGCGCTCTCGGGTGCAGCCAGGATCTGCCAGGCCACGGTGAGGGCGACCGCGACCGCGATGAGGGCCACCCCCACCGCCACGTAGTGCCACTTCGGCCGGCGCGAGCGCGACAGCAGCGAGCCCTCGACCATCACGCCTCCAGTATCCCGCCGCCCAGGTGGCCGGGACAAGACAGCGGGGCTCGGCGGGCGGGGCCCCGGCGAGGACGCCGCTGCGCTTCGAAGCTGCGCGCCCGCAGACGGGGTGCACGCCGAGCCCCGAACCGGGCGGGCGTTCGAGCAATCGCGTTTCCCAGGCTCCGGGGGTCGCGCGGGAGCGCGCTCGTGTTTGATGGATGCCGAATCCGTCCGGATCGGTCAGGCTCCGAGCGCGCGAGCGCGACCCCGAGCCCCCTAGACCAGCTTGTCGAGGTTCCGCAGGAGGCGGAAGGGGCCGAAGCGCCGCCAGAGCCGTCGGTGGCGCAGGAGCCGGAGCTGGAAGCGCAGGCGCGTCAGGAAGGACGGCGCGTGGAGCGCGGGGGCGGTCTCCGAGACGAGCCGGACGAGGTCCGCCCCGTAGGGATACCACCAGATCGGCGGCGTGCGGCTGCGGTCGAAGCTCACGTACTTCGGCTGCACCATCTCGCGCAGCCCGAGCAACCCGTGGGTGCGGCCGATCCCGCTCCACCTCATCCCGCCCCAGGGCGCCGTGGGCTCGCCGAAGCTCGAGGCGTGATCGTTGATGGAGACCACCCCCGCCACGAGCTCCCGCTGCAGGCGCTGCGCCGTCTCTTCGCTCCGCGTCCAGCCGCTCGCGGTCAGCCCGTATTCGCTGTCGTTGGCGAGGGAGATGGCCTCGTCGAGCGAGTCCACGACCATGATCGGCAGGACGGGCCCGAACGTCTCCTCCCGCATCACGCGCATCGTGTGGTCGGCGTCGGTGAGCACGGTCGGGGGGTAGAACCATCCCTGCCCCTCCGGCGTCACGCCCCCGGTCAGGACACGGGCGCCCTTCGCGCGCGCGTCCGCCACGTGCTCCTCCACGATGCGCCGCTGCCTCTCGAGCGTCATCGGCCCCAGCTCCGCCTCGCCCCGGCCAGGGTCGCCGAGGCGGAGCGCCCTCGTCTCCTCGAGGACCTTCGCCAGGAAGGGCTCCGCGACGGGGCGCTCGACGTAGACCCGCTCGATGGAGGCGCAGGTCTGGCCCGCGTTCATGAAGGCGCCCCAGACGACGCCCTTCGCCGCCCGGTCGAGGTCGGCGTCGCGGCAGACGATCGCGGGGTCCTTGCCGCCGAGCTCGAGCACCACCGGGGTGAGGTTCCTCGCCGCCGCCGCCATCACCTTCTTGCCCGTGGCGACGCTCCCGGTGAAGACGATCTTCCCCACCCGGGAATCCTCGACGAGGGCGGGGGCGAGGGCATCGCCGACGGCCACGACGCTCACGACCCCGTCCGGGAAGCCGGCCCTGGCGGCGAGGGCGCCCATGCGCAGCCCGACGAGGGTCGTCGCGGGGGCGGGCTTGAGCACCACCGTGTTGCCGGCGACGAGCGCCGCCGCCACGATCGGCAGGGCCAGCCCGAGGGGGTAGTTCCAGGGCGTGATGACGAGGACGACGCCGAAAGGAGAGTAGACGAGGCGGGCCTCCTTGTGGGCGAGGAGGAGCTGCCGGCCCTCGAGCACGTCGTCGCGCAGCAGGTCCTCCGCGTGCCGGGCGAGGTGCTTCAAGGCGTCGAGCGAGGGCAGGATCTCGGCCGCGTAGGCCTCCGCGAGGGGCTTCCCCTGCTCGCGCTCGATCAGGCGGGCGAGGTCGTCGGCCTCCGTCACCACCGCCGCGCGCAGCCGGTCGAGAAGGGAGACCCGCTCACGGAAGCTCGTCCGGCTCCAGGCCGGGAAGGCCGCTCGCGCCGCCGCAATGGCGGAGACGGCCTGGTCGGCGCCGAGCAGGCTCACCTGCGCGAACGGCCGTCCCGTGGCCGGGCTCACGACATCGCGCGTGCCCGCCCCGCCCACGACCTCGCGCCCGGCGATCCACGAGTGATAGGCCACGAGGCCTCCGGTCTCCGAGGGCGGCATGGAGCCGATTCTGCCATCCAATCCCCTCTCGCGGGCGGGGTCAAAAGCTCCCGAGAGACCCGCCTGGCCGGCCGGTCCGGCCGCCGGTAGAATTGCGGGGAGCTTTCTTGACGAGGAGGAGGATGATGAGGAGACGACTGTCCGTTCTCGCTGCCGCGGCGCTGGTCGCGGCTGTCGCCGCACCGCTGCCGGCCCAGGAGAAGCCCGCCGCGCCGGCCACGCCGAGCCTCTACGACCGCCTGGGGGGCCTCTACCCCGTCTCGGCGGTGGTGGACGACTTCATCGACCGCGTCTACGCCAACGCCACCCTCAACGCCAACCCGAACATCAACCGGGCGCGCAATGAGATGCGAAAAGCCGGTCTCAAGGTCCACGTCGCGAACCTCGTCTGCATGGTCACGGGGGGCCCGTGCAAGTACACCGGGAAAGACATGAAGGAGACCCACGCGGGATTCCACATCACCCAGAAGGAATGGGACGCGCTGCTCGTGGACTTCCGGGCCACCCTCGACAAGTTCAAGGTGCCGGCAGCCGAGCAGCAGGAGCTCGTCGCCATCGTCGAGAGCACCAAGGCCGACATCGTCGTGGGCGCGGTTCCGGCCGCCAAGTGACGCGTCACCGGAGCCGGGCAAGGACCCCGGTGAGGCTCAGGAGGTCGTCGAGCTGCCGATGAGAGCTGACGGGCGGGCGCCGGCCCGAGCGCTCGCCCGCAGCCCATCCGCGGTGTTCGGCGGGCACAGCGGCGTAGACGAAGTTGCCATGAGAGGACCATCGAGATGATCGACGTGAGGGCCATCCAGGAGCTCTATCGATACAATCGCTGGGCCAACGCTCGTGTATTCGAAGCCGTCTCCGGTCTGACGCGAGAGCGGTTTCTTCAGGATCTGGGCAGCAGCCATCCATCGGTGCGCGACACCCTTACGCATATCGTGTGGGCCGAATGGATCTGGCTTCAGCGCTGGCGGGGAGCGTCGCCGCAGACCGTGTTCCTGGCCACTGACTTTCCGCGACTGGACGCCCTGAACGCACGATGGTTGGAAGTCGAAACCGAGCAGAGAGCCTTCGTCGAGTCGCTGACGGTCGACCACCTTCTGTCGATGGTTCGGTACGTGAACCTCCAGGGGCAGAGCTGGCAGTACCCCCTGTGGCGGCAGATGTACCACGTCGTGAACCACTCGAGCTATCACCGGGGTCAAGTCACCACGATGCTGCGCCAGTTGGGGACGCAGCCCGTTCCGACGGACTTTCTGGTGTTCCACGACGAGGTGGAGTCGGGCGTCGCCTGACGGATCCCGGCGTACAATCTCGCCTCCATGGCGACGCCGAGGATCCTGGTCAGCAACGACGACGGCTACGAGGCCGAGGGGTTGAAGTCGCTCGCGGAGGCCATGGCGACGCTGGGGGAGGTCTGGGTCGTGGCCCCCGAGTCGGAACACAGCGCCACCTCTCACGCCATCTCGCTCCACCGCCCCCTGCGCATCCGCGAGGTCCGCCCGCGCTGGTATGCGGTCGACGGCACGCCCACCGACTGCTCCTACGTCGGGATCAACCACCTGATGAAGGACGATCCGCCGCGGATCATGGTGTCCGGGATCAACTCCGGGCCGAACCTCGCCGACGACGTCTTCTACTCGGGCACCGTGGCCGCGGCCATGGAGGCCTCGATCTTCGGCGTCCCCGCCATCGCCTTCAGCCTCGCCACGCGCCGCCAGTTCGACTTCGGCCCCGGCGCGCGCTTCGCGCAGCGCCTCGTCGAGGCCGCGCTCGGGCAGGAGCTGCCGCGGGAGATGCTCCTCAACGTCAACATCCCGGCCGGGGTCGAGCCGGACGGGTACGTGGTGACGCGGCTCGGCCGCCACCGCTACGGCAGCGATGTCGTCGAGAAGGTCGACCCGCGCGGGCGGAAGTACTACTGGATCGGCGGCAGCGAATACGACTTCGAGGACATCCCGGGCACCGATTGCTACGTGGTCCTCCACGACCGGCGGGTCTCGGTGACGCCCATGCAGCGCGACCTGACCGACGACCGGGGGCGGACCGAGGTGGCGCGTTGGCCCGTGCGGGGCTACACGAGGGTCGGGCCGGACTGAGACGCCGGCGGCAGGCCACGTCCGAAGGTCGGTCAGGCGCTCGAGGGTCGCCGGGAGCACGGCGGACACCGCTGGGGCGTCCCCACCGCCGCCGTCGCCGCGCAATACACTGACTGTCGGGGGGTTCGGTGGCAAGGGGGCCACCTCGAAGTGAGCGTCGTCACGCGCCCGGAACCCCCGATGGTGCTGGAATGTTCCTTGCGTAGACGGCTTGCGAGGGGAGCGATGAGACGGCTCGATCAGGCCCGCTTTCTCGGCTGGGCGGCGGCGCTCAGCCTCCTGGCGGCGCCCCTCGAGGCGGAGACCCGCCCCATCGCCACGTTCGGGGCCAGCGTCGAGGTCGTCAACCTCGACGTCTCCGTGACCGACCCCAAGGGCCATCACCTGAACGACATCGGCACCGGCGACCTGCTCGTCTTCGAGGACGGTGTCCAGCAGCAGGTGTGTCTCTTCACGCGGGACCACCTCCCCATCTCCCTGCTCATCCTCATTGATGGCTCGGCCTCGATGGAGGTCAACCTCGTCACGACCCGGGGGGCGGCCATTCGCCTCGTGCGCACGCTGGGGACGGGGGATGAGGTCGGGGTCGCGGTCTTCAACCGACACTTCAGGCTCGTCCAGGACTTCACCTCCGACTTGACGGCAGCCGAGGAGGCGATCGCGCAGATCGAGGCCGATGGTGAGACCTCCCTCTACAACGCGATCTACCTCTCACTGAAGGATCTCGCCGCGCTCCCGAAGGACGCCGAGCTGCGCCGCCGCGCGATCGTCGTCCTGACCGACGGCGAGGATACGACCTCACTGCTCCGCGACGAGGACGTGCTCGAGCTGGCCCGACGCGCCGGCGTCGCCGTGTACACGATCGGCCTGCGCGACGCCCGCCGCCCCGAGATCTCCCCCGTGCCCGTCTTCTTCCTCACCGCGCTCGCGCGAGAGACGGGCGGCCGGGCCTACTTCCCGGCCAGCCTCGCCGCGCTGGAGGGGACCTACGACCGCATCGCCGGGGAGCTGCGCACGCTCTACGGCCTCGGCTACGTCTCGAGCAACCCGCGCCAGGACGGCGGGTGGCGGCGGATCACCGTCCGGAGCCTGCTCGGCAACCTCCTCCTCCGCTACCGGCCCGGCTACTACGCGCCGCGGAAGGGGCGGCTCGGGGGCGACTCCCGCTAGGGATCGGCGCTCCCAGTCCCCCGTCTCAGCGCGTCTCGGCCCGTGGCGGTGCGTCCAGCCGTCGCACGTCGGCGACGTGGGCCCAGCCGCGGGCGCCGGCATTGTCCTCCACCCGGACCCAATCGCCGCTCGCCTCGAGGATCGGGACGACCTCGCCCTCGCGCAGCGTGCCCACCGCCTCCGCGGTGGGGGACGCCGAGTCCAGGAGCGGCGCCCCCCGGCGCACGACGGTGCCGGTCGGGCGCGCGAGGGTTCCGGCCACGGCGAGGGCCCCGGGCAGGAAGCCGAGGGCGAGCGTCGCCCAGGCAACGAGACGGGCGAGGTGCGCCGCGGGGTGGAGTCGATGGGCGGCGTGGGTGAGAACGGACAGCACGAGAAGACAGACGGCGACGAGATCGAGACGGAAGCGGCGGGCGAGGCGCGCCGCCGCCGCGAGGGGCTCGGGAGTGATCTCGGCCGGGTCGAGGTTGAGGGCTGCCCGCAGGCGCTCGACGTCGCGCACGACCGCGCGGTCGGCGGGGTCGAGCTCCCGCGCGCGCAGCAGCGCCCAGAGGGCCTCCCCCTGGGCGCCCCGCGCGGAGGCGGCCTGCGCCCAGTTCCAGTAGAGCGAAGCCGTCTCCGCGCCGGAGGCGGCGATCTCGGCGTAGGCGGCGATCGCCGCCGGGTAGTCGCCGGCTCGGGCGATGTCGTTCGCCTCCCGGAAGCGGGCGTCGGCGGATGCAGCGAGCGCGGCCGCCGCCACAAGGACGGAGGCCGCCGCGCTCACGCCCACCGTCTCACCGCCTCCGCCGCGCGCTCGGCCAGGGCGCGGATCTTCTCCGAATAGTCGCCGAGCTGCGGGGCGTACCGCACGAAGCGGACCTCTTCGAGCAGCGTCCGCACCGCCCGGGCCCGCTCGGTCTCGTCCTTCTCCTCGAGCTCGCCGAAGGCCTCGTGGAGCGCCTTCTCGACGAGGGCGGAGGCGGCCTCCTTGCTCATCCTCTCCCCCCCGACACGCCCGAGATCCCGCAGCGCCGCCCTCACGGAGCGCGGGCTCGCGGTCCGCATCCCGCGCCGCCAGGGCCCACCGTGCAGGCGCCCGCCGGCCAGGAGCCCCACATGAAGGACGAGGGCGAGGCCGGCGGCGAGAGCGATCACCCTTCCCCCGAGGATCGGGACGGCGAGCCGATGCGGGTCGAGGTCGGCACGGAGCGGGAGGATCCCGGTCGCGCGGGCGGTCGTCCCCGAGGGGGGTGGGAGGGGGACCGCCGCCGAGGCCGTCCCCGCCTCGACACGCAACGTGAGCGGGGCCGTCTGCGCCGTCTCGATGCGGCCTGCGGTCGGATCGAAGTAGCGGAAGGCGAGCGGGGGCACGGTGAGGGCGCCCGCGGTCTCGGGGACGAGCACGAACTCCCACGAGCGCGATCCGCTGATGCCGCGCGGTGTCGCCTCGAGGCTGCTCTTGGCCTGCGGCGGATAGACCCGGGCCCCCTCGACCGCCACTTCCGGGGCACGGTCGATCCACTTGAGGTTGCCCGTGCCCTCCACCTTGAAGCGCAGGGTCGCCGCCTCGCCGAGGGCGACCGCGTCCCGGTCGAGCGTGGCGGAGGTGCGGTAGCTCCCCACCGCGCCCGAGAAGCCCGGCTGGTCCGGCAGCGGCTCGACCTTCACCTCGACCGGCTTCGTCGAGCGCCGG
>Ga0209342_10000982_pt1 | contig 32325 bp, 29 predicted proteins | sample RifCSP16_2_FD_184023 | JGI IMG/M metagenome (GOLD analysis project Ga0209342, IMG submission 184023) | Soil microbial communities from Rifle, Colorado - Rifle CSP2_sed 16_2 (SPAdes) (version 2) | ecosystem: Environmental > Terrestrial > Deep subsurface > Rock core/Sediment | place: Rifle...
GGGCCTGTTGGACTGCTCGGGCCTGTTGGACTGCTCGGGCCTGTTGGCAGACTGCCTGGGGCCTCTGTCCTGTCTGGGGCCCCTGTCTTTTCTGTCCGGCCTCTCAGGCCTGCCCTGTCTTTCGGGCCGGTCCTGTCCTGCGGGTCTTTCAGGCCTGCCTTGTCCTGCCGGTCTTTCAGCCTGTCTTTCCGGACGGCTGCCAGCGGCTTGCGGCGCGCCGTGCTGATGAGCGCCGTGCTCCCCATGCTTGCCGCATCCGCCGCAGCCATGCTCCTTCTGCGGCTGGCCGGGCCTGCCCCTGTCTCTGCCGCCTCTGCCGCCTCTAATATCTTTAGCGTCCTTTTCCTTCTTGTCAGCGCTCTGGCCCTCAGGGGTCTCGCCCTTGGCGGCCTGCTCCTTTTCCCTTTCCCTGTCTTTCCTGCGCTCGTTCTGGTAGAAGTCGTGCTCATAGGACAGGCAGCACATGAGACGGCCGCAGATGCCGGATATCTTCACGGGGTTCAGGGCGAGGTTCTGCTCCTTTGCCATCTTTATGGTCACAGGCTCGAAATCGGAGAGAAAGCCCGAGCAGCACAGCTCCCTTCCGCAAGGCCCGAGGCCGCCTATCATCTTGGCCTCGTCCCTTACGCCGATCTGGCGCATCTCTATTCTGGTATGGAAGGTGGCGGCCAGGTCTTTTACCAGCTCCCTGAAATCCACCCTCGTGTCTGAAGTGAAGTAGAATATGGCCTTGCTCGAATCGAACAGGTACTCGACCCTTATGAGCTTCATGGGGAGGTTGTACTTTATTATCCTCTCCCTGCATATCCTGAAGGCCTCGCCTTCGCGCTCGGTGTTGAAACCCTGGCGCTCTACATCCACCGGGTCGGCCTTCCTCACTATCTTCTTCAAAGGCCTCGTAAGCGTTGCCGGGTCTACTTCCCTCGGGGTGTAGACGACCGAGCCAAGGCCGAGACCCCTTTCGACCTCGACTATGACCGTATCTCCCGGAGCCAGCTCCAGAGCTTCGGCCTCAAAGTCGTATACCTTACAAGCCTTTTTAAACCTTACACCTACCACCCTTACCATTTATGTTTACCTCGTTATCTGCATTTGCTTACAGGCTGCTGAAAAGTCCACCTGCTTCGTTGTCTTCGTCTCTCGTCACTGCGACATACCTCAAGGTACGCCTCAATCCTTGCTCTTCGCAGTCCTGCAGCGAATCTTTTTGAGCAGCCTGAAGAAAATTGAAGTTTTTCCGCAACTTGAAAGCCTACATGAAGTGCGCGCCCGAGACCTTGAGTATCAGGACCTCGAGCGTAAGCTGCTTGTTCCCGTACATGGGCGGCGCAATCGCCTTCCTGGCCTCTTCGATGGCCCAGAAGGCCGAACACAGCCGGTTGAACTCGCCCACTCCGGCATCCTTGAGATGCCTTTCCATATCATTGTTGGCTATGAGGTGGGGTGAGCCCTCTGAAGCCACTATCCTGTCCCTGTACCAGCTCTTCATGAATTCCAGAAGCTCGTCCAGCCCGTCCATCTTTGAGAGCTCTTCGGCGAACTTCAACGCCTCGGCGGTATCCCCTGGGCCGATCGACGAGAGCCTCTGTATTACATCCCTCCTCTTCTGGAGGGAGCCATCGTCCGTGAACGCAGCGGCCTTTGATATCGACCCGCCTGAAAGGCGGGCAACCGCGCCTGCCTCGTTCGGCGTGAGCCCTTTGCGCTCGATAAGAAAGCCCTTTATAACCTCTTCGGGCAACGGCCGGAAGTTCAACCTCTGGCACCTCGAAGCGATGGTCGGCATGAGCTCGGAAGCTTTCGAGGTCACGAGTATTATGAGCGACCCCGGAGGCGGCTCCTCGAGGGTCTTTAAAAAAGCGTGCGCCGCCGCAGGCACAAACCTGTGGGCGCCGTCAACTATGACAGTCTTCATGCCGCGCTCGACCCTGTACCTGAGGGCGTTCTGCACTTCCCTTATCTGGCCAATCCTGATAAGCCCGTCAGGGTCTTTCTCGCCGTCCTTGTCGACCGGGAAGACCTCAATGAGATTCGGATGTACCGAGCTTTCCATCATCGAGCAGTCGGAACACGCACCGCACGCGTCATCTGAGCCGGAAGAGCAGTTCAAGGCTTCGGCGAACGCCCTGGCGACCAGCTTTTTACCTATGCCGTCCGGGCCAGCGAAAACAAAGGCGTGGGCGACCTTGTTGCTTGAGGCCGCGCCCTTTAATATTTCCATTTCCCTCGTATGACCGAGGATACGGCTGAAACTCATAGATTAACCAACCGGGTCAAAGGAACTACAAACCCGCTACTCCTTCAATAATATCACGAATCTCCCCGTGAACCGTAGAGATTTCACGGGAGCCGTCTACCACCTTTACCCTCGGGGCGGCCCTGGCTATCTCCAGAAAACCGTCCCGCACGCGCCTGTGAAAGGCAAGTTCCTCTTTTTCAAAACGGTCCTCCCTGGCACCCATGGACGCGTTTATCCTGGCCCAGGCCCTTTTGAGCCCGACCTCTTCCGCGCAGTCCACAAGAAAGGTCAGGTCAGGGACAAGCCCGCCGGTTGCGAGAGCGTTGAGGCCCTCTATCTTTTCTACATCAAGGCCCCTGCCAAAACCCTGGTAAGCCAGGGTCGAATCAAAAAACCTGTCGCACAGAACGACCTTGCCCTGGGCAAGGGCAGGCCTAATGACCTTTGCCACAAGCTGCGCCCGGCAAGCCTCATAAAGAAAAAGCTCGGCCCAGGGGTCTATCCCCTCTTCCGTGCCGTTCAGGAGGACCGACCTCACGCGCTCCCCGAGGAGCGTACCTCCCGGCTCCCTGACGCTGAAGACAGCCCGGCCCTTCTTTTCAAGGTGGGCCTTGAGGAGCTCCAGCTGGGTGGACTTGCCGCACCCCTCTATGCCCTCGAAAGTTATAAAGAAACCCAAAGAAACTCCGAAATAAAGGAATTGGCGATTTTACCAATGTACAGTAAAGAAGTGGCTTTAGCAAGGAATTCCGCTTGACTTTCTACACAATGTCGAATAACATGGAAATGCAATTCGGCAGAGGACTATGGCGAGAAAATCGAGACTTGAGACATATGGCAGCCCCCTTGGCCCGCTGGAGCAGGAGATAATGGAGTTTCTCTGGTCTTCCGGCGCCTCAAGCGGCAGGGATGTATTTTCCGGCATAAAATCAGGCCGGGATATAGCCCTGACGACCGTCCTGACCGTGCTTGAAAGGCTCGCGAAAAAGGGGCTGGTAAGGAAGGAAAAGGGCGGCGGACTTATCGCGTTCTCTCCGGCCCTTTCCAGGGATGAGTTCGCAAGGTCAGTCTCTGAGGATGTATTCAAAGGCATCCTCGGCATCTCAGCCAGCGGACTTTGCGCCTCGTTCGTAGACGCTCTGGCCGCATCAAGCCCCGACGAGCTGGAGCGGCTCTCTGAGCTAATAGAAAGCAAAAAAAAGGAGCTTGGCTCCGGGGAGGGCAAGAAATGACCCTTCCCGCCTTCATTCTCGCGTTTATTATCACATCTTTCGTCTGGGCCGTATACGCCTTTCCCGGCATACTCTCTCTCACATCCGGCGCGCTCGAAGCCTGCCAGTCGCTTCTTGTGCGGTGCGTTGAGCTGGCCTCCATCGCGGAACTCTTTTTCATCTGGTCAAGCGCGCTGCTCGTGGCGGCGGGGCTCATTTACGCCTCTTTCAGGGCTGGCGTGAATATATTTAAGACCAGAAAAGCCGTCTCAGCCCTTCCGGTAAAATACTCTGGCAAAAATATAGCCCTCATAATGGACGGCTCTTTAAAGACCGCCTTTACCTGCGGCCTCTTTTGGCCACGGATATACATCTCGACCGGGCTTTTGCGCGGTCTTGAAAAAGACGAGCTTCGGGCCGTATTCCTCCATGAGCTCAAGCACAAAAAGGACTACGACCCGTTGAGGTTTCTTCTCATCGGATTCGCGCGTGACGCGTTTTTCTATCTTCCGGCAATAAAGCACATGGCCTTTTTCGCCCGACTCAAAAAAGAGCATGAAGCGGACGATACGGCAGCCGCAAGACTCGGCAGTCCGATAAGCCTCGCTTCGGCCATGATAAAGGTCGCAAGGGAAGGCGCGCTTTACGCCGCGCTGGCGGACAACACCGGACAGGTCACAGGCAGGGTAAGAAGGCTCCTTGAAGGGCGGGAGACTCCGCTTAAAATACCAGCGAAGGCCGTAGCCGTAAGCCTTATCGTCTCGGCTGCCCTCTTACTCTCGCTTTCAATACCCATTTACGCAGGGGCAAAGGCGCATGAATGCACGCTCGACAAGTGCGAAACGCATGTGGACATGGTCAAGGGGTGCAGGGAGCACTGCTCAACGAAACACAACCATAACCATAAACACTGACTGCTCATTTTTTTTGGAAAATAATTCTACAGTATGTAGAAGGAGGCTCCGCAATGAAAACCAAAATGATTCTCCTTTTAATAGTCTTTTCCCTTGGCCTCTGGCCCGCTGTTGTCCGGGCTGAGACCTCTACAAAATCATCGAATGGGGTCAAGGCCGTCCTCAAGACAGACCCGGCCAAAAAAATGGTTGATTTGTTCCTTAGCGAACTGCCAGGCGGAAAAGAGATAACAGACGCGAAGGTCACGGCAAGCGTCACATTCCCTGACGGCAGGAAAGTGGAAAAAGACCTCATCGGGATGAAAATGGGCGAGGCGTACTCGTTCATGAACTCGCTGGACATGTCCAAGCCGGGAAGATATAGTTTCGACATCGCAATCAAAAAATCCGGCAAGTCAATAAAGTTCGAGTTCATCCAGAATATTCCTTGAGGAGGCCTGAACCCATGCGGGTCAGACACACAGCCGCCGTGGTCGCGCTTGTCGCGTCCTTTTTCAGCCCTGCCCTGTACCCCGCGATAGCGGCAGACAAGCTCGATCTCAGCGAGCTTCTCGAACGGGCAAGGCAGAACAACCCCGAGCTTATCGCCCTCCGTGAAGCAGCCAGCTCCATCGAGGCCGGGGCCAGGGCGGAAGGACGCCTCGATGACCCCACCTTGAAAATCGAGCTCGAAGACCTCTCCACAAAACGCCCTCTGGAGGCAGGCCCGGGCAACGCGATGATGACGAGATATACGATAAGCCAGATGTTCCCGTTTCCGGGAAAGCTCTCGTTAAAGGAGCGCATGGCCGGGAAAGAGGCGCTTGCAGCGAGGGCCGGGATAAGCTCGCGTGAGTTAGAGGTGGCGGCCATGATAAAGGAAGCGTATTTCGAGTACGCCTTTCTCGATGAATCAATCAGGATAACCAGGGAAATAAAAGAACTCTTTTCATCCGCCTCTGATATAGCCGGGACGATGTACTCGACAGGGCAGGTCTCCCAGCAGGATGTAATAAAACTCAATGTCGAGCAGGCGATGATGACCGACGAGCTCATCATGCTCGAAGCAAAAAAAAATGTTGCCGCAGCCGGGATAAAGTCGCTCGTGAACATGGACCAGTCCGAAGAGCTTATGGGCGTGGCCGAGCTGCCGAAAGAGCGGGCCTCGTTCGATGAACGAAAGCTTACGGACGCGGCCCTCGTCTCAACTCCCGACATAGCCATGCTCAGGGCCGAGACCGAAGGCTCCGAACTTGGAGTCGCCCTCGCCGAGAAGAACTATTACCCGGACTTCATGGTAGGGGTCGCGCCCATACAACGAGACGGACGGTTCGACAGCTATGACCTCATGTTCCAGGTCAACATACCGATATGGAGAGGAAAGTACGAAAGCCTTATCGACAGCGCTAAAGCACGGGCCAGGGCAGCGCATTCGAGGCTGGAGGCCGGAAAGAACAGGACAGCTCTCGAAGTGAAGGGCGCGGTCATAGATGTTGAGGCCTCGTTGAGGCAGATAGAGCTTTTTGAGACGAGCCTCGTGCCGCAGGCCGAGCTGTCATACGAGTCAGCGTTGAGGAATTACAGGACAGGCCGCCTGGACCTCCTCATGCTGCTTGAAACCGGCCGCGACCTCAGAAAGACGCGCACGGATTATCTCAAAGCCCTTTTCGAATACAATGTGCGGCTTGCGAACCTGGAGCGCGCCTCTGGCGTTGACCTACTTCAAGCGGCTCAGAAGGATTAAGCGTATATGAAGAGCACGAAATTAATAACTGGCATCATAATCCTGTTGATAGGCATCCTGGCCGGAGGGGCCATTGTCTGGCTCACAGGCGCTGAGCGCCCTGCGGAGAAGCCTTCGGCAGAGGCCGAACGCAAAATCCTGTTCTACAGGAACCCGATGAACCCGGAAGTGACTTCTCCGGTGCCCATGAAAGACCAGATGGGCATGGACTATGTGCCTGTATACGAAGACGAAACGCCGTCCGCCCAGGATAAGCCCGGCACAGTACGAATAACCCCTGAGAAGATACAGAAGATAGGGGTCAAGTCCGCGCCGGTCGAAAGGCGCAACCTCGCCCGCACAATCCGGACGGTCGGCAGGGTCGAGCCTGTAGAAGACAGGGTGCATGTCATCACCGCGAAAATCCCCGGCTGGATAGAAAAACTCTATGTCAACAGGACCGACGCAATGGTCGGCAGAGGAGAAAAGCTCCTCGAACTCTACAGCCCGGAATTGATATCCGCGCAGGAAGAGTACCTTCTCGCCCTCGAAAGCTTTGAGAAGGTCAAGAACAGCCCTTTCCCTGAGGCGGTAGAGGGCTCAAAAGCCCTTCTCGACGCGGCACGCCAGAGGCTCAGGTACTGGGACATCTCGGATGACCAGATAGAAGGGCTCAAAAAACGCGAAGCCGTATCAAGGACACTTGCGATAAGGTCTCCGGCGGCTGGCTCGGTCACGGAAAAGATGGTAGTGGAAGGGCAGAAGATTGAGGCGGGCGAAGAGCTCTTCAAGATAATCGACCATTCCCGCGTCTGGGTCTACGGGGAAGTTTACGAGTACGAGATGCCTTACATAAAAATCGGCCAGAAGGCCACTCTGGCGCCTTCGTACTCCCCGTCAGAAAAGCATCTCGGCACGATAGAGCACATATATACCCACCTCGGCTCAATCAGGTACGCCCCTGAGGAGGCCACCGCGGAGTCGAGAACAGCGAAGGTCAGGTTCTCTCTCGACAACAAAGACCACAAGCTCAAACTGGGCATGTACCTCAATGTCGAAATAGAGGCAAGCGTTGCCAAAGGCGCCCTCATTGTGCCCGATTCCGCCGTGATAGACACAGGCATAAGAAAGATGGTCATCGTGGACAGGCGCGACGGCACCTTCGAGCCCAGAGAGATAAAGACAGGGGCAAGGGGCGCCGAAGCATGGGAAGTGCTCGATGGCCTCAGTGAAGGAGACTGGGTAGTGACCTCGGCCAACTTCCTCGTCGATTCCGAAAGCAACCTGAAGGCCGCCGTAAGCTCGATGGGCAAAAAGCGCCATGAAGAAGACAAGGCAGTAGAAACACCCCCATCGGAGCACAGACACTGATGCTCAGGAAGATAATAGAGTTATCCGTTAAAAACCGGTTCATCGTCATACTCGCCGCTCTTTTCATAACGGGCTGGGGAATATGGGCTATCTACAACACTGCCATTGACGCCATACCCGACCTGTCGGACGCGCAGGTCATAATCTTCACCGAATATCCCGGACAGGCCCCCCAGGTCGTTGAAGACCAGATAACCTACCCCCTCACGACGGCCATGCTCTCAGTTCCCAGGGCAAAGGTCGTAAGGGGCTATTCGTTCTTCGGCGTCTCCTTCGTATATGTGATCTTCGAGGACGGCACAGACATCTACTGGGCGCGCTCGCGCGTGCTCGAATACCTGAACTTCGCCTCAGGCAAGCTCCCGGCAGGCATAACGCCCACACTCGGCCCTGACGCCACCGGCGTCGGCTGGGTCTATGAGTATGTGGTCGAGGGCAAAGGCTATGACCTCGCCGAGCTCCGCTCAATACAGGATTGGTTCATCCGCTACCAGCTAACGGCAGTGCCGGGAGTTTCGGAGGTCGCCTCTGTCGGCGGCTTCGTGAAGCAGTACCAGGTGAACATCGACCCGAACAGGCTTGTAACCTACGGCATATCCATAGACGAGGTAGTAAAGTCCCTCCAGATGAGCAACCGCGATGTCGGAGGCCGTGTCATTGAGATGGCCGAGCGCGAGTACATGGTGCGGGGCCTGGGCTACATTAAGAGCATACCCGACATCGAGAACATCGTGCTCAAATCCGACCGCACCGGCACGCCGATAAAGATAAGAGATGTCGCGAGGGTTGAGATAGGACCTGACGAGAGAAGAGGCCTTGCGGAACTCAACGGTGAAGGCGAGGCCGTGGGCGGCATCGTGGTCATGCGCTTCGGTGAGAACGCGCTCGATGTCATAAACGGCGTAAAGGAAAAGCTCCGCGAGATTGAGTCAAGCCTGCCGCCCGGCGTGAAGGTAAGGGCCGTCTACGACAGGAGCGGCCTCATATACGACGCGATAGACACCCTCAAGACGAAGCTCGTGGAAGAGTCCATCCTCGTCTCCGTCGTCTGCATAATATTCCTTTTGCACTTCAGGTCGTCGCTCGTCGCCATAATAATGCTGCCAATCGGCATACTCGTCTCTTTCATTGTCATGCACATGATGGGCATAAACGCCAACATCATGAGCCTCGGCGGCATCGCGATCGCCATAGGCGCGATGATAGACGGCGCGATCATAATGATCGAGAACGCCCACAAGCACCTCGAAAAATCAGGGGGCGAAGGCGACCGTTGGGAGACTCTCTTCCCCTGGCTTCCTCCTGTGTACTCCTTGAAGACGGCAATGGTGGAGGTCTAGTGCCTGCGATGCAAACAAAAGGCCGCCCGTGCTCCATCTCGAGTCCCTCCTTATCATAACGGTCTCATTCATGCCGATATTCACGCTCGAGGCGCAGGAGGGCAGGCTCTTCAAGCCGCTTGCCTATACCAAGACCTTCGCGATGGCCGCGGCGGCCCTGCTTTCCATAACGCTCGTGCCTGTGCTCATGGGACTTTTCATAAAGGGGCACATACGGCCCGAAGAGAAAAACCCCATAACAAGGACTCTGGTGTGGCTCTACAGGCCGGCTATAGAAAAAGTCCTGAAGCACCAGAAAACGACGATACTCATCGCCCTGGCCGCCCTCATCGTCACTGTCTATCCGGTAAAAAAGCTCGGCAGCGAGTTCATGCCCGCCCTCAACGAAGGCACGCTCCTTTACATGCCGGTGACCCTGCCCGGCATCTCCGTGACAAAAACAGCGGAGATACTGCAGACGCAGGACAGGATAATAAAGGGCTTCCCCGAAGTAGAAAGTGTCTTCGGCAAGGCCGGGAGGGCTTTGACTGCAACCGACCCGGCTCCTTTCGAGATGTTCGAGACTGTCATAAACCTGAAGCCTAAAGACCAGTGGCGGCCCGGCATGACAATGGAAGCTCTGGTCAAGGAGATGGACGAGGCGCTCTCGATGCCCGGCGTGACCGGGGCCTGGACCATGCCTATAAAGGCCAGGACCGACATGCTCTCCACAGGCATAAGGACGCCGGTGGGCATAAAGGTATTCGGCAAGGACCTCGAAGAGCTGGAAAGGGTCGCCCTCGAGGTCGAGACTGCCGTAAAGAAAGTGCCCGGCACCGCGAGCGCCTACGCGGAAAGGACGGGCGGCGGCTATTATCTCGACATAAGCATCAAACGGGAAGAGGCCGCCAGGTTCGGCCTCAAGGTCGAGGAGGTGCAGTCGGTAGTCATGACGGCCATAGGCGGCGAGAACGTCACCATGACCGTCGAGGGGCTCGAGCGCTACCCGGTGAATGTCCGCTACCAGAGGGAGCTAAGGGACGACATCGACAAGCTCGGCCGTGTGCTCGTGCCAACGATGAGCGGCGCGCACATACCCCTTTCACAGGTGGCCGACATCGGCGTGAAGATGGGCCCCCCTGGAATAAGGACGGAGAACGCCCTCCTCACCACATGGATATTCGTAGACGTAAGGGACAGGGACATAGGCGGGTATGTAAAAGAGGCAAAGGCCGCTGTCGCGGGCAGCGTGAAGTTCCCGCCCGGGTACTACGCCTCGTGGAGCGGCCAGTACGAATACATGGAGAGGGCCTACGCGAAGCTCAAGGTCATCGTGCCGTTGACGCTCGCGATAATATTTCTCCTCCTGTACCTGAACTTCAAGTCGGTTACAGAGTGCCTGATCATACTGCTGGCGATACCGTTTTCGCTCATAGGCGCGGCATGGCTCCTGTACATTCTCGGCTATAACCTTTCGATAGGCGTTGCCGTAGGCTTCATAGCGCTGGCCGGGCTTGACGCTGAGATGGGCATAGTAATGCTCATCTACCTCGACCAGGCCTGGGCGAAAAGGAAAGCCGAAGGCAGACTGAACACAAAGGCCGACCTCAATGAGGCTATAATGGAAGGAACGGTTTTGAGAGTGCGCCCCAAGCTCATGACTGTCTCGGCCATAATCTTCGGCCTCCTTCCCATCATGTGGAGCGCGGGGACAGGCGCGGATGTCATGAAAAAAATAGCCGCGCCCATGGTCGGCGGCATGTTCACCTCCGGCCTCCTCGAACTCCTTGTGCTCCCGGCCATATACGCCATCTGGAAAGGAAGAGGGCTCAAGGACTGAGCAGCCAGCCTTCCCGGATATCCTCATAATCTCTGCTATACTCATTAAATGAGTAAGGAGGGATGAGGATGAAAAAACTTTTACCGATTTTCCTGCTTGCGCTCTCCCTTGCGACCCCTGCCCTGGCAACGGAGCCCATCGCGGCCCCGGTTCAATTCCCGGACCAAAGGTTTCCTGACCAGAGGTTCCCCGCGCAGGACCAGATGCTCGACCTCGAACGCCAGCAGATAACTCAGGAGACCCTGATGATCCTCAGGGACATGGTCACCGTCATGAGAGAAGCCAAGGGCATCGACCCGGCCGACAGTAAACGGCTTGAGAACCTCTCCAGCAGGCTGGACTTTCTCATAACGCGCCAGCAGGATATCTCAATGCGGAGCCGCATGGGACGCTGAAGGCATGATGAATGGCTGGCATACTCAAGATAGACCTTAAGGAGGGACTATCATGAGCATAAAGGCACTCATTCCGGTTTTTTTCTTTATCGCCCTGTCGGCGACTGCCTTCGCCCAGGTCACTGGAGGCTCTACCGCTGGCACAACGCCGGGCACCACCGGCACAACGCCGGGCACGACTGAAACCATTCCCGGCACTACGGGGACTATACCAGGCACCACAGGGACTATCCCCGGGACTACCGGCACAACGCCCGGCACCACGGGGACTTTCCCGGGCACCACTGGTACAATACCCGGTACTACAGGGACAATACCGGGTACGACCGGCACTATTCCCGGCACAACAACGATGCCGCCCGCGACAACGCCACTGCCGAACCCGACTACGCAGCCTCCATTGCAGTCCACGCAGCCTCCATTGCAGTCCACGCAGCCTCCATTGCAGTCCACGCAGCCTCCATTGCAGTCCACGCAGCCTCCATTGCAGTCCACGCAGCCTCCGTTGCAGTCCACGCAGCCTCCGCTCCAGTCAACTCAGCCCCCGTTGCAGTCCACGCAGCCTCCGCTCCAGTCAACTCAGCCTCCGTTGCAGTCCACGCAGCCTCCATTCCCGACCACAGGCGCCATACCGGATTTCAGTCAGGATAATACGAACATCACTGGACGCTTCGACGGCACTGACGAAAGCGCCGGCATCTTCGACACCCTCGATAACAACACAGGGATGACAGGCAACGAAAGCGTCAGCATATTCGAGAACGACGGCTTCGGGAACAACCAGCGCACACTGCGCGGCGAGCTCGACAACAACACGAATGTCCTCGGCAATGAAGGAGTAAACGGGGAAGACGACTCGTTCGCCATAGGCCCCCAAACGCCGGATACGCTCGACAGCGGCATTTTCAAGGACGACCCGGAAACTCCGATGAACGATACTGTTTTAGATTAGCAAGTCGCGGTAAAAATTCTTTTGAACGGCATTTTCCGTCGTGATACAATCCGTGAAACACGATAAAAAAAGGGGAGCGCGGGCTCCCCTTTTTCACAACCGGGAAACCAGACAGAGTCCACCTCACCCCTCCTGGCCGCCACCCGCCCGGCATGAGCGCGTTTGCCTCATAAAGGCACAAATAACTTGACAATGAACTTTGGCATATGATAGCAATACTCTGTTTTAGGTTTTGAACCTCAAACATACCCCTATAAACTTAAAACACCCGATCCGGGCCGCGCCAGAGCGCATGCCATGCGCGCCGTAACGGGTGTAGTGTAAAAAAAACAGGGACTTAAATAAAAAAATGATATCAATCGACTATACGCTTCTAATCCAGATAATCGGCTTCTTCATCCTCCTCGTGGTCCTGAACCAGTTCCTTTACAAGCCGGTCCAGCGCATCCTGAAGGAAAGGGAAGAGAAAATAGAAGGCTCCATAAAGAAGGCCGCCCAGACCGATAAGGAAATCGCCGAAGGCATAGTCGCCTACGGGAAGAAGCTCAAGGAAGCGGCCGTCAAAGGCAATGAGGAACGCGCCAGGATAAGGCAGGAAGGCATCGAAAAGGAAAAGGACACGCTCGAAGCCGCGAGAGCCGAAGCTTTCAAAGAGCTTACCGGCATCAGAAATGAGATCGAGGCAAGCAAAAAGAGCGCGCTTGCCGGACTCGGGACCGAAGCAAAGGCCCTTGCCAGGGATATAGCCGGAAAGGTGCTTGAAAGAAGCGTAGTCGGCTTTCTTATAATAGGCCTCCTTATCCCTTCGCTGGCGTTCGCCTCCTCTGAGGGCGGCCACGGCGACAGCGGCATGACCTGGAAGATAATAAACTTCGTAATACTCGCGGTAGGCGTGTACTTGGTGTGGACCAAGGCCATAAGCGGCCTTCTCACGAGACGCGGCTCAGAGATCAAAAACGCCATTGAAGAAGCGCAGAAGGCAAAGGACGCGGCCGACAGGAACGCCGCCGAGTACAGGGAAAAGATCTCTGTTCTCGACAGCAAGGTCGCGGAAATACATAACGAATTGAAACTCGAAGGCGAAGCTGAAAAGACCCGCATAATAGCCGAGTCAGCCAAATCCGCCGAGGCCTTGAAGGCCCAGGCCAAAGTCGTGGCAGAGCAGGAAATAAAGAAAGCCAGGATAGAGATACGCGAAGAGGCCGCCAGACTTGCCGTACAGCTGGCCGAAGACATACTGAAGAAGGAGCTTTCCCCTGCTGACCAGGAGAGGCTCGTAAAAGGATACCTTAACAACCTGAGGCTTAACTGATGAAGAGTTCAGTTGCAAAGAGATTCGCGAAGGCCATCATCGAAATTGGCATGGAAGAGAAGGCCTATGAGGCGTATGGCAAGGAGCTGAGGAGCGTCCTGGCCGTGTTCAAGGGGAACCCCGGCCTTGTAAAGATACTCCTCAATCCCATGTACAAGCTCGAGGAAAGAAAAGGCCTCATCAATAAGGTCTCGGCCTCTGTCGGGCTTTCGCCCTATGTGACAAGGCTCATGGCCATCCTCGTTGAGACCAGGAACATCAGCTTCCTCGAAGAGGTGGTCGAAGCTTACTCCAGACTCGAAGACGGACTTGCAGGAAGGCTCCGGGCCTCGGTTGAGGCTCCGATAGAGCTTGAAGGCGCCCTGGTAGACGAGATACGGGCAAAGCTCGGCAGCCTCACCGGCAAGGAAGTAATACTGACTTACAGGCACAACCCATCCCTTCTCGGAGGGCTTGTGCTTCGGATAGACAACACTATCCTGGACGGAAGCCTTAAGACGCAGCTCGAACTCATGAGAGAAAAAATAATCGAAGGGGTGGTTTAGGATGATAAAGGTAGAAGAGATAAGCCAGCTCATTAAGACCCAGATAAAGGGCTTTGAGAAGGAGATAGACATACAGGAAGTCGGCACCGTCATCTCTGTCGGCGACGGCATCGCCAGGATTTATGGCCTTGAGAAGGCCATGGCCGGAGAGCTCCTCGAGTTCCCGGGCAATCTTTACGGAATGGTTCTTAACCTCGAAGCGGACAATGTCGGAGCCGCCATCCTTGGAAGCGACCACACGATCAAGGAAGGCGACACGGTAAAGAGGACCGGCAGGATAGTCGAGGTCCCCGTAGGCAAGGGGCTTCTCGGCAGGGTCGTCAACGCGCTCGGCCAGCCCATAGACGCCAAGGGGCCCATCGAATCGAACGAGAACAGAAGGGTCGAGATCAAGGCTCCCGGCATAGTCGCCAGGAAATCCGTTAAAGAGCCCCTCCAGACCGGTATCAAGGCCATCGACGGCATGGTACCCATCGGAAAAGGCCAGAGGGAACTCATCATCGGCGACCGTCAGACCGGAAAGACCGCCGTCGCCCTCGACACCATCATAAACCAGAAGGGCCAGAATGTGTTCTGCATCTATGTGGCCATCGGCCAGAAGCAGTCCACAGTTGCCCAGATAGTCGAAAAGCTTAAAGCATTCGGCGCGATGGAATACACCATCGTCGTTGCCGCCACGGCCAGCTCCCCGGCCCCCCTGCAGTTCCTCGCGCCCTATTCGGGATGCGCCATGGGCGAGTACTTCAGGGACAACGGCATGCACGCCCTTATAATCTACGATGACCTTTCCAAGCACGCTGTGGCCTACAGGCAGCTTTCATTGCTCCTCAGAAGGCCTCCGGGCCGTGAAGCTTACCCTGGAGATGTCTTCTTCCTCCACTCAAGGCTTCTGGAAAGGGCAGCGAAGCTCTCCGACAAGCTCGGCGGCGGCTCATTGACCGCCCTGCCGATCATCGAAACGCAGGCAGGCGATGTTTCCGCGTATATTCCGACAAATGTCATCTCCATCACTGACGGGCAGATATTCCTTGAGACAGACCTGTTCTACTCAGGGGTGCGGCCCGCCATCAATGTGGGTCTGTCGGTTTCCAGGGTTGGCGGCTCCGCGCAGATAAAGGCCATGAAGTCGGTCGCCGGAACACTGAAGCTCGAACTGGCGCAGTACAGGGAACTTGCCGCCTTCGCGCAGTTCGGATCTGACCTTGACCCGGCCACCCAGAAGCAGCTCAACAGGGGCCAGAGGCTCGTCGAGATATTGAAGCAGGGCCAGTACAAGCCGATGACGGTTGAAAAGCAGGTCATCATCATTTTCGCGGCCACCAACGGCTATGTTGACAGCTACCCGGTATCTGCCCTCAAGAAGTACGAGGAAGAGCTCATGGCCTTCATCGAGTCCAGGCACGCCGACATACTCACGGACCTCCGTGACAAGAAGGCGCTTGACGATACCGTGAAACCCAAGCTCAAGAAGGCCCTCGAGGATTTCAAGGGGCTGTTCGTAGCTGAAGGCAAGTAATTCGCAAATAATTCAGGTTAGCGAACCTCAAAATCGCTATTTTTTCCGAGGTCGAGGAAGGGCGAAAATAAAAAGCGGAGCATACACGATAGTATGTGAGCATTTTTATTTTCGTCCTGACAAAGAGATCGGGAAAAATAGCGATTTTCAAACCAACTGATAAGGGCTTAACAGGACATGGCGAGTCTTAAGGACATAAAAAGAAGAATAAAATCGGTCAAGAACACCCGCCAGATAACAAAGGCCATGAAAATGGTCTCGGCGGCGAAGCTCAAGCGCGCCCAGGACGAGATAACGGCCGCCAGGCCCTACGCAGAAAAGATGCTCGAGCTTATAGGCTCGCTGGCTTCCAAGGCCTCTTCCGACAGCCATCCCCTCCTTGAAAACAGGGGCAGCGCGAAGATCGGGCTCGTGCTTTACACATCCGACAGGGGCCTTTGCGGAGGTTTCAACTCGCAGCTCCTGCGCACGGCCGAAAGGTTCATAAGGGAGAACAGCTCCTCTGAGATAAGCCTTTACCTGGTCGGCAAGCGCGGCGCCGAGTACTTCAAAAGGCGCAGTTTCAAGATATTGAACGCCCGCGTAATCGGCGGAGGCCGGCCGGGGAGATCGCCAACGACATTGTCGACTCCTACATGAACGGCGAGCTCGACGAAGTCCATATCGTATTCAGCGAGTTCAAGAGCGCCATGACTCAGACGCCCGTGACACAGAAGCTTCTGCCGGTGTCTGCCCCAGCCAACGCGGAGAAGAAGGAAGAAGGCGGACAGGGCGAGTACCTGTACGAGCCGTCAGAAGGGGCGGTTCTCGCGAGCCTCCTGCCCAAGTATGTCGAAGTGCAGGCGTTCAGGGCTCTTCTTGAAACCTCGGCCAGCGAGCACGGCGCGAGGATGACCTCCATGGATTCGGCCTCGAAGAACGCCGGACAGATGATAGGCGGGCTCACGCTCGTGTACAACAGGCTCCGTCAGGCCGCCATCACCAGGGAACTCATGGAGATCATCGGCGGCGCAGAGGCGCTGAAGTAAGTTTAAATTGACCGGCTGCCGTTAACGGGTTGCCGTTATGTGACCAGTACCTATAAAAATTAGATATTTTTTCCGAGGTCGAGGAAGGGCGAAAATAAAAAGCGGAGCATACACGGCAGTATGTGAGCATTTTTATTTTCGTCCTGACAAAGAGATCGGGAAAAAGAGCAATTTTAGAATAACGCTTTAAGGAGGACTTCCTGAAATGTCAGAGATGAACATCGGCAAAGTCACACAGGTAATCGGCCCTGTGCTTGATATCGAGTTTCCCCCCGGGAAACTCCCTGCCATATATAACGCCGTAAAGCTCACGAACCCGAGCATCAACGGCGAGAAGTGGAACCTTGTCGTTGAAGTCGCGCAGCACCTTGGCGAGAACACCGTCCGCTGCATAGCGATGGACACATCCGAAGGCCTCGTAAGGGGCACTGAGGCGATGGACACCGGCGCCGGCATAACCGTACCTGTCGGAAAGAATGTCCTCGGCAGGATATTGAATGTCATCGGCGAGCCCGTTGACGAACTGGGCCCCGTCACTACCGAGAAGAGCTACCAGATACACCGCGCGGCACCGACATTCGACCAGCAGTCGACCAAGATGGAAGTCTTCGAGACCGGCATCAAGGTCGTCGACCTCCTTACCCCGTACTTGAAGGGCGGCAAAATCGGCCTGTTCGGCGGCGCGGGTGTCGGCAAAACAGTTCTCATCATGGAACTCATCAACAATGTCGCCATGCAGCACGGCGGCTTCTCCGTCTTCGGCGGAGTCGGCGAAAGAACAAGGGAAGGAAACGACCTCTGGGAAGAGATGAAGGAGTCGGGCGTTATCAACAAGACCGCCCTTGTCTACGGCCAGATGAACGAGCCTCCGGGAGCCAGGGCAAGGGTCGCTTTGACCGCTCTTACGATGGCAGAGTACTTCAGGGACGAGGAGAATCAGGATGTTCTTCTGTTCGTTGACAACATATTCAGGTTCGTTCAGGCAAACGCGGAAGTCTCCGCGCTTCTCGGCCGTATTCCTTCAGCCGTCGGCTACCAGCCGACCCTCGGAACCGACGTGGGCGGCCTTCAGGAGAGGATCACCTCGACGGTAAAGGGCTCCATCACCTCTGTCCAGGCCATATATGTGCCTGCCGACGACCTTACCGATCCGGCTCCGGCCACGACCTTCGCGCATCTTGACGCGACGACCGTTCTTTCCAGGCAGATAGCCGAACTCGGTATCTACCCGGCGGTCGACCCGCTTGACTCGACTTCAAGGATCCTCGACCCGCAGATCGTAGGCGACGAGCATTACGGCTGCGCGCGTCAGGTACAGGCCATACTCCAGAAGTACAAGGACCTCCAGGATATCATCGCCATCCTCGGCATGGACGAGCTCTCGGAAGAGGACAAGCTTGTCGTCTCGAGGGCCAGAAAGATACAGAGGTTCCTGTCGCAGCCCTTCTTCGTCGCCGAGCAGTTCACCGGCATGCCCGGCAAGTTCGTCGGCGTAAAGGACACCATCAAGGGCTTCCTCGCCATTGCTAACGGCGAGTATGACGACATCCCGGAACAGGCCTTTTATCTCGTCGGCACCATCGAGGAAGCACTCGAGAAGGCCGAGAAGATAAGGGCGAGCGTATAAGTACCGTGTCCGTGTTCCGTGGATGACGGAGCGGCTGACGAGTAATCTAACAGTTTGCTGAAGGCTGCTCAAAAAGCTCCATATGCAAGGCGTCAAGGCGTGAGGAATGAGGCGTACTCTTTGCTACGCCGCAATGAACTCGCGCCGAAGACAACGAAGCAGATGGACTTTTTCAGCAGCCTGCTAAAGAGAGAAAATGGCTGATACAATACTGCTTGAAATAGTAACACCGCTGAGAAAGCTCCTCTCAAAAGAGGTAGACGAGGTCACTGCCCCCGGGCGTGACGGCGACTTCGGCGTCCTTGCCGGGCATACGCCTTTCCTCACCACTCTGAGGCCGGGCGAGATAGTCTACAAGAAGGGCTCCGAGACCGCGGTGCTGGCCGTAAGCGGCGGGTACGCGGAAGTACTCCCGGACAAGACCACGATACTCGTGGACGCGGCCGAGACCGAAGCCGAGATAAACACGGAAGCAGCCAGAGCGGAGCTTCAGAAGGCTGAGAACGCGTTGAAGGCCCTCTCCCAGGACGACCCGGCGTACGCGCAGGCGATAGACAAAATCGAATACGCCCAGGCAAAGCTCAGGGTTAAGGAAAGAAAAGCTTAAGAGGTTTTCAAACAGACAAACGAAAGGCGGGGTCGAAAGACCCCGCCTTTTTTATTTAGTGACCCGGTTCAGGTAGGGTGGGCTGCGCCCACCGCGATTCCAAACATTGTGTTGTGTTGGGTTACGCTGCGCTAACCCAACCTACCCGGCTCGCTTTCCGCCTGAACACAGCTCAGATTAGCTCACCTTTCGCGTTCTCTCCACCATGGCTCAGAAACAAGTTCGATTTTTTTGAATTTACCTGTTAATTTTTCAATTACAGTATTATCAGAACTAGTAACCTCCCAAAAAGTAGAATCGTGAGCATTGATTATCAAATCGGCAATGTCTCTTAAGTCGAGATCTTCATTGATAATGGGTATTTTTTTCAAATTTGGTTTTATGGCAAGAAAAAAGCCATCTATAGTTTGGCCAACATTTTCAGCATAGTCGATTAATTCGTTAAAAGACATTTCGACTTGCTGATTCGTGGCTTCACTGAAAGTCTCATACCAATTTGAAGAATCGCACTCTACATCCCACGCTACCCATCTGTGCCCATCATAATGCTTGCATTCAGATATAATATCTTTTAAATCAAAAGATAAGCAGTTACTGTTGTAGTCTAAAATTCTCAAAGTACGACTTTTCATTTATACACCCCTATATTTAACGGTCTTTCATATCCATTTTATGATTGTTTAGCCTAGCAGGTTAGTTTGCGTCTTCAACCCAACAGTTTTTTCATCCCTCATTAGAGGTTGGGCTACGCTTCGCTAACCCAACCTACTCCCCTTATCATCCCTGTGGCACCTTGTTGGGAAAAGGAGTCCAATCCATTCCCCCTCTTTTCTAAAGAGGGGTTAGGGGAGATTAACTGAATGCCAATAATCCCCCTCAGTCCCCCTTTAGAAAAGGGGGAAGTTCAAAATTGTTTCGGTTGCTCACCAGACGCCAAGCGTAGTGATGCAGGAATGCGGCGTACTTTGTTGTACGCCGATTACAAGCTTTGATGACGACAACGCAGATGGGAAGCTTGAGGCAACCTGCTCCCTACTTCTTCATCAGCAGCAGACTCAACGCCATGACCACCATGCCCGCGAGAAGGCCGAAAAGGCTGTCGTGGCCCTTGCCGTAGGCCCGGCTCGTGGGCAATAGCTCGTCAAGGCTTATATACACCATTATGCCTGCCACGGCTCCGAACAGTATGCCCATCACCTGAGGAGGAATTACCCCGCCCTCTCCTCCCATTACCAGCCGAATAACCGAATAGGCTATGACCGCCCCCACAGGCTCGGCAAGGCCGCTCAGCAGCGAGTAGGCAAAAGCTCGGCTCCGCTTTCCGGTGGCGTAAAATATAGGCACCGATACGCTTATGCCTTCGGGGATGTTATGGAGGGCCACGGCAACTGCTATAGCTATTCCAAGGCTCGGGTCCTGAAGGGCCGCCAGAAAAGTCGCGAGGCCTTCGGGAAAGTTATGAATGGCTATGGCAAGGGCCGTAAAAAGCCCCATGCGCAAAAGCTTCTGGCGGCTGTGGTCGTGCATACCCGCTTTGGCGTGCAAGGCATGGGCCGCTCTCTCGAAGTCAGGGACAGGAGCAGATGGGTTATGTAGCGGTGCTGATTCTGCCCCCGCGTGCGTCTCATGCGGGTTTTTGGCGGCCGGGATAAGGTTGTCTATGATGCCTATGAGGGCTATGCCGCCGAAGAACGACCCGGCGTTGACCCAATGGCCCCAGTAGCTGCCGTAGGCCGCCACCAGCGCGTCAGTGCCCTTGATGAATATCTCGACGAATGAGACATAGAGCATGACCCCGGCGGAAAAACCGGTCGATACTGAAAGGAAGCGGTAGTTTGTCCGGCTCGCGAAAAAAGCGATGGCGCTTCCGATGCCGGTCGCAAGCCCCGCGAAGAGCGTAAGCCCGAGGGCGACCCAGAGATTCGACATGGCTGATGCTCCACTTGCGCGAAGATTGAGGAAGAACGCCCGAAAGCGGCTCTCCTGCACTCTCATTATATTAGCTTCTTGAGGAAAATAAAGGGCATAAAAAGAAAAAAGGCGGGGTTTCAGCCCCGCCTTGTGGTTTTTCTTACATAGTGTTTTCAGGGAGCTTTTTTCGGCGTGATGGAAAGCTTTGCGTGTCCATCCTTGATGGAGACCTTGAGGTCGATGTTCGAGGTCTTGTACTGCTCTTCGACCTTCTTCTTGTACTGGTCTATGGTCTTTTTCAAAGCCTCGACGGTTATGCCCTCTACGGGCTCGTTGCACTGCTTTCTCGCCTCTATGTACTTCGCGTATATCTCGGAGACGCCGTTGTCTTCCTTCTGTCTGGCCTGGGTAGAGCCGTTCCAGCCGGGCGCTGGAGTCTGGGCAGGCTTGGCCGCCCCTTTCGAGATCGGACCGTCAGGCGCGCCCTCGGCCTTCCTGATATAGGTTCCTTCCTCTATCGCGCGCAGAACCCTTGTCCAGTACTGCTTGTACGAATTGTATTTGGCGACTATGGCGTTGAGCTTGAACTTGAGGGAGGTATTGTTTATAAGCTTGTTGCTGTAAGCGAGGACGGCCCTGTCCACCTCGTCGCGGAGCTTGGCCGGCTCTCTTTTAAGCACCCTGGCAAAGTACTGCTCGTACTCCACCTTGAGCCTGGCTATCTTCCCGTCAAGGATGTCTATTTCTTCCCTATCGCCCATCGAATCCCATCTAACAAGGTTGCGAAAAAGCCCGATTTTCAGGCTGCTCAAAAAGTTCCAGATGCTAGGCGTCGAGGAGCGAGGATGAGGCGTACTTTTTTGTACGCCGCAGAGACGAGCGACGCTGACAACAACGCAGATGGGGCTTTTTCAGCAGCCTGATTTAAAACAGGGCCACAAGTATAACCCTGGCCTTATCCTCCAGCTCGCCGCCGCCTGCTATCCTGTCCGAGTCCTGGCGGTGCCTGTATTCGAACTGGACATAAGAGCTGCTCATGATATCGTACCTTGCCATGAAGGTCTGTGACCTGGCTGCCTCAGTGCCCTCGAAACTGGCCATTTCGTACCTTGCCCCGAAAGTGAATCTCTTAACAAAATAAAGGGCTTCCACAAGCCAGTCATCCCCGTCGGCAGCCCCTTCCCTCTGGGACTTGAAATACCCGGCTGTAAGGATGAACGGGCCGGTTTCTGCCTCTGCCGCCACGCCGTACCTCTGATATGAGTTGTCCTGGCCTGCTATTGATTCATTCCCCGCCCTGAAGATGGCCCCGAAGCTCAGGGCCTCGTCAAAGGTTGCCGCCCAGGACGCGTAAAGCCCCTTGAGCTTATTGTCGCTCTCGACCGCCTCCCTTACGATACCGGCCCTGTACCTGTGGGCAATCGTCCTGTCGCCCTCGCTTGTAACAGAGCCGTTCACCTCGATGAACCTCTGGTCGGCCGATACAGCCTTGATAAGTGTCTCAGCAAACGAGGCGTTCGATATGGGCGTGCTGGTGGGCCGGAAGAACGGCAAGCCGACCTCGTCTATCCCAGCCTTGAGGTTAAGCCTTCCCGCGCCGGTTGGGCCGAGCAGGTCGTTTATCTGGACAAAGGCCTTTGGGATGACGGTATCGAACGAACCCTCATTTGCCTGCTGAACAGCGGCCGAAAAAAGGGCCGTTACCCGCCCGTCTTTGCCAAAGGCTCCTCCGGCTATGATTTCGGCCTCCTCTACTTTCAGATCAGAAGCCTCCGCCCAGTCGCCCGCTGTTTTTATATTATCGTAAAGTCCTTCTACTTCGACCTCGAAGGAGACAGGCATTGACTGGAGGTCTTTGACCGCTTTCCACTCGCCCTCGGCCTCGAAACGGTATCCGTTGAAAAGATATGTCCTGCCAGTGTCATTGAGTTTGGGAAAGGCTGTATGGCAGTACCCGCAGTCCCTGCCCACATGGCGGGCAAAGGACGGGAACGCCTCCGCTGCCGATGGCAGCAGGACGGCGATAGCGAGCAGCATGAGCGTTTTCAAAAAGAATACACTGTGCGGGATTCCGGGGCTGCGCATCTTCTCTCCCTGGCTAAGGTCAGTTGGAAAGCTTCATTGCGCGCACTTCACCGGGCGCGCCGAGCCCTATGGTCAGAGGGAACGACACGAAATGCTTCCTCTTCGCGGCCCCTTCATCGTGTATGGCAATGGCAATGGGAATGGTGTCGCCCTCTCCTATGCTCACATCAAACTTTTCTGCGGATTTGAGCCGGAACTTTAAGACGGCGGAATACTTGCCGCTGGCCCAGGAGCCTGACCCGGGCGCGTCTTTTTCCTCCCAATTGCGGTCGTCAAAGATCCAGCCATCGCGGAAGGTGGCCTTGCCTCCCTCGAACTCTATTGATTTAAGGTCTATGAGCCCTGTTTTTACCCTGTCGCCGCCAGTCCTTGACGCGGCCCATGAGCTCTTCGCGTAAAAAGCGTAGAGCCTCACATCTTCCCTGCCGTTGTACGCCGGGTTGGCGGCTACGGTCTTTTTGGACGGGCTCTCAGGCATGGTGTTGAGGTCGTTATGGCAGGTTATGAAGCAGCCGTATTTGGCAAAGGACGGCTCTGCCCTGTTCATCTGGATGGAAACCCTGTCAGGGTCGCCCTTTGAGCGCCAGCCAGCCCCCTTGGAATCCCACTCGACTCTGACATAGACATTTTCCGAGTCATAGGCGGCCTGCACCCGGGCTTTCATCGTCCCTTTTTTTCCGGACGGCTCAGGCTCGAACGGGTTGTGCGACCGCTTCATCTTCATGGCCCCGGAAACTATCTCCGCTGCCTTGAGGTCTAGCTCGCCTTCCTTGCTCATGTGGCAGTGCCTGCAGTCCTTCTTCCCTTTTTTTATTTCCCTGGCGCCCAGACGGTGGTCTTCCCCGTTCAGGAACTCCCACGAAGCGACTCCCGGATAGAAGAGCAAGAGTTCATTTTGCCTTATCTTCGACCAGTCGGCGTCTCGCGGCGCCCCCTCAGCCGTGCTGAGGAGAAGAATCAGAAACAGTAACGGCAGGAACAGCTTTGATTTAGCGCGCATGAGCCGCCTCCATTTATTTCATTCTCAGGCCTTGAAGTTCGCAACAGTACTCCTCAGAGAGTCTGCCTGCCTGTTCATCTCCTCTACCGTCTTCTCGAGCCTGGCCGCAAGCGCCGCGTTGTCCCCTGCGGCGTTTTTGACCGTATCCACCGCTGAAACTATTCTCTTTGAAAAAACCATCTGCTCGCCTGTGGCGTCAGCGACCCTCGATATCTTCTCCAAAACCCTGAATATCGCTTCGGCGACCCTTCTGGTCTCGCGCGCCTGCTCGATGGTGGAAAGCTTCACCCTCTCCATGAACTCCTTCATCTGCGCGGTATCCGTCAATATCTCTCTTGCGGCGTGTGACTGCTCGCTGGACGCGTGCTTTATATCCCCGACCATATGGCTCATGCCCTGCACCGAGCTGGCTATCTGGCTCGCGCCCTTTGTCTGCTCTATGGTGGCCTTTTCTATGAGCTTGGCCATCTCGAAGGAACGCCTGGAGGAATCGAGTATCTTCATGAGCGCCTCTTGGGCGTCCCTGGACAGGTTCACGCCGTCCTCGACCTTCTCGGAGCTCCTCCTCATCGATTCGACCGCCACGGCGACTTCGCTCTGGACCTGGTTAATAAGCCCGGATATCTCCTTGGTGGAGGCGGTCGTCTTTGTGGCGAGGTCCTTAACCTGCCTGGCCACGACCGCGAAACCCTTGCCGTGCTCGCCTGCCTGTGCCGCGAGTATGGTCGCGTTCAGAGCCAGCAGGTGAGTCGTGTCCGCTATGTCGTTTATGACGGTGAGTATTTTGCCTATCTCCTTGGACCTCTCGCCGAGGCGGTTTACGACCAGCGAAGTCGACGCAACCTCCTCGCTCACCTTCTCAATGCCTTCCCTGGTCTTGACGACCGAGGCCATGCCAAGGTCTTCGGCGTCGACCCTGACCTTTTCGGCAAGCTCCGCCTGAGTCCTTGCGTAGGTCTCGACCTCCTTGACATTGTCGCTTATGTCTATGATGGAAGAGACGACCTCTTCGGTGTTCCTGAAAAGCTCATCGACATGGGAGGCGACCTGGTTTATGGAAACGGCTATCTCGTTTATGGACGAATTGGTGGATGAAGCGGATATGAAGAGCTTGTCGATGTTGACTTTGACATCCTCGACCGAGTTCGACATGGTATTGACCGAATCCGAGACCTCTCTTGACGAGCTCCTCAATGCTTCCGCCTCTTCGGCGACGGTCTTTATTGACGCGTCCATCTCTTTAATCGAGCTGGAGGTGTCCTCGGCGGCCTGTATCTGCTTTTTGACGGCCTCGGCGATCTCCCTCGAAGACGACTCTATCTGACGGGAAGCCGCGGAGACCTCGCGGGATATGCCGAATATCTCCTTGACCATGTTCTGCATGCCCTCGACAAACTTGTTGAACCATCTGCCGAGCATGCCTATCTCGTCGGTAGAATGTATCGCGAGCCTTTTAGTGAGGTCGCCCTGGCCTTCGGCTATGTCCTTGAGCATCGCCACGGCGCGCTCGATAGGGCGGGTTATAAGACCCGAGACCAGCAGGCCCAGCAGTATCGTCATGGCGCTCAGCGTGGCAAGTCCGTAAAATATCCACTTGTTCCTGGAACTGGCCAGAAGGCCGTACATCTCGTCCAGGGAGGTCGTTATCATGAGGGCGCCCCTGGCGGCCTCCTCGTGCTCATGGCACGAAGAGCACTTGGGCCTGTACTCGATCGGGACGAGGTAGGTGAAAAGGCTCCTGTCCCCTTCGCTCTCAACATAGTAGACGGCCTGCTTGCCGCCGCTGTTGAAGCCCTGGAGCGCCTTTTTAAAATCGGGGTTGTGTATGCCCCTGGCGACATTATTGAGCTTTTTGGGATGGTCTACGACCCACTCCGGCTTTATCTCGCCGAACTCGGCCTTCACGGCATTGAGCGTCTTGTAGTCCTGGAAGGCCTCTTCGACGCCGTTCGACCGTATGAGCTGCACCCTTTCGACGCCCTTGATGGTCTTCAAGCCCTCGATGAGAAAGCGCGGCATATCAGCCCGCTCATCCAGCATATCCTTATAGATAGTGTGGAGGATGGGCTGGGCCATGAGCTCGCTGGCCTTGAGGCGCTCTCTCAAAAGGCTCTTCTCCTCCTCCTTTATGGCCAGGAATATGAGGACGCCGAACCCTATGAGCGTAAGCCCTATGGTCAGATTTAATATTTTGGATTTTAAGCCTTGCCGGAACATTCGATACCCCTTCGAGGGTCCCCTGCGCCTGCCGGGCGCGAATCTTTTTGCAGGCAACAGAACGAAAAAACATAATGGCGGGCGGCGGAAAGGTCAGGACCGGTCGAGAAGGTACTCGCGCCTTGCGGTATTATAATACTTCATGAAGCTGAATTCTATAAAATATGGAACTCCCCCGCCCATGGGGAAACCGCGGCCATTATCGCCGCGGCCGCAAGCCCGCCGTCAGGATGCGCTTTCATATCATATCGGCCTTCAAGCGTCCGCTCTTTAGCCGGATGTTAAAAAAGCCCATCCCTGGCCTTTTCAACACGATTTGGCCGAAGTGAATTCGTCCAAATCTTATAAATTGCTCGATTTCAGTCTCGCAATTTGGCAATCCGTCCATGGATTGCGTTATCAGGCTGTTTTTCAACAGCCTGATAACACTGCACAAGAAAAAAACGCCCGGCTGAGCCGGGCGTCTGTGTGGACAGTCTTATTATCTTTTCTTTTTCTTTACGGCCTTTGGCTTTTTGGCGTCTGCGAGCTGCTGCCTGGTCGTATCAAGCTCGGCCGTAAGGCCGGCTATCTGGGCCCTGAAATCCTCCCCTTCCTTCTGAAGGGTCGCGACCTGCGTCTTCAGGCTGTTGTTCTCAGCGGTTATGGACGAAACCTGGGCCTTCAGCTGCTCGTTTTCCTGTTTTATCTTCTGACCGCAGCCGGTTGTCACCAGCAGCAGGGCCAGCGCAAGGCCGAGAAAACTTAACTTCTTCATCTTTTACTTTCTCCTTATCCAGTTTTAAATGTTCCGCCGAAGAGCGGAATACAGAAATCAGTTGTGAAGAGGAGAGCAGATTTTATGAAAAAGGCTTCTAAGTGTCAAGGCCAAAAAAAGCCCCTCAAGCCTCCTTTAAACCGTGTTTTTCACGGCGCTTTCGCCCCCGTTGCCCCGGCCTTTACCTGTTGACTGGAGTTGCGGGGCTGTGTTAATCTTAATTGCTTATGAAGCCCAGCCATTCGCCCTCCCTCGAGGTCTTTCGGGAAAAAGCCGCCGCGTGCAACATCGTGCCCGTTTTCAGGGACATCCTTGCCGATACAGACACCCCTGTCTCAGCCTTTATGAAAATCAACGACGGCGCTGACGCGTTCCTCCTTGAAAGCGTGGAAGGCGGCGAAAAATGGGGCAGGTACAGCTTCCTCGGCGCTTCCGCTAAAAAGGTCATCAGGAGCAAAGGCAGGACTATCGAGGTTGTCGAGGGTGATTCCGTGACCGTGACCGAAGGCGACCCGATAGAGGCGGTAAGGACGCTCATGGGAGGCTTCAAGCCTGCCGCGCTCATCGGGGCGCCAAGGTTCTTCGGAGGCGCCATCGGCTACATGGGCTACGACATAGTCCGCCATGTGGAAAAGCTGCCCGACAGCTCGCCCCGGCTTCTGGGGCTCCATGACATATACCTCATGTTCACCGACACCTTCCTCGTGTTCGACAATGTCGAGCACAGGATAAAAGTCGTATCCAACGCGTACATCGACGCTAAGACCGACCTTGACGCCGCCTACGCCGATGCCGTCAGGAAGATAGACGCGCTCGTCGAAAGGCTCAGAGGCGGGCTTCCAGCAAGAAAGCAGATTGATTCATCCCCTGCCCCGCTGAAGATAACCTCGAACTTCAAAAAAGAGGACTTCCTGAAGGCGGTCGAGCGGGTAAAGGAATATATCGTCGACGGCGACATATTCCAGTGCGTCCTTTCCCAGAGGTTTTCAACCCCGGTTACGGCAGACCCGTTTGACATATACAGGGCATTGAGGGTCATAAACCCATCCCCATACATGTTTTATTTGAAGCTCGGCGAAGCGACTCTCGTGGGCTCGTCACCTGAGATACTCGTCAGGGTCGAGGGCGAGAATGTCAATGTCAAACCCATAGCCGGGACCAGAAAGCGCGGCCACAACGAGGACGAAGACCTGAGCCTCGAAAAAGACCTCCTGGCCGACCCCAAGGAACTCTCCGAACATATAATGCTCGTTGACCTCGGCAGGAACGATGTTGGAAGGGTCGCGCGGGCCGGCACCGTCGAGGTGGACGAGCTCATGACCGTGGAGCGCTACTCCCATGTCATGCATATCGTCTCGAATGTCAAGGGGCTCATGAAAAACGGCATGGGCGCATTCGATGCCTTGAAGGCCTGCTTCCCGGCAGGCACCTTGACAGGCGCGCCCAAGGTCAGGGCCATGGAGATAATAGAAGAGCTGGAGCCGTGCAAGAGAGAAATCTACGGCGGGTGCGTCGGCTACTTTGATTTTTCCGGCAACATGGACATGTGCATAGCAATAAGGACGATGGTAATAAAAGATTCAATGATACACATGCAGGCAGGGGCCGGGATAGTGGCCGACTCTGTGCCTGAAAAGGAATTCGAAGAGACCGAGAACAAGGCAAGGGGCATGTTGAAGGCAGTCGAGATGGCAAAAGAAGGACTAATGTAAAAGGCTGCTCAAAAAGCTCCAGATGCTAGGCGTCGAGGAGCGAGCCGCGGAGCATACTTGAGAAGTATGTGAGCAGGCGAGCGACGCTGACAACAACGCAGATGGGGCTTTTTCAGCAGCCTATAGAGAAACTTATGATATTGATGATAGACAACTACGACTCTTTCACCTTCAACCTCGTCCAGTACTTCATGGAACTCGGCGAGGATGTGCTCGTCAGAAGGAACGACGCCATAACCATCGCCGACATCGGAAAGCTCGCCCCGGACGCCATAGTTGTCTCTCCGGGCCCGTGCGACCCTCCGAAGGCCGGGATATCGGTAGAGGCCATAAAGAGCTTCGCCGGAAAAGTCCCCATACTCGGCGTGTGCCTCGGCCACCAGTCCATAGGCTACGCCTTTGGCGGCGAAGTGGTGAAAGCCGGGCGTCTCATGCACGGCAAGACCTCGATGGTATTCCATGACGGCAAGACCATCTTCGAAGGGATAGAAAACCCCTTCGAGGCCAACCGCTACCATTCGCTCGTCGTGAAAAAAGATACCCTCCCCGACTGCCTCGAAGTGAGCGCGTGGACCAGCATGGACGAGATAATGGGCCTTCGCCACAAAGAGCTTCCCATAGAGGGCGTCCAGTTCCACCCTGAATCGATACTTACCAGGGCTGGCAAGGACATACTGAGAAACTTTTTAAAAAGGTACACGGCCCAAAAATGATAAAAGAAGCCATAGCAAAGCTGATTGCGGCCACAGACTTGACTGAAGCCGAGATGACCGAAGTCATGTACGAGGTCATGACCGGGGCGGCCTCTCCGGCGCAGATAGGCTCATTTCTCACCGCCCTCAGGATGAAGGGCGAGACGGTAGAAGAGATAACAGGGGCCGCGAAAGTCATGCGCGAGAAGGCCACAAGGGTCGACGCGCCAGAGGGCGTGGTCGATACCTGCGGCACCGGCGGCGACGGCTCCATGACCTTCAACATATCGACAGCCGCGGCTTTCGTAGCCGCCGGGAGCGGGCTTAAGATCGCCAAACACGGCAACAGGTCGGTCTCTTCCAAAAGCGGCAGCGCGGATGTGCTCCGCGCGCTCGGAGTAAACATAGAGGCCGAAGTCTCCCGCGTCGAAGAGTGCATAAGGGACGCAGGCATTGGGTTTCTCTTCGCGCCAATGCTCCACGGGGCAATGAAGTACGCGGCCCCGGTTAGAAGAGAAATCGGAATAAGGAGCATATTCAACATACTCGGCCCTCTCACAAATCCGGCAGGCGCTAAAAGGCAGGTCATAGGCGTGTACGACCCGGCGCTTACCGACGCGCTCGCAAAGGTCTTAAACAACCTGGGCTCAGAGCGGGCCTTTATCGTGAGGGGCGAAGACGGCCTTGATGAAATAACCCTGGCCGATGAGACCAGGGTCACAGAACTCAACGCCGGTTCCATCAGAACATACCACATCCGTCCCGAAGACTTCGGCTTCAACAGGTGCTCGCCTCAAGACCTGCTGGGCGGCGGGCCGGATGAGAACGCAGGGATAATCATGGGCGTGCTCGAAGGGAAAAAGGGCCCTGCCAGAGATATAGTCATACTCAACGCTGCCGCCGCGATAACCGCCGGAGGGCTTGCGTCAAAAATCGAAGAAGGCATCGCCATAGCGCATGGCGCAATTGATTCCGGCGAGGCTCTTGCCAGGCTGGAACGCTTGAAGGAAATAACAAACAGATGATACTTGACGAGATAATCGAAAGCAAAAAGCAGTCGCTTGAGATAGCGAAAGAGGAATACCCGCTCGAAGGTTTGAAGGAGCGGCTCATCACATTCCCTCCGGCCAGGGATTTCGAGGCCGCCATCTCCTACGGGGACGGCAAAAAGGACAGGATAAGGATAATAGCCGAGGTGAAGAGGGCCTCCCCGTCAAAAGGCATGATAAGGGAATACTTCGTCCCGGCGGAGATAGCCAGAGGCTACTACGAGGCAGGCGCGGCCGCCATATCGATAATCACCGAAGAGAAGTACTTCATGGGGAAGCTCGAGTACCTCTCGGGCCTCAGATGGAATATGAGGATACCGCTCCTCAGAAAAGACTTCATCTTCGACGACTACCAGATTTATGAATCAAGGGTCGCCGGGGCCGACGCCCTGCTCCTCATCGTGGCCGTGCTCGGCAAGGACAGGCTCAAAGAGCTCCTCAACCTTACATATCAGCTCGGCATGTCCGCCATCGTCGAGGTCCATGACGAAGCGGAAATGGAGATAGCACTGGACGCCGGGGCCAGGATAATCGGCGTGAACAACAGGGACCTGAAGACCTTCAAGACTGACATAAACACGACGATACGCCTCGCGCCGTATGTCCCGAAAGACAGGGTGCTCGTGTCTGAGAGCGGCATCAACACCCACGAGGACATCCTGAAGCTCAGGGAATGGGGCGTTGAAGCCTTCCTCATAGGCGAAGCCCTGATGAGAGAAGAGAACTTCAGAAAGAAGTTAAAGGAATTAAGGGGTGAAAAACCAAGTCCGGATCAAGATATGTGGCGTAACAAACCTTGAGGACGCGCTCGTGGCGGCCGAGCTTGGCGCGGACGCCATCGGCTTCGTCTTTTACGAGAAGAGCCCGAGGTATATAAACCCGGGGGCCGCGGCCTTCATCATAAGGGAGCTGCCGCCCTTCGTGGCAACCGTCGGCGTATTCGTGAACGAACCGCCGGCAAAGGTCGTGGACATAGCCAAGGCGGCCGGGGTAGGCTGCATCCAGCTCCACGGTGACGAGACGCCCGAGTACTGCGCGGCTGTCGGGCTTCGCACGATAAAAGCCCTGAGGGTCAAGGACGCCTCTGTCCTCAACAAGCTCAGGTCGTTCACGGTCTCGGCGATACTGCTCGACACCTACAGGGAAGGCGTTCCCGGAGGCACCGGCGAGACTTTTGACTGGGAGATAGCATCGGAGGCCGCCGCTACAGGGCGCGTGATACTCTCGGGAGGGCTTACCCCCGAGAATGTAAGAGAGGCCATAGACAAGGTCCATCCCTACGCCGTGGATGTAAGCTCCGGAGTGGAATTAAGGCCCGGCAGGAAAGACCACGACAAATTGAGAAAATTCTTTGAGCAGGTAAGGACAAGATGACAAAGCCAAAGACGCCAGACAAGCTGGGACATTTCGGGATATACGGCGGCAGGTACATATCAGAGACTTTGATGCCCGCCGTGATGGAGCTCGAGGAAGCGTACCTCAAGTGGAAGAAAGACCCGGATTTCAAAAAGGAGCTTGCCTACTACCTCAGCGAGTATGTCGGCAGGCCGACCCCGCTGTACCACGCGGAGAGGCTCACGAAAAAAGCCGGCGGGGCAAACATATTCCTCAAGAGGGAAGACCTCTGCCATACCGGCGCGCATAAGATAAACAACACCATAGGCCAGATACTCCTTGCCAAGAGGATGGGCAAGAAAAGGGTCATAGCTGAAACCGGCGCGGGCCAGCACGGCGTGGCAACGGCAACGGTTGCCGCCATGTTCGGCCTCGAGTGCGAAGTATACATGGGTGAGGACGACATAAAGCGCCAGATGCCCAATGTCTTCAGGATGAAGCTCCTGGGAGCGAAAGTCGTGCCAGTGACATCGGGCAGCAAGACGCTCAAGGACGCGATGAACGAGGCCCTTCGGGACTGGGTCACGAATGTATACAACACTTTTTACATAATCGGGACGGTTGCCGGGCCCCACCCCTACCCCATGATGGTCAGGGATTTCCAGTCGGTCATCGGCCAGGAAGCCAGGAAGCAGGCCATAAAGATAACCGGCAAACTCCCCAGCCTTCTCATAGCCTGCGTCGGCGGCGGCAGCAACGCCATGGGCCTTTTCCACCCGTTCCTCGAAGACAAGAAGGTAAAGATGACGGGCGTCGAGGCTGGAGGTTACGGCCTCAAGACCGGCAAGCACGCAGCCTCGATCAGCGGCGGCAGGGTCGGAGTGCTCCACGGCAACAAGACCTATCTCCTTCAGGACGAGTTCGGTCAGATTATAGACACCCATTCCATATCAGCCGGTCTCGACTACCCGGGCGTCGGCCCTGAGCAC
>Ga0209342_10000983_pt1 | contig 32313 bp, 23 predicted proteins | sample RifCSP16_2_FD_184023 | JGI IMG/M metagenome (GOLD analysis project Ga0209342, IMG submission 184023) | Soil microbial communities from Rifle, Colorado - Rifle CSP2_sed 16_2 (SPAdes) (version 2) | ecosystem: Environmental > Terrestrial > Deep subsurface > Rock core/Sediment | place: Rifle...
GGCAGGCTCCGCTGCCGCAGGCGCTGCGGCCTCAGGTGCGGTCGTGGCGGGTTCGCCAGGCGCGGGCTCGGTGGCGAGTCCGGTGGCTCCGGGTTCAGTGGCTCCCGGCCCGGTGGTGACCGGCCCCGTTGTGGCAGGCCCCGTTGTGGCAGGCCCGGTGGTGACCGGACCCCTGACGGGGACGTTGCCTGGTCGCGTGATACGGGCCACCTCCACCCGTGCGAAGGCGAGCACCGCCAAGGCCGCGACCCCGAAAAAGAAGGCCGGCGCGAAGACCACCAAGGCGAAGGCCAAGGCATCGAGCGCCAAGCCATCGAGTACCGAGAGCGCGAAGCCGGCCGACGCCGGCGGGACGACGAAGCCATCGACGGGCGTGCGCGTCAGCCGAACCACCAAGCCCGCGTCGACAGGAGGTGGCGCGACAGGGTCCCGTCGGACGACGACCGGTCGCTCGCCACGCACGCCGCGGCGCCCCACGTAGGCCGCCTGTGACCCAGGTCGCCGCACCCGCCGCCGCCGCGCCGGTCCACAGTCCGGCGGTCAGCCGCGCCACGGCCGCGCCGGCGGCAGCGGTCGTCCGGCGCGCAGCCGAGGATCCGCTCGGCCCGCAGGCCGACGGCCAGTGCGCCTGCGGCGGCGACTGCCCCGACTGCGTGCCCGACGACGCGCTCCAGCCGAAGCTCCTGGTCGGCGCCCTCGACGATCCGGCCGAGCGCGAGGCCGACCGGCTGGCCGAGGCGATCGTCGGCGGTGGCGGAGCGGCCGGGCCGGCGTCCGTCGACCAGCCCGGCCCGGGGCCGACGGCGTTGCCGACCATCCGCCGCTGCGGCGCGATCGCGTCGGACGTCTGCCCGTGCCACGGCGCCGGCGGTCACGATCTGGGCGCCGATGGTGGGGCGCCCTCGATCGCCCGCGCACCGGCAGCCGGCGCCGCACCCCGCCCGGTCGGTCTGGCCCACGGCGGGCCTGCTCCGCCGCTCGTCGGCTCGGTCATCGGCTCAGGCGGGGGAGCGGCCCTCGAGCCCGGTCTGCGGACGCGGATGGAGGACCGCTTCGGGACCGACTTCGGCGCCGTCCGGTTGCACACCGACGCGCGGGCCAACGCCTCCGCCCAGGCCATCGGCGCGCGCGCCTACACCCTCGGCAGCGACGTCGTGTTCGGGCCCGGCCAGTACGCGCCGGCCACTGCGACCGGGCTGACCACCCTCGCCCACGAACTCGCCCACGTCGTCCAGCAGCAGGCTGCCGGACCGTCGGTCCGCGGACCGCCGGGAGCGGTGCGACGACAGGCCCAGCCACGCTCAGGTGGGGCCCAATACGAGAGTCGCCTGGTCGAGGGCGAGAGCATCATCCAGCCGCCGGTGTCGTGGACGGCGTCGCCGCCCGACGTCGAGCGGATGTCCAAGCTTGAGTTGTTCGACGCCCTGCTCCTGCTGGACGAGTGGCGCAAGAAGCACCCGAAGTCGAAGCACATCGCGGCGCTCGCTCCCGTGCGCGACCAGATCCGGTCGCAGTTGAAGCGGATCACGACGAAAGCCGAGTGGTCGACGTACCGCCGCTACGTCACGCTGCGCCCAGACCAGCTGCAGGGCCGCTTCGCCAAGGACGCGGGGTACCTGGCCGCCGACGTAGGAGAGCGCGGGAAGATCGACTTGGCCGCGGTCGACGCCGTCGTTCGCGACCGCCTCGGCACCCAAAGCTGGTTCGAGCCGGCGCGCGCGCGACTGCAAGGGATTCTGGCCGAGCAGGACCGGCGCGCAACGCGCTTCTCCACCCTGCGTTGGTACCAGCGCGGCTCCTTCGAGCTGCACGAGCGCAAGGCGCGCGCCCTGGCCGAGCCGGCGGGGGACCTGTGGCGCGAGCTCGCGTGGCTGTGGATCGACCTCCGCGACGCCGGCGTGGACAAGAACACGGCGGAGCGGCGCGTCCAAGACGAGGTCGCATCGCTTTACGAGCAGCTTCTCCGCGAGGTTGACGGCGCCATCCAGGCACAGTGCAAGGCGACCGCACCTCGGACATGGGACGAGAAGATCCGGGCGAACATCGCCAAGGCGTGGGGCGATCCCTGCCAGCCGTGGTTCGGGCCGGGCGGTCGTGGCGAGCACGAACTGACGATGTTCCAGATGCGGCTCAGGATCAAGCGGGACGACGAGCCGTTCGCGCGCGCCTACTACTGGGTCGAGGAATACTTGAAGTCGTATCGCTCCTTGACCGACCCGGCAACCCAGCTCGCCGAGCTGCGCGCCCAGGGAATGATCGGGATCGTCACCGGCATCGCCGGGCCGTTGGCTGCGTACAGCCGCTTCATGAAGAGCGTGATGGTCCCGTTCCTCGGGCGCCGGTTCGGCGGCTTCCTCCGCCACACGATCGTGGGCTGGAACCTGGCGCTCGGCGACCTCGGGGGCTCAGGCGCGGAAGTTGGCAGCGTCGGGAGGCGACCCGGCGTCGCCGTGGTCGAGCCGTCGGGCGGCGGCGCGCGACCGCCGCAGCCCGATCCGGTGCGCCGTCCTTGGCCGGACGCGCCCCAAGCGGTCAAACCGCCGGCGCCATCTACCCCCGCGCGGGCCCCGAGCGCGCCGCGACCGGCGCAGACGCCGGCTCCGACCGCGCCGCGACCGGCGCAGGCGCCGACCGCGACCACGGCACCTCCACCGGCGACCGGCATGCGCCCGCCGCCGACGCCGGTCCGGGTCCGCGCGCTCCCTTACCGCAGCTCGGAGGCGGTCCGTCGCGAGGTGATCACACGGCTCTCACGGCACAAGACGGGCATGGGCACGCTCCCGCCGCAGTGGGACTCCGTCTGGGATGCGCTCAGGAACAACCGCGGCCCGGTCAACGACCGTATTCGGGACCTGCTCACGATCGTCATGGCCGCCCTGCGCAACCCGGCGTTCTACGCTGAGGTGATGGCCGAAGCGTGGTCGATCGCGTGGGACGCGAAGTCGTCGATCAACGCCGCGTTGCTGAAGATGGCCGCCGATGCGGCGATGCCGGTCAGGGTCGTCACTCAGCGTCGCGCAGGCGAGCCCCTGCTCAATCCCGTCGAGTTCTTCGAGCAGTACGCGTCGCAGCCGGCGGCGTTCGTCGACATGCCGCTCGCGCACAACGCGCACCACGCGATGACGCACCTGATCCAGGACCTCGTGGTGACCCGTGCCTTCAAGGCGGCCGGTATCAAGCTCACAGGTCCGGAGTTCCGCGCGCTGCTCAGCAAGTCTGAGGGCCGCTTCCGAGCGCCGCGCGGCGCCCCGATCGTCAAGGCGCTGTGGGGCACCGAGATGCGCGTCGGCGACTACGTGTGGCAGATGACGTTCGACCTGTTCGTTGACACAGACTCGCACCTGCCGCAGCCCGAGGTCGTCGGAGCGGACCTGCACGACATGCTCAAGATCAACTAGGCCGCTGACGGAGGAGGTGCGCGGGGATTGAATCGACCGGTTGATCTGGCTTCGGCAATCCACCCAGACCTCGGCACGGCGCAAGGCCGAATCCACAGGCTGGTCGGTGCCTGGTCAAGATGTCGAGCCAGGTGCGCGGATCGATCACCATCGGGTGGTGAACTACGATGAGAGCACGAAGACGCTCGACTGAACGGACGGAGCGGACCGTCGAGATGCCGGCTCAGCTTGATGACCGAATCGTGATGATCTACGTGAAACTGCGGTCTGAGATCTGGGTATGCCGACTCGAGGTGGGTGGGTGACATGAGTCGTTCTGCCGTCGCCAGGTGGATCGACCGAAAGGTCGCAGTCCAGGAGCCGATGCCCGCGGCGGCCGCGATCGTCCAGCGAAGCCCAGCGGATGACCCACTCGGACCGCAGTCCGCCGGCCAGTGCGCCTGCGGTGGCGGTTGTCCCGGCTGTGCGGGATCGATCGGGCTCCAGCCGAAACTCCTCGTCGGCGCACTGGACGACCCGATGGAGCGGGCAGCGGATCAGTCGGCCGATGCGATCGTCGGCGGCGGCGGAGGACCACTCGGGGGCGCCACAGAAACGGACGACGCCGCGGCGACCGTGGCGCCGGCCGCGGTGCATCAGCTGGCCGGATCCACGGGGCGAGGCTTGGATCCGCCCTTGCGTCGGTCGATGGAATCTGCATTCGGCACCGACTTCGGAGGTGTCCGGATCCATACCGACGACCGGGCCGGAGCGGCGGCCGCGGCGGTCAGGGCCAGGGCGTACACGCTCGGGTCGGATGTCGTCTTCGGTGCCGGTCAGTTCGATCCGCACTCGGCGGCCGGCCGACACACGATCGCCCACGAGCTCGCCCACGTCGTCCAGCAGCAGGCATCCGGGCCGCGCCCGATCCGTCGCCAAGGGGGCGGGGGCTTCAGCCTCCGCTCGCCGTCGCTCGAGGTCGCCGCGATCCGCGAGCAGGCGGCGTTCTCGTCGTGCGGCCGCCCGCTCATGGCCGACGAACGTGCCGTCGGCGCCTCGGTCTTCCAGGGCAGCGTCGATCTGGACCGCGTCCGGATCGTCCGGTCGCCAATCATCTCCGCTCCGACGACGCTCGGCAACACCATCCGGACCCAGTCCGGCACGATGGATACGGCGACCCTCGTCCACGAGTTGACTCATGTCTGGCAGTACCAGACCAAGGGCTCCGGCTACATCTCGGATTCCATCTTCCACCAGCTCGGTGGGATCCTGATCCACTTCGACCGCAATGCGGCGTACGCCGTCACGATCGTCCCCGGCAAGAGCATCCACGCATATCCGGCGGAGCACCAGGCGATGATCGTCCAGACCTGGTACTCGGATCCGGGAGCGAGGGCGGACCCGGAGTATCAGCGCCTGATCGCCCAGGTCAGGGCGTCGCGGCCGATCGTCGCGCCACAAGCCTTCTTCGAGGAGATGGCCGCCGGGCTACCGCCGCGCGACTGGGCCCTGCCGGGTGGTCAGCCACCGCCCTTCGCCGAAGGTGGTGGCGTGCCCCAACTGGAGTTCCGCTTCCCCGGCCTATGACTGGTCGACCGGGACCCCGACGAGATCAGCGCTGACCTGCCACAGCCGGCCGGTGTCGTACGAGGAATCGCGGGACTTTGACCTTTGGGGGTGGACCTGCCCGACCATCTGCCTTTCGGCGCGAGCCACTTAGCGGGTCGGACGGAGCCTCGCCATGCGTGCCCACCGCGTCACCGCCGAGTAGCATCGCGTTCGATCCCGACCGAAACGGGTCAGTTAGATGGTCTCAGAGCGCAGTGGCGCGAACATCGCACGGAAGTCGAAACGCGACGGCTCCAAGGATTCGAAGAGCCCGCCAGTTCGACGGTCTTTCTGAGTTCAGGTTCGGGATCTGGAGCGGGAGACGGGATTCGAACCCGCGACATTCTGCTTGGGAAGCAGACACTCTGCCAGCTGAGTTACTCCCGCTCGGTTTCACGCTCAGCGAAAGCGTCTGCTTGAGCGCCCGGCCATTCTACCTCGACTCCTCCGAGCTACAGCGCTCGGCCAGCGTATAACTGCTCCACAGCGTCTGCTTGAATCGGGGTCGGGCGGCCGAGGCCGGATGCGTCGGCAGGCCTCCCGAGACGTCGGTGATCGCCGTAGTGGCGAGGGTTAGCGCGATGTCGTTCCCGGGCTGGCTCGCTGGCGACCCCGTGCCCCCGCGCGAAGCTCCCCGGACCCGCTCGGGTCGCGAAGGCCTCGTCGGGACTCCGCTCAGGTCTTGCGACGGGTCGGCGGCGATCGGCGAGCCGGAACCAGCCGGCGTCCGTACGGTGTCGGGACGCACCACCTGGCCCTTCCGACAGGGTTCGTTTGGCCCTCCGCCATCGCGACTCGCCCGGCGACCCTCAGGTCTGTGGAGTCCCTCATCCGCCTCACCGTTGCGGATCATGATCGAGCGTTGTCCGCGCGACGGCTGCCAGCCGGCGGCCGGGCCGCCGTGGAGATCGACGGTCGACCCCTATCCGTCGCACCCGGCATCTGCCGAGCCATGATCGAAGATCGACGGTTCCTCCACCAGTGGCGGCGGCACGCCCGGTGCGACTTATGCTGAAGTTCTGGCGCCCCGGGTCAACGAGGGTGCTGCCGCTACCCTGAGCAGATGATCCGGCCACCGCTCAGGGCTCGCGTCCGGCACCGAATGTTGCGCGTCGTCCACCGGCTGGCGTCGTGGGCCGCGAACTTCGGCGTCCGCGCCGCGCGGCTCGTCCTGCGCGTTGGTGCCCTCGTGCTCGTCGCCATCGCCCTCTGGCTGTTCGTCATTCAACCGTTGCCCGAGCCCATTGCACAGGACGCATTGGTCGGCATCGCAGGCATCGTTGCGACCGTGCTGTCGCTCGGGCTGACCGTCACCCTCATCGTCGCCCAGCACACGGCCGAGAAGCACGCTCGCGTCCTGTACGTTGAGTTCCGTCGCGAGCGGGCGTGGCTCCTTGTGCTGGGGCTTCTGGCCATAGGTGTCGTCGCCATCGTCGCTGCGGCTCTGGCGCGCCCAACACTCTCGACGGGCTATGCGTCGCTGGCTGTCGCGGCGTCGCTGGGTGTCTATACCGCGTCGCTGCTCCCGCGCATGCTAGACAGCCTCGACGCGACCATCCTCGCCGAGCGGCTGACCGCCCGTATGGTCCGCGAGCTTCACGACATCTCCAGGACTCGCGAGCGGTATGAGCGCGACCCCGCGCTCAAGCCCGTCGCTAGGCGCGGTCTCGAGATCGCGAGCGGCATGGCCGTTCAGGGGATCACCAGCAACGACAAGGAGGTGGTCCGCGCCGGATTCGCGGGCATGCGCAGGGTCCTTGTCGCGTACGTGGAGGGGAGTCCGACGCGAGGGTGGGACACGGAGATCATCAACCTCGCTTTCCAGCATCTGGGGGAGGACGTCGACCGCTGCCTGAAGGCGAGCCCTGTTCTCATCCTGCCCGCCGTCATAGAGGAGCTGAGCGCGCTAGGCGTCGAAGCTCAGCGGTCGCTGGAGGACGACGGGCCGGAGGCGGTGAGCGGACGGCTCAACTCCCTGTTCCTTAACGTGTTCACCGGGACCCTGATGAATGAGGAGTCCGGGGGTGCATACATGGCTGCCGAAAGTATCGGGGAGAGCGCGCTCGCCCTGATCCGAGCGCGCTCGCCGAACATGGTCGCTGACCACATCAGGAAGCTCCGGTCTGTTGCCTTTGTGTCCATGCGAGCGGAGCAAGACCACGTGGCAGGCCGGGCGCACGTCGACCTATCGAGGATTGCCGTCGCGCTGGCGGCGATGAATACACACGACATCATGCCGCCGACCCTGTTCCAGGACGCCTGCTCCGCCGTGAGCGACAGCGTAGACGCCTTCGTGGGGCGCACGTCCAGCAAGGGAGGGCTCGCGAGCGACTTGGCGTGGATGTGGGTAACGCAGCCATGGGCGGAGCACAACCTCGCGTGGGTCGTGATAGCTGGGGTCGCCGCAGATGGCCGACGCGGCGACCGCTACCGAGGCGACTTCGGTCATGGAGCAAAGGCGCTCACCCACGCGCTGGTCAAGCTGGCCACCGAGGGGACGAGCGGGTTCTCAACCGCGTCCAATGCGATCGAGACGGCCTACATGGCCGTACGCGGGTCCTTGGGCCTCCAGGTCGAGACGGTTACCCCGGACCTCGTGCCGGACCTGTGGATCACCGTGGTGCGTCGCCTAATAGATCCGGCCAAGGAGACCCTGCACGAGGTGGAGACGCTGTCGGACCTGCTGCTTGCCGGGGTCTATGAGGTGGAATCGTCGCGCCCGACAGCGACCCGCATCCGCGAGGGCCTAATCGAGGCCCTTGCCCTGACCAGGGCCATCACCGATGACTTCCAGCGGCGCCGGAGGGCGCGCGCGTGGCTTGGCGCAGGGAGGGCCGCCCTAGGATGCGGCGACAATGCGCTGGCAGAGATGATCGCCGCGGCTATCGCGCCTAACCTCCGCGAGCTACGGGCTGCGCTGCGAGAGCGGCCGTGGGCGGACTCGGACGGCATCGTTGGCGCGATCCGTAACGGAGCGAGGGCTATGCGAATGCCTGATCTTCCTGACACGCACACCCGGCCCGAGGTAGTAGCCGCATTCGACGCGCTCCTCGACAAGAAGCCGCGGCGACGAAGGACTCCCCGCAAGTCGCCTCCCCCGGGCTAGGCGCAGCAGGCGGCGGAAGCCGGCCACGGCAGCACTCATGACCGCGACCGCGGCAGCCATCTCGCATCAGGTCCAGTCAGCCCCGCCTGGCCAGGGGCGGTTCCGCGGCGCCACCTCGAGCGCGACCACTCTCCGGAGCTGACCGGATGGCGCGAACCGAGGAAGAACCGTCGCTTGCTCGTGCGGACCATGGCGGGAGGGCAGGGTGGCGCCAGACGACTCGCGACTACGACGGTGCTCTCCCACGCGTCGCGGCCATTGGAGACTCAGGATCCGTCGATCCCTTTGGCTTTCAAGCTGTACCGAATAGCCGTCAGGAGCTCGCGAGCCGCCCGTATCGCGTCCTCAAGGGCCTCTTGATCGAGCACCTCCTCCCATTCGCCGTGGACCGAGGTGTTCCGACGACGATTGAGCTCAATGAGCCGAGATCCAGGCGGCACCTTCGGAGTCCTGGAGGCACGAAGGGCCGCCAGGATCGACTCGATCCGTGTCGGTTGCTCGGCCTCACCGACTTTTCGTTTGATACCCGTGGTTGCCACCTCGTAGGCGTCGACCGCGTGGAAGATGGCGGTGACCACCCCATCGAAGTTGTTGTCGAATTCGCCCTGATCGGCGTTTGGTCTCGCTGCCGCTTTGGCGGCACCGTCGATCCGTCGATCCGCCCGGGCCAGGAAGTCGCGTGCGGCCGCGAGCTGTGCCCTCGTCGGGGCGGCCACTAACCGTCGCCCATGATGCGGACGCCGGCAAGGGCTGACGCGACGTGCTCGTCGCCCTGCTTCTTTGCTCGCTCGAACTGCTCGGGCGACAAGATGAAAGGGTCGACGACGCGGTTCAGGCGTGCCCCGACAGCCCTCAGGCGGTCGACCAGACCCGGTCGATCCTTGATGTCGCCGACGATGAAGAGATCGAGATCACTTTGGTGTGTGCCACCGCCAGGTTGCGCCAGGGAACCGTAGGCATAGACCAAATGGACACGCTGGCCGCGGAGGGCCTCCCCAAGGGGGAGGTCGACGAGTGCCGTGCCGTAGGCCATCGGGAAGTACGCGCTCCGCTTGTTTGGCTCGAACTCATCGCGCTCCGCGCGGCGCGTGCGACGCGCAAGGCCCCGCTTCTCCAACGTACCAAGGGCGGACACGGCCGGGGTATAGGGAAGCCCTGCGGCACGCGCTACGTCAGCCGCCGGCAATGGCGAATCGGCGTGGAGCATGAGTGCGTTATTGACGCGTGCGACGGAGCGCGAGAACAATTCCCTGCACCTTTCGTTCGCCATACTTTGTGTGTTGCTGCAATAGAAAGTATGGCGTTCCCGCGCTACAGTCAAGCAGCAGCGTCGCGGCGGGAATGGCTGGCGGCTCCGGGCTTAAGCTAGACGTGTCGAGGGCCAGACGCCCGGCTGCGGCTTGCCGCCAAACGACTTCCGCTCTGACGGCGAACTTGGCCAGTCAACGTTCACCTATGATCGACCAAGGTCGACGTGGGTTCGCTCGAGTAGAACGACCAAAGCAGCGCTATCTGGCCACCGCGGCTATCGAGCTACAGCGGGTTTCCTGGGCGTTCGAGTGGCACGTTCCAGCCGATCAGCTCGCAGCCGAGGAAGTGCGGCGCACGCTCACCAGGCGTGCAATCTGGACAGCCCCAGCGCGTGAGGCCGCCGTCGTCGGACAGGAACGCGATGTCGCACGTGTTCTCCGACGGGTCGCACTGCCGACCGTGACACGCGCAGCCGCAGTGGATCCAGTGCTCGCAGGTACAGCGCGCCGAAGGTGAGGGAGGCCGGAGAACACTCGATGGGAACGGGCCTTGCGCCGGCATCTGGTTCTCCTTGCCGCAGCAGCCGTTCACGGCAGGTTGGGCGAAAGCCCGTGGGTCCTCATTGTCCCTGCCCCGTCAAACGCCCGGGCAGACGATGGCGACGGCCTCAGGGCGTGTGTCATGGCTGACAGGTCACGCGGGAAGTGTCACAATCTAATCCCGACAAGATTACTCGGGATTATGGCAGACTCCGAATGCGTCCCCTGGCACAGGCACCCTCCGAACGATTGACGCCCGACCGCACCCCCGGCCGGCTCCCCGTCGAACGCGGTGGGAGCGCACCGGTCGATCGCGTCGCTCCGGCGCTTCCGGGGCCCGCTGAGAGCGACTTGATCAAGGACGCCGGCCGTGGGCCGCCCGACTTCGTCCCAGCCGATGGCGACTCCATCGGCGATACGCTTGACACGTATCTCGGAGAGATCGGCAAGCTGAGCCTCCTCACGGCCGAGGAGGAGGTCGTGCTCGCCAAGGCGATCGTGCTGGGCCGACAGATCGTCGCTGAGCCGGAGCGGGCCATCTTCTCGCTCTGGGAGTGGACGAGGCGTGAGACCGAGCGAGAAACCCGCGCCACGGACCCGGCCTACCGGTTGCCCTGCGAGGTCGAGGCCGACCGCATCGTCCGTTCCGCCCTGAAGGCGGCCGCGGGCGACGGCTCGCTGCCCGCGCCGCCTGACATCGGGGCGGTCGGCGCCGACAGACCGCCAAGTGATGGGGCGCTCGTCCGCGAGGCGCGCCGACGGCTGGCAAATTATCGCCGGCTCGCTGATCGCGGCCGCACGCAGGGTCGTCGGACCGCACCGGCGACGCGCACAACCGCCCGGGCCACCTGCGCCCTCTCGCTTCTTGACTTCGTGTGCCGAGCGGCTCAGGTCGCCGACGAGGACGAGGGGCGCAGAGCCGTCATTCGTGGGCTCGAGGCTTGGACCCGCGACGAGCTGGCCGTCCCCGCGCTCCGGCGTTGGATCGATACCGGTCACGACGCCGTACCGTTGCGACAGATGGGCTACGCGCCCGCGCCGGCGGGCCCAGCGAGCCTGAACTCGACGGGCGAGCTCGTCGGCCTGGCACAGGCGGCCCGTGAGCGGCTCATCACGGCCAACCTGCGCCTCGTTGTCAGCCTCGCCAGGAAGTATGTCTCGCGCGGCGCTCCGGCGATCGGCCTGTCCGACCTCATCCAGGAGGGCAATATCGGGTTGATGCGCGCGGTCGAGAAGTTCGACTACACGCGCGGCTTCAAGTTCTCGACGTACGCGTACTGGTGGATCCGCCAGGCGATCACACGGGCGATCGCCGATACGTCCCGCGCGATCAGGCTCCCGGTCCGCACCGGCGATGAGCTATACCGCCTCATCAGGGTTTCACGTGACCTTACAGGCAATCTCGGTCGGGAGCCGACGATCGACGAGATTGCCGCGGCGATGTCACGCGCGTCTGGCCCGCGGATCACCCCCGAGCGACTCTGCGAGATCCTCTGGATCGCGCGGGAGCCGATCTCGCTCGACCTGGCGGCCGGCGAGGAGGGCGATGCCACGCTCGGCGACTTCGTCGAGGACGAGCGTGAGCTCGCGCCCATCGACGCCGCCTGCAATCGGCTCCTCAAAGAGCAGCTCGATGCGGTCCTCAACTCCCTCACCGGGCGCGAACGGCGGATCCTCCGGCTCCGCTTCGGCCTCGATGACGGGCGGGTCTGGCCGCTCACTGAGGTCGGCGCCGAACTCCGCCTCAGCCACGAGCGGATTCGGCAGATCGAGAACGAGGCGCTCGCGAAGCTCCGCCACCCCAGTCGCTCGCGAAAGCTCCGAGGGTTCCTCGGCTAGCTCGGACGGGAGGGTGAGGCGTGTCTCATGGTCCTGGGCTGGCGCGAGGCACGGATCTCGATCGTCGCGGCCGGCGGCCAAATGGTTACGGTCGACCCTGTGCCGTCGCCCCCGGCCGCGCTCACCGTGCACTGCGACGGTGACGCGTATCTCGAGGACTTCCAGGCCGCGGGCGACTACTTCCAGGCCAGGGTCGCGACCAATGCCATCGGCTCGGCCTTCGGCACTGGCGCTCCGGTGACCGCGTTCATCGTCAAGGAGGTCGTCGGAAAGGGCGGCTGCTCTCTTGGGCCGCTCGTCGACTACGTGACCGTCAAATACGACGCGACCACCGGCAGCCATCCGCGGGTGCTCGCGCACGAACTCGCGCACGCCTGCGGCCTACCCCATACCGAGGGCATTGGTGGGGCCTTGTTCGGCGGCGATCCCGCGACCAACCTCATGAACCCGAGCGGGTCAGGCGAGGACCTCACGCGCCGACAGGTGATCCTCTTCCGCAACTCGCGTCATGTCACCTTCCTCTGATCGAGGAACGAGCTCTGGGTTGCCCGACACTATGGGAGGATCGTGCTTTCGTTGCGATGTCGGCGATAGCTATCATCCTGGATGCCGAGGAGGGTGCCATGGCAGCGGAGGGGGCGGCGAGCGAGACCGGAAGGGCGTCACCGGGGTGGCCGTACCCGGCCTCGTGGGTCGACCACCTGACCGACGCCGTCGACCGCCTGCCCGGTCCCGCGTGGGCCTTCTACCTGGTGCTCCTCACCGGGGTCGCCCTGCTCATCAACGGCGCCGACTGGATCGCCGGGCAGGACCCGCCCGGAACCTTCGATCCGGCCCAGTCGAGCTATGCCGTCTACGGCGTCTACATGCTGGCGCTGATCCACTACCTGAACCGAGAGGCCGGCTCCAAGATCGAGTCGTTTCGCCCGGCGCTGGACATCAGCGCTGCCGAGTACGAGCGCCTTCGGTACGAGGTGACGACCCTCCCCGCGCGGCAGGGGGCGCTGGCGGGTCTCGTCGGCGTGGCGATCGTCGCCCTCCTGTATGCGAGCGACCCGCCTGATGCCGTCGACGCCCTGCAGCCGGCCGTCCTCGTCGCCACGGTCGTCGCCGAGGCGCTGACGATCGGCATTCTCGCGGTGCTGATCTATCACACGATCCACCAGCTCCGCCTGGTCAGCCGGATCCATGCCCTTGCATCGCGGATCGACCTGTTCGAGCCCGCCCCGTTGTATGCCTTCTCGAACCTGACGGCCCGCACCGGCATCGGCCTCGTGCTCCTCATCGCCTACGGCTTCCTGATCGATCCGACGATCAACGTCGTCGCTGTCGTCTTGACCGGACTGGTCTCGGTCGTCGCGGCGGCGGCGTTCGTCCTGCCGCTGCGGGGCATGCACCAGCGGCTCGTGGTCGAGAAGGAGCGCCTCCAGCTCGGGGCGGACCAGCGCTTCAAGGCGACCCTCGCGGACCTCCACCGGTCGGTCGACGAACGGGACCTGTCGGTCGCGGACGGACTGAACAAGACGCTGACGAGCCTGCAGCTCGAGCGGGACGCGCTCGCCCGGATCCCCACCTGGCCGTGGCAGGCCGCGACCCTGCGCGCCTTCGTCTCGGTGCTCCTCGTCCCGATCGTGATCTGGCTGATCGTTCGGCTGCTCGAGCGGTTCGTCTGACGTTGTTGGGTTCGTCGACCCCGAACAAGACGCCAGTGCTCCCCGTCGCTCGCCAGCGGCGCCGCGCGTTCACGGCATTGGCCGGGTTCCTCGTCGTCGTCTTCGGGTTCGTCTTCTTCGGCCTCACCTCGCTGGCAATCGGATGGTTCGGCGACCTGGAGGGCGTCGCCGGGCCAGTCACAGAGCTCGGGTACGGCGCGCTGGTGGGCCTCATCCTCACCGGTGGCGTCGCCTCGCAGTTGCGCGGCCCGGAACGGAAGATCGCGGGACTCCAGCAGGCTTTGCTCGTCATCCCATCCATGGCCGCGGGATCGCTGTTGGCCTGGGACTACCAGAACCTGGAAGCGCTCGTAATCCTCGTCCCCGCCTTGACCCTGCTGTGGGCGCTCCATCCGGCCCGAGCCGCCTTGCTCCGGCCCGCCATCCGGATGAGCCCGCGACTGGTGGCGATCGCTCTCCTCGGCGCCGTCCCCCTCATCGCCTACGCGGTGACTATGGGGGCGGCTGCTCAGGACCTCGCTGGCCCACAACACCATGTCCAGCGCCTGTCCACGATGGCGGCCCTCGCGGTTGGCATCGAGCTGACGGCGATGCTCGCCGCGCTGCGCACGCCCGGCTGGCGAATCCCGACCTGGAGCGCCACGACGGCCCTCGTCGTGTTCGGCAGCGCCTCGATCCTGTTCCCAGAGCACCCAGCCGCCGTCGGCCCGGCGTGGGGAGGATTGGCCATCGGTGGCGGTCTCGGGTTCGCTGCCGTCGCCGAGTGGGAGGCGCGCGGCTCGACGGCTGAACCGGGGAGTGTGGGCTAGCGTCGCCGCTCCGTCCGCCGTGGGGGTTGGCGCGCCTCGGTACCACCGGTCGCTGTTGGCTGGTACGGATGGGCTCTGGTACCGACCTCGGCGTCCTGCTGCTGCGGGGTTGGCGCGCCCACTCGAAGTCTGCGAGCACCTCGGTCGCGGCTTGCGAGCCCTCGCGCCCGGCAGGAGCCTCGGTATCGGGGGGCCGGGCGATTCGACGGGGAGCTGGAGTGGCTGGGACGGATCCCGCCGCTCGTCGTCGATGAGGTCGGCTTCATCCCCTTCGACCCCGAGGCCGCGTCGCTCTCCGTCGCCCTCATCAGGTCGTGCCGTGGGCCGCGCTCGCTGATCGTCACGCCCAACAGCACCTTCAGCGCCTGGGCCGAGATCGTCGGCGACCCGGTCGCAGTCGCGGCGCTGGTCGACCGGCTCGCCCCACGCCGAGGTCCTCGTCGTCCAGGGCGAGCGCGCGGTATCCCTGTCACGACCGAGCCCCTGCGCGGAGCCGGGGTGGGCGTAGAGTGAGGGGCGGCGATCAGCTGGGAATTGGCGGGCATGGACGCGATCACGAGACCAGTACTGGGCCTCAGAGCGGGGTCGCTCCCGGAGGTCAAGCTCGTCAGCGCCCGGCCAACCCACCGTCGTGCCGCGAGTGGCGGCGCCGTCGCGGTCCCTGCTGCCGACAAGGATGACCACGCCGATCCCGCCCTGCCCAAGGCACCCGCCGACGCGGTGGTCATCGGCGTCGAGGTGGTCGACGAGGGCGGGACCGAGCCGCGCGCGCACGCCGCCGATGCTCCCGCCAAGCTCGGCGCGAAGGAGCGCGAGGAACCGACCGCCGAGGAGCTCGAGGCGCTCTCCGCGGACGTGTTCGGCATCGACGACTCGGTCCGGATGTACCTCAAGGAGATCGGCAAGGTCGCCCTCCTGACGGCCGAGGAGGAGGTCGTCCTGGCCAAGGCGATCGAGCTGGGCGAGCAACTCGTGGAGGCGCCCGGCGAGGGCATCGTCTCGCTTCACGAGTGGACGACCCACGACACCGAGCGCAAGACCCGGGCCGCCAAGCCGCAGTACCGGCTGCCCCTGGGTCCCGAGGCGGACCGGATGGTCCGCGCCGCCATCGCCGACGAGGCGGCCGGTGCCGTCCTCGTGGCCTCGCCCGACTTCCACTTCGTCAAGGCCGCCAAGGATGCCCAGTCCGATGGGACCAGAGCGCTCCTCAGGGAGGCTCGCCACCTCGTCACGGCCTACAACCGGGCGCTGACGCCGGATGCCTTCCTGACGCTCCTGGACTTCGCCTACCTCGCGGTTCACACCGGCGATCTCGACTCGCGCGACAACATCGGCCTGCGCGCCCTCTACGACTGGACCCGCAAGGGCGTGGCGTTCCCGGCCCTGCAGCGCTGGGTCGCCAGCGGCCACGATGCCGCGCTGCTCCAGGAGATGGGCTGGGACCCCGCCGTGCCGCCCGGCACGAAGCTCTGCGAGCGCCGCGGCGTGCTGGTGCGGATGGGCCGTGACGCCCGCGAGCGACTGACCAGCGCGAACCTGCGGCTGGTGGTCTCGATCGCGAAGAAGTACATCGGCCGCGGGATGAGCTTCCTCGACCTCACCCAGGAGGGCAACATCGGCCTGATCCGGGCGGTCGAGAAGTTCGACTACGAGCGCGGCTTCAAGTTCTCCACCTATGCCCACTGGTGGATCCGCCAAGCGATCACCCGGGCGATCGCCGACCAGGCACGAACGATCCGAATCCCGGTCCACATGGTGGAGACGATCAGCCGCCTCGTCCGGGTCTCGCGCAACCTCGTCCACGAGTTGGGCCGCGAGCCGACAGTCGAGGAGATCGCCGAGGCGATGTCGCGGGGCCAGGAGGTGGCGGTCACCCCGAAGAAGGTCCGCGAGATCATCAAGGCCTCCCAGCAGCCGCTCTCGCTCGAAATGCCGATCGGTGAGGAGGAGGACTCCCACCTCGGCGACTTCATCGAGGACCGCGGGGCGCTGGCCCCCGCCGAAGCCGCATCCCACCAGCTCCTCAAGGAGCAGGTGGCGGCCGTGCTGGACTCCCTGACGGGGAGGGAGCGCCGCGTGCTCCGACTCCGGTTCGGCCTCGAGGACGGCCGCGCCCGGACGCTCCAGGAGGTCGGCCAGGAGTTCAACGTCACCCGCGAACGGATTCGCCAAATCGAGGCGCGGGCACTGCTGAAGCTGCGCCACCCAAGCCGTTCGCGCAAGCTGCGGGACTACCTGGACTAGGCCGCTAGCCGGCCGCAGCGGCCATGCTGCCGCGGGCCGGCGCACCCGGGCCACAGCGAGGGAGCGCCGTCGACGCAGTCGCGACCGTGATCGCCTGCAAGGGAACCGGCCGCTTGTATGGGCGGCCCCGCGAGGCTGGCGAGGCTGGCGAGGGCGAGGATGCCGACCGGGAGCGTTCCCCCTGCATCGCGGTGTGCCCCGCCCGCGGGCTACCCGACCTCGAACCAGACGTCGGGCGTCGAGTGTCCCCGGATCCTCCGCTGCACGCGGTGCCGGAAGACCCGGACGAGGGCGTGTTCGAGGTCAGTGGCGTCGGCGATGCCAGAAGCGGCGTGCTCCACGCTGGCGCGCCGCCCTTCGCTGATCTCACCCCAGGTGAGCAGATGGAGGCGCCGCCCTCCCGACCACGCGATGACGGTCTCGACCCGCTCCGGCGCGTCGCCTCCCACTTTCGCACCCCGCAGTGCCCGCGCCCCAGGCGCCGGATCGAGAAGCAGGCCGGCCGCAGCGCGACGGCCACCACGACGTGCACGGGAAGCAGGAGCCCGCCGTCCAGCTCCGCCTCCCCTCGAAGGGGCTCCAGTATGCTCCCCGCCCGGGTCCGGCCGAGCGCGGTCCTGCCCGACGACGGCGCGTCACCCGGGCTCCTCGACACTCACCACGATCTCGGCCCGACCCGGCCCAGCGCGCAGGAACCCCGCCGCCCGACTACGGCGTCCCGGCGAGGAAGTGCAGGGTGACGAGGCCGTCCACAACGTCTGCGCCGGAAGCCGGAAGCCGGAATGCCGGGTCGACGTGATCCGCAACGGAAACGTTCTTCGACTTCTGGTCGGAGGTCGTCGCCGACACACCGGCGTGACGGACGACCTGCCGTGCCCCAACTGCATGGCGTCCGGGCCGGGACCGGGATCGACTTCCGCCCGTGGAGCGGGCCACGCGCCCGCGCCTCCGCCATCTTCGACGTACGTCTGGTCGGGATGCCCAAACACCATGGCGAGATCGTGACTGGCCCTCAGACGGCGGCTCCTAAACTAAAGCTCACGCGCAGAGCGGCTGGGTGGCCCGAACTCGCAGACCGGCCTACCCCTGTCCATCCACGTCTCGCCGGGCCTCGTTCGAGGCGAGGCGGGCGCCGTCGTCCTCCGCGCGCGATCTGTCTGCGGCGGCGCCACCAACCCGTGCGCCAGCGGCGACGCCCTCCCAGAACTCCACCGCAGCCCGCTCGTAGAGGAGGCCCATGGGCAGGGTCACCCCTCGCCAATGCTCGACCGTGCGCGCCGCTGAGTCCGAGCCATTGAGCATGCCCTCGGCGCTCTGATCGTCCTCGTAGCGGGCGAGGGCGGCGCGATGGATCGCGAGCTGCGCAACCGCAAGAGCCCGGCGGTCGTCGGTGGACCCCAGATCGGCGAAGAACAGCTGGAGCAGGCCGGCATCGCGCAGCTCGGTCGATTCCTCCGACGGCTTCGCGAGCCATGTCTGGATTGCCGTTCTGCCACGGCCGGTGATCGTGAAGAGCCGTCGCCGTCGCCCATCCGCCTCGCGTTCTTCTGTCAAGAGACCCAGCTCGACGAGGCGAGGCGGCTCCTTGTAGAGAAGGGCGTGCGGGAAGGACCAGAAGTGGCCGATGGTCGCCGCAACGTGGCGTTTGAGCGCATAGGGCGTGGATGGACCTTCCCGCTCGATCAGGCCCAGCACGAGGTACGACGTCGAGGTCAAGCGCGCGGAGGATGCGGCCATCGGATCGATTGACATTTCGTCCAGACAATACCATACTCTTGCGACGGTTCTAAAGAGACGATCATCCACGTACATAGCGTTCTCTGCCGGCCCGAGGGACTGAAGCATGGGAATCGTGGGCTTTGGCACCGGCCGTCTCCACTGGGCGCGTCGATCCACGACGTCGGACCTGTCGCGCACGGCTGAGTCCGACCCGGCCCCTTCCGGAGAACGACCATTAGGAGGAACGATCCGTTGGCCACCGCCACCGAAGCCAAACCCGTCCACGGCTCGAGGTCGACAAGGCGCGCCGTCGCAACGCCAATCACGAAGGAGCTCCTACCGCTGGGCGACCGCGTGGTCGTTAAGCCGAGCGCCCGCGAGGAGATGACCAAGAGCGGCATCGTGATCCCGGACACCGCCAAGGAGAAGCCTCAGGAGGGCACCATCATTGCTGCCGGCCCCGGCCGCATCCTCGACGACGGGAAGCGCGAGTCGATGGACGTCAAGGCCGGGGACAAGGTCCTGTACGCGAAGTACGCCGGCACCGAGTTCACGATCGAGGGCGAGGATCTCCTCATCGTCAGCCAGAAGGACATCCTGGCGATCGTCGAGAGCCGACCGTAGGTCGGGTCTCGACTCACAGCATGTCCCGCCCGATGCTGGCGAGCCTCCCGGACACCTGAAAGGACCAGACACGCCATGGCCAAGCAACTCCTGTTCGATGAGATGGCCCGGCGGGGCCTCAAGCGCGGCGTCGACCGTCTGGCCGACGCCGTCCGCGTCACGCTCGGGCCCAAGGGCCGAAACGTCGTCCTCGACAAGAAGTACGGCTCGCCGACGATCACCAACGACGGGGTGACGATCGCCAAGGAGATCGAGCTCGAGGACCCCTTCGAGAACATGGGCGCGCAGCTCCTCAAGGAAGTCGCCACCAAGACCGACGACGTCGCCGGTGATGGCACGACGACCGCCATCGTCCTTGGCCAGGCGATCGTCGCCGAGGGCCTCCAGAACGTCAGCGCCGGAGCCAACCCGATGGGCGTCAAGCGCGGCATCGAGAAGGGCGTCGAGGCGATCGTGGCTGAGCTCAAGAAGCAGTCCCGTCCCGTCGACAACCGCAAGCAGATCGCGGCCGTGGCGTCGATCAGCGCCGCCGACCCGGAGGTCGGCGAGATCATTGCCGAGGTCATGGACAAGGTCGGCAAGGACGGCGTGATCACGGTCGAGGAGGGCCAGTCCCTGGGCCTCGAGACCGAGTACACCGAGGGGATGCAGTTCGACCGAGGCTACCTGTCCGCCTACTTCGTGACCAACGCCGATCGGATGGAGGCGGTCCTCGAGAACCCCCTGATCCTGATCACCGACAGGAAGATCTCGAGCGTCAAGGACATGCTGCCGGCCCTCGAGCAGGCCATCGGGCAGAGCAAGCCGATGGTCATCATCGCCGAGGACGTCGACGGCGAGGCCCTCGCTACGCTCGTCGTGAACAAGCTCCGCGGCACGGTGTCCGTGCTCGGCGTCAAGGCCCCGGGCTTCGGCGATCGGCGCAAGGAGATGCTCCGCGACATCGCCGTCCTGACCGGCGGCACGGTCATCAGCGAGGAGATCGGGCGCAAGCTCGACTCGGTCACGGTCGAAGACTTCGGCCAGGCCCGCCGGGTTGTGGCCACCAAGGACGACACCACGATCATCGACGGAGCCGGCAAGCCGGACGAGATCAAGGCCCGAATGAGCCAGATCAAGGCCCAGATCGAGGACACCACGTCGGACTACGACAAGGAGAAGCTCCAGGAGCGTCTCGCCAAGCTGTCGGGTGGCGTCGCGGTGATCAAGGTCGGCGCCTCCACCGAGGTCGAGCTCAAGGAGAAGAAGCACCGCATCGAAGATGCGCTCTCGACGACCCGCGCGGCCGTCGAGGAGGGCCTCGTCGCAGGCGGTGGTGTGGCCCTCCTCCAGGCCATCCCGGTGCTCGACCTGGTCGAGCTCGTGGGCGACGAGGCGGTGGGCCTCGGCATCCTGCGCCGCGCGCTCGAAGCCCCCATCCGCCAGATCGCCGACAACGCCGGCGCGCACGGCGAAGTTGTCGTCGAGCACGTGAAGAAGTTGGCCCAGGGTCATGGCTACGACGCGCTCAAGGGCGAGTACGGCGACATGTTCAAGAAGGGCATCGTCGACGCGGCCAAGGTGACCCGCTCGGCGCTCCAGAACGCGGCCTCGATCGCGGCGATGGTCCTCACGACGGAGACGCTCATCACCGACGTGCCCGAGAAGAAGCAATCCGTGCCGGCTGGTGGCGGCGGCGGTTATGGCGGGGACATGGACTACTAGACCGACACCAATTCCGGATCGGATCCTCGAAGTCAAGGCGTCGGGCGCGGCGTCCTGTCCTCATGGGCAACCGCATCGGCAGCCCGAACCGGGCGAGACGGAGACGGCCGATGACCCAACGCATCGCCGCTCGGCATCGCTGTCGGGTAGCACCGGTGCACACAATGGAACGATCGTGGCGGTTGGACCAGCCCGAACCCCTGCCTTGATGTGGTTGCGCTCGCAACGGAAGCGTAGAGTAGGGCAGTTCACGGCTGATCAGCCTGTCGTTCGGTCGTGCAGCTGTCTCGACTGGAGTCACGGCAATGACACGCGGCGATCTCGGTCTACTCATCCTGCGTCTGGTGTCTTGTTGAAGGCGAGCCCGAGAAGCCGCGCCTGATCGACCGAGATGTCGAGCCAGGCGACCGGGACGGCGGCCAGCCCGAGGCGACGGGGCGGCGACGAGGGGCTGGTGGCCACCGATGACCGTTCGGTCTTCCCGGCGAGCCAGGACGGGCTGGACGAAGCCGAAACTGGCGCAGGCTCCATTCGACGGCATCGAGCTCGGCCTCGTCGATCCGACGCGGGTTGGCCGGATCCGGGCGGAGCTCGTCGATCGGGACGTGGGCAACAGCAATTGGTGAGGCCGCCGCACCGCTCGTCACGCGGCTCTCCTCAGCGCGACGTCGCCGGGCGCAGCGCGCTCGCTCGACCCCCTTCTCATGGCCCATTCCCGAAGGCACAATGCCACCGATAGCCCCATGAAGTCGGGAGGAGATGGGCGATGCGGTTCATCCAGGAGTTCGGCTACACCGTCAAGGTCGGCCAGTACGAAGCTCACCAGAACTGGCTCATCGAGAACAGTGAGGCACTCGCAAAGTCGATGCCAGCTGGGACGCGCTACATCGGCACCTTCGCTGTTGTGATGACATCCGAGAAGAATGCTGGCTCGTACCGGGTGCTCTTCGAGCTCGACAGCTACGGTGCGATGGACAAGTTGGCAGCCCTGAACAAGGACCCGAAGAGCGATTACGGGAGACTCGTCCGGGAGTCGACGAAGTTCGGCGACAATGAACTCGCCGCACCTTGGAGCAACACGCTGTTGAAGGACATCAACGACGCGTCGATTTGGGACCCGATGACCTGAAGGCCGAGCGCGGACGAGGACCGGGCGCAAGGTGGCCTGCCATGCACGAACTCCATGCGACTCGACAAAGCCGAACAAGCGCAGGCTTCGGAGCGCCTCGCCCGTCGTCGCCGGTCAGGCGAGGGTTCGCCGGATCGGGGCGAAGCTCGTCGATCCCAGTCGTAGATCAGTCGCCCCGAAGCTCGCCGCAGGCGTGACCCACCCCTCGGCCGTTGCAGGCGTCAGTACCCACTCTGGCCGCGGGGCCGGATATTACAGCGGATAACTGAGCCGATTTGCTGGTACGGCCACACGGGAAGCCACAGCGCTGAGCCGCTCAGACTTGGGACGCAGACACTCTGCCAGCTGAGTTACTCCCGCTCGGCAGGTCCGCATTGTAGCGGCCGGCCCGGGCCTCGCCAACGGCCACTGGCGGCTCGGCGTGGTCAGGCCCGGCCGCGGACGAGGTCGATGAGGCGACCGAGGACGCGCTCGCCATCGGCCCGAAGGCCGTTGTGCTCGAACTCGTTCGTGATCCACGGCCGCAGGCCGCGGATGGCCGCCGCCGTCTCCTCGGCGAAGGCTCGCTCGACGTAGAGGTCGTTCACGTAGATGGTCGCCGCGACCGGCACCTCGTTGTGGGCCAGGATGTCCGGGTCGTAGAGGCGGGGCCATTCGCGGTCGGCCAGGATCTCGGCCGCCTCGCGGTGGGGTCGGAGCGCCGCGTAGTCCTCCCACATCCAGCGATAGATGTGCTCGGCGGTGAAGTACCCCTCGGCCTCGATCTCGTCGGGCAGCAGGCGGTCCGACGACCAGCGCGTGGCGACCCCGTCGGCGTAGCAGGCCTCGTGGAGCGTGGCGTAGATCGGGTTGCGGGCGAACCGGACGCCCTCCTCGGCATCGTGGAGGAAGGCGCTCGACCCGAACGGCAGCTCCAGGACGTGATGGAGGAGCTCGAAGCCGGCACTGTCGCCGAGCCACAGCCCCAGCTGGCGGAAGCGGCGCGACGTGAGCCGGTCGCCCGATGGCAGCCGGACGTCCTCGGCCTCCAGGCGCTCGAAGACAGCCCGCGCTGGAGCGCGATCCTCGGGGTAGCGCTCGAAATAGGCGCGGTTCTTCTCGAGGAGGCGGACGTACGTCGCCCGGTAGATGTCGTCGACGGGCCGCCCGATCGGCGACAGGCCGCCGGTGATGAACGCCTCCCGCAGGCCTTCCGGGGCGATGGACAGATAGGTCATCGCGGTGAAGCCGCCGAAGCTCTGGCCGAGGATGCTCCAGCGCTCGACGCCGAGCTCAAGCCGGACGAGCTCCGCGTCGCGGACGATCGAATCTGCCCGGAAGTTGGCCAGGTACTCTGCCCTGACGTCCGCCGAATCGCCCGGGATGAGGCTCCCGACCGGAGTCGAACGGCCGGTCCCGCGCTGGTCGAGGAGGAGGACCCGGTAGTCCGCGAGCGCCCGCTTCAACCAGCCCGAGGGCGGGCTCGTCGGCCGCGCTGCCTCAAAGCCGGGGCCGCCCTGGAGGAAGACGACGTACGGCTTGTCCGTGCCGTCGGGATCGGCGACCTCGCGGCTGAAGACGCCGATCGCCGGGCCGTTCGGCCGGGCGTGATCGAGGGGGACCCGGTGCTCGCGCTCGGTCAGGATCGCGCCGGGGATTCGGTAGGTGGTGACCATCGACGGAAGATATCCCATGCCGACGCTCGACACCGAACGGCAACCCCGGGAATGGTTGCCGCGACTGCCACCGTCCCGTATCCTCCCGGGACAACTGAAGATCGACTTATCAAGAGTGGCGGAGGGACCGGCCCGATGAAGCCACGACAACCTACCGGCGCGACGCCGGCAAGGTGCCAAGTCCGAGCAGGCCCTCCGCCTGCGAGATAAGGGAACGACTCGTGACCCTTCCGAACCCGGAGGGGTTCTTCTTTTTCCGGTCCCGGCCCGCCGATTGCGCCCGTCCGGCCAGCCATGTCCCGAGCGACGTGCTCGTGGCGCGGCTCACCTCCGGGCGGGCAGAACGGAAGGGAGACCGATGAAGCGGTTCTGTGCAGACTGCGGGCACCTGACCTCGAGGCACGAGGGCTCGGCCATCGACGAGTTCGCCGGCTCGCACGGCGGCGTCGGCTACGCCTTCTGCGAGGAGATCGTCCGGATCGGCGAGGCGGCCGCCGTCTGCGGCTGCCGGCTCGTCCTCGGCGCGTCGCCCGACGACGGGCGCGGCCGGCTCTGGCCGACGGACCGTCCGGCGATCGCCACGATCCCGGCTCCCGGCCCACCCCTCGAGCGGGTCCGTCTCGTCTCGACCGAGGTGACGACGACCGACCCACTCAACGGCCAGCCCGACTTCGAGCGGGTCGAGATCGTCTACACCCCGACGGAGCGCCTGGTGGACACGAAGTCGCTGAAGGCCTACTGGCTCTGGTGGCGGAGCCGGGGAGCGTCGATGGAGCGACTCTCGACGCTCGTCGCCCAGGACGTCGCGACCGCGACGAAGGCCGTGACGGTGACGGTGACGGTCATCGAGGCGCCCCGCGGCGGCATCTCGATCGAGGCGACGGCGACGGTGAGCCGCGCGACGCCACGGCCGGGACGGTCACGGCGGGAGGATCGCAACGGTCACGCGTCGTCGACCGACGGGCTTCGGCCGTTCCTTCCAGTCCGGGCGAGCGAGGCCTGACGCGGGCGCCAACCGGGAAGGGCCTGTCCCTCGAGCCACATCCCCGGCTCGATCCGGCGCCGGATCAGGGCCATCCGGCCGGCGCTGGTCGCGATCTCGGGCGGGACCGGGTGGGACAGGAAGAGCGGCATCGATTCCGTGTAGCCGTAGGCGCCGACGTCGAGGACCGCGACGAGCTCGCCGACCGCCGGGACCGGCATGACCGCCTGGGCGGCGAGGATGTCCAGCCCCGAGCAGAGCGGGCCGGCGATCGTCACCGGGAACGCCCGCGAGCCCGAGCCGGCGCTGCCGCCGAGGACCCGGACCCGGTGCTCCTGGCCGACGAGCGCCGGGCGCAGCACGTGATGGATGCCGCCGTCGAGGACCACGACGTGGCTGCCGCCGACCGACTTGCGGTCCACGACCCGGGCCACATACGCGCCGGCCGGCCCGACGAGGAACCGGCCCGGCTCGAGGAGGATCCGCACGCCCCGGGTCACGGGGTCCGCCTCCAGGCGGGCCGCGACGATCTCGAGGCGCTCGCGGAGGGCACCGAGGTCGAGCGACCGGTCGTCGAGCTCGTAGGGGATCCCGAGCCCGCCGCCGACGTCGACGAGGCGCAGCCCGAACCCGACGCGTGACGCCAGTCGGCGTGCCTGGTTGACGGTGCGCTCGACGTGGTCGCCGAGGACGTCGGCGTCGAGGACGTTCGAGGCACCGAAGGCGTGGACCCCGAGGAGCTCCAGGTGGGGCGATCGAACGGCCGTCCGGGCGGCGACCTCGAGGTCGTCCTCGTCCATCCCGAACTTGCCCGCCCCGTCGTCGCCGACGAGCCGGACCCGCTCGAGGCCGACCGCCGCCGGGACGGCGGCCCGCAGGAGAACCGCCGTGACGCGGCCGGCGCCCGCCGCCAGCCGCTCGAGCCGCGCCAGCTCCCCGGTTGATTCGACCGTCACGGCCCGGATGCCGAGCCGGACCGCGGCCGCGAGCTCGTCGTCGCGCTTGCCGGGCCCGGTGAAGACGATGGATCCGGGCGGTACGCCGGCCCGCCTCGCGACCTCGAGCTCGCCGCCGGACGCGACGTCCGCGCCCAGCCCAAGGTGGGCGAAGTGATCCACGATCGCGAGGGCCGGGTTGGCCTTGAGCGCGTAGGCGAGCTCGAACGCCGGCGGCAGGATCGCCCGAAGCGCGCCGACCTGTCGGTCGACGACATCGAGGTCGTAGGCGTAGAACGGCGTCCCGAACTCGGCGGCCAGGACCTCCGGCTCGATGCCGCCCAGACGTCCGTTCCGGAGAATCTCGTTCCGGCCCGGTGGACGGCCCCGGCGCGGGCGGTCGAGAATCGGGCCTGCGGCTCGGAGGTCGCGGGACGGGCGCACCCCGGCGGCGGTCATCGGAGCGCCGCCTCGAGGGCCGCACGGGCATCGGTCCGCGCGTCCCGGTCCTTGACGATGACCGCCGTCGCGATCCCGAGACCGTTCGCGCGACCGAACCCCGACGTCACCCCGCGCGTTCCCGGGACCACGACCGCCCCATCCGGGACGGCCAGGGGGACGTCGGGCGTGCCCTGGAGCACCCGCTCGCGGACGAGGTCGAAGAGGCGCGACGTCCCGGTCAGGATCACGCCCGCGGCCAGGACCGCGCCGCGGCCGACGAGGACGCCGTCGTAGAGGCCGCAGCCCCCGCCGACGAAGGCGTCGTCCTCCACGATCACCGGCCGCGCCCCCGGCGGCTCGAGCACCCCGCCGACGATCGCGCCGGCGGCGAGATGGACCCGTGCCCCGATCTGGGCGCACGAGCCGACGAGGACGTGGGAATCGATCATCGTGCCCTCGCCGATCCAGGCCCCCACGTTGACGAACGACGGCGGCATGACGACGACGCCCGGCTCGAGGTGGGCACCGGCCCGGAGGCTCGTGCCGCCCGGCACGATGCGCCAGGGTCGGCCGGCGTCCGCCGCCGCGCGCGCGTCCGGCCCGTCGCCAAGTCGCTTGAGCGGCAGGGCCACCCGATCCGCGAAGGCGAACGGGCCGACGTCCCAGCTTCGTTCGCCGCGCTCCCGGAAGCGTGACAGGATCCCCGCCTTGACGGTGCCGTCGACGCGCCAGCCACCGGGCGCCGCAGGGTCGGGCCAGGCGGCCCGGAGCCGCCCGCGATCGAGCTCGTCGAGGAGCGTCTCCGGGTCGACCGCATCTGTCGGAGCGGGCGTTGGTGCGTCCGCCGCGGACGGCGTTGGTGCGTTAGCCGCCGACGCCTCGAAGGTCGCGCCGCTCACGCGACGGCCTCCGTCCCGGCATCGGCGGCCGGCCCCGGGAGATGGCTGGATCGGGGCAGCGCGAGGCGTCCGCCGGCCTCGACGAGGCCGATCTCGCGCAGCAAGCTCAGGAGCCGCTCGCGGTCGGCCGGGGCGAGCTCGAGGAGCGGCTGGCGAACGGCGTCCGATTGCAGGACTCCCATGGCGGTAAGCGCCGCCTTCACCGGCACCGGGTTCGGGCCGCCCCGGAAGTTGGCCTGGAAGAGCGGCAGCCAGCGGGCGTGGATCCGTCGGGCGGTCTCCCAGTCGCCGGCCCGGGCGGCGGCGCACAGCGCGACCAGCTCGCCCGGGATCTCGTTGCTCGCGACCGAGATCACCCCGTCGCCGCCCATCGCCAGGACCGCGAGGGTCCAGGCGTCGTCGCCGGCGAGGACCGCGACGTCGCGGGGCCGGTCGCGACAGATCGTCGCGATCTGGTCGAGGTTGGCCGACGCTTCCTTGATCGCTGCGATCCGGGGGTGCTCGGCCAGGCGCAGGAAGACGTCGGCCGGGACGTTCGTGCCGGTCCGCGACGGGACGTTGTAGACGATGACCGGCAGGTCGCCCTCATCGGCGATCGCGGTGAAGTGAGCCTCGAGCATCCGGCCGTCGGGCCGGTTGTAGTAGGGCGCGACGACGAGCGCGGCGTCGGCCCCGAGGGCCGCCGCCCGCCGCGTCGCCGCGATCGTCGAGGCCGTGTCGTTCGTCCCCGTCCCGGCGACCACCGTCACCCGGGCCCGTGACGGACGCTCGGCGACCGTCTCGACGGTCACGCCGATGACCCGGTCCCGCTCGGCGGGCGAAAGGGTGGGTGCCTCGCCCGTCGTCCCGCACGGGACGAGGCCGTCGATGCCGGCGAGGACCTGGAGCCGGACGAGCTCGCGGAGGGCGGTCTCATCGAGGCTCCGGTCGGTCGTGAACGGGGTTACGAGGGCCGTGAACGCGCCTCGCAGGGGTCGGAGGCGGAGGTGAGCTGGACCAGTCTGCGGTGTCATTGGAAACGCTCCTGTTCCGGGTGGGTCGTGAAGGCTCGGTGGATGAGGCGGCGGTCAGCCGGCGACGCCGGCCACCGCCCGGCGCTTCTGGCTCGCCCCGTCACGGCCGGCGAGCAGGTCGTCGACGACCTCGTCGAAGGCGTGGATCCCGGGCGACCTCGGGCGCCGGCGGAGCCAGTCGGCCGCCGCGAGGGCGCCGGTCACGTACGGGCTCCGGTCGCGGGCGGTCAGCCGGAGCTCGACCGACTCGCCGGGCGCATCGAAGCCGACCAGGTGGAGCCCCGGCGACGCGCCGGCCCGGATCGAGACGACCTCGAGCTCGTCGGGCGCCGGCGCGCCGGCCGTCGCGGCGAGGCGTGTTTTCGTCGGGTGGGCCGCCAGGACCCGGCGCGCGATCTCGAGGGCCGTCCCGGATGGCCGGTCGAGCTTCTCGCGGCGGTGCCACTCGACGACGTACGGATCGTAGCCGTCGAGCCGACCGAAGAGCCCGGTCGCGACCTCGACCATCCGGAGGAAGAGGGCAATGCCCAGGCTGAAGCTCGGGGCGACGACCGCGGATGCCGCATACGAGCGCAGGAGGTCGTCGACAGAGGCCCGCTCGTCGAGCCAGCCGGTCGTCGCCACGACCAGCCGCCGGCAGCCCGCGCTGAGCGCAACTTCGATGTTCCCGACGACGGCGTCGGCCCGGGACGCCTCGAAGGCGAGGTCGGCGCCCGCCACGTCCGCGGCCAGGTGGCGGCCCGTGGGAGGCCGCCCGAGGACGATAGGCGGCGGCTCGCCGCGCGCCACCAGCCCGGCGGCGATCGCGCGGCCGAGAATGCCGCTTCCGAAGATGACGGTTGGCATCGATGGTCCTCCGCTGGGTCGTCGCGGAGGTCTCCGAACACGAAAAAGCCGCGGTCACCCGGTGGTGTCCGCGGCCCCTGGAGCCTCCGCGCCTGAAGGCTCCTGTCGGTCGTCGCTCGCGCGCCGTCAGAGCCCTGGCGCCCGTACCTCCCGGCAGGGCCGCCAGCGCTTCTTCGTGCGTCGGGCGATGAATAGGCGATCCATGAGGGTGGGATTCTTCCACAAAGGAGCGGGTACGCGCAACCATTCCGCGCGTTGCCGTTCGGTGCCCGTTCGGCGCCGCCGATGGGACGATCGGGCCGGGTCGCCCCTGGCCCTCTTGGGTCGTGGCGGCGGATGGTGCGTCCGCGCCACGCTGACGGCCTCGTGACGAACGCTCGAACCCTGGCGCCGCAGACCCCGACCGTCCCTGCCCACGGGAGGGACCGCCTGGCGGCGCTCCTCGTGGCCGTCCTCGCGGCGGTGCTCATGGCTGCCTTTGCCGCCGGGACCGCGCGGGCCGCACCCCAGGTCCTCGTCCCGGCCTGCGACGGCGTCAACATCCGGACCGCGGCATCGACGAGCGCGACGATCAGGGTCCGCCTGGGCCTGGCGAACAGCGTCACGGTCTCGGGGACCGTCACCGGCTCTTCCTGGGGGACGTCCTGCCCGACCTGGAAGTCGGGCTCGACCTGGTACACGGTCAGCCACATCAACGGGACATCGGTCGCCAGCCTCTACGGTGTCTCGACGCTGTACGCGGCGACGGGCGTCCTGAAGGCGCAGGCCGCGAGCCCGACCTCGACCTCGACGCCGACGCCCGGAGCGGCCGCCTCGCCGGCACCGACGTCGACGGCGGCGCCCGCCACGCCCACACCGACGACGGCGTCGGCATCGACACCTCCGGCCGCCGTCGTCCTGGCGCCCGCCTGCGACGGCGTCAACATTCGGACCTCGACCTCGACGAGCAGCTCGATCAGGGTCAGGCTCGGTCGCAACGCCACGGTCACGGTCAGCGGGACCGTTGCGGGATCCGCCTGGAGCACCGTCTGTCCGACCTCGAAGTCGGGCTCCGGCTGGTACCGGGTGACCCACGTCAACGGCACGTCGGTGACCGCGCTCTACGGCGTCTCGATCCTCTACGCCGCGACGGGGGTCCTCACGACGCCCCCCGCCTCCTTCGGGACCGGCCTCACCGCCCTGGGCCCGGCGACGACGTTCTCCGGACGCGGCTACGGGCACGGCGTCGGCCTGTCGCAATACGGCGCGCGAGGGCGCGCGCTGGCCGGCCAGACCGCGGCCCAGATCCTGGCCCACTACTACGCCGGGACGACGATCGGGTCGATCCCTGTCGAGACGCGGATCCGCGTCCTCGTCCTCGACGACTTCAGCCCGACCGTGACGAACCCCGTCACGATCTACGGCCGCGGCGGCGCGTGGACGGTGACGGGTGTCCCCGGCGAGCTGCCGGCCGACGCGCGCCTGCGCCTCTTCGCGCCGACCGCCGCGTCCCCCGCCTGGCGGCTCCTCGTCGAGGCGGCCGGCGGCGACGTGCTCCACGACAGCCCGACGTCGCCCGACGTGCGGGTCTCTGGAACGACGACGGCGACGACCTTCCAGCTCTCCTCGAAGGCCTCTCTGTACCACCTCTACCGGGGCACCCTCCGGGTGCTCGCGACCGGCTCGACGGTCGACGTCATCGACGAGCTCCCGCTCGAGTCCTACCTCCGTGGTGTCGTCCCGGCGGAAATGCCGTCGTCCTGGCCGCTCGAGGCGCGGACCGCCCAGGCGATCGCCGCCCGCTCATACGCCGCCTCTCGGCTCCACCCGTCGACCGGCACGTTCGACGTCTACGACGACACCCGTTCCCAGGTCTACGGCGGCGTTCGGCGGGAGCAGGCCGCCGCCGACGCGGTCATCGCCGCGACCGCCGGCCAGGTGCTCCGGAGCGGGACGTCGCTCGTCAACGCCCTGTTCCATTCCACCGGCGGCGGGGCGACCGAGCACAACGAGAACGCCTTCGTCTCGTCGAGCGGGACGAAGGTTGCTTCGGCCGTCAGCTACCTGCGGGGATCGTCGGACCGGGACCCGGCGGGCATCGCCTACGACGCGGGGGCTCCGTATGCCATCTGGCAGACGCGGTCGTACACGATCGCCGAGCTGTCGGCGATCTTCGGCAAGGATGCGCGGACGGCCGTCGGGACGTTGTCCGGCCTGGACCTCCGGAATCGAGGCGTGTCCGGCCGGCTCATCAGCGTCACCCTCGTCGGGTCCGGAGGGACCAGGACCGTCTCGGGTGCGGTGTTCGTGGCCGTCTTCAACGCCGGGCGTCCCGCGGGCGATGCGCCGCTCCGCGGGACGCTCCTCGACGTCCGGCCAGTCCCCTGAGATCAGGCCGGCGGACCGGCGGCTAACCGCGCGCCCGCGGGCTCGCGAGCCGCGGCGATCCGTCAGACCTCGGGCGCCAGCTCCTGGAAGATCGTCAGCTGGAGCCCGGCGGGCGCCTCGAGCCGGGCGTTCAGCGACCTCCAGGGCGTCTCGGTCGGCGGCGCGACCAGCGTCGCACCGGCCGCCACCAGCCGGCCGGTGATCGACGCCGCGTCAGGGACCTGGAAGCAGATCCGGACATGGCCGGCGACTCGCCGGCCGACCTCGACCGCATCCACATTGGCCGCGTGCGGCGGATCTGCAATCTCGAGCGTCGCCCGCCCGGCCTCGAGGATTGACACCCGGCCGCCCTCGGACGTGAACGCCCCGAGCTCGGGCAGCCCCAGGACGTCGCGGTAGAACGCGAGTGCCGCGTCATAGTCCTTGGCCGTCACCACGACCCGGAGCTGGCTGACCGATCCGCCGCCCGTTCCACCCATCGTTCCACCTCATCGAGCGTGCGTTGCTCCCGCCGCCTGCTGCTACGCTCTCCACCCCCATGGTAGAAGGGAGGGAGGTTCCGAGATGGCCGCCGACCGGACGAAGTTCATCCTCGACGAAGACCGGATCCCGAGCAGCTGGTACAACATCGCGGCCGACCTGCCGAAGCCACCGCCGCCGGTCCTCCACCCGGGCACCGGCCAGCCCATCGGCCCGGCCGACCTCGCGCCGCTCTTCCCGATGGAGCTCATCAAGCAGGTCGTCAGCCAGGATCGTGAGATCGAGATCCCGGAGCCGGTCCGCGATGCGTATCGGCTCTACCGGCCGAGCCCGCTCTTCCGGGCCCACCGGCTCGAGAAGGCGCTCGATACCCCGGCCCACATCTACTACAAGTACGAGGGCGGCAGCCCGTCGGGCAGCCACAAGCCCAACACCGCCCTGGCCCAGGCCTTCTACAACAAGGAGGAGGGCGTCGCCCGGCTCGCGACCGAGACCGGCGCCGGGCAGTGGGGCAGCGCGCTGGCCTTCGCCGGGGCGATGTTCGGCCTCGAGGTCAAGGTCTTCATGGTCCGGAGCTCGTACGACCAGAAGCCGTACCGGCGGGTGCTCATGGAGACATACGGCGCGACGGTCGTGCCCAGCCCGAGCGAGGACACCCAGTACGGCCGTGGTGTCCTCGCCGAGACGCCCGATCACACCGGCTCGCTCGGGATCGCCATCAGCGAGGCGATCGAGGACACCGTCACCCATCCCGGCACGAAGTACTCGCTCGGGTCGGTCTTCGACTTCGTCCTCCTCCACCAGACGGTCATCGGCCAGGAGGCGATCGAGCAGATGGCCCTCGCCGGCGAGGAGCCCGACGTCGTGATCGGCTGCGCCGGCGGCGGCTCGAACTTCGCCGGCCTGGCATTCCCGTTCCTCGGGCGCGGCTTCCGGGGCGGGCCCCGGCCTCGGATCATCGCCGCGGAGCCGGAGGCGGCGCCGTCGCTCACCCGCGGCGTCTACCGCTACGACTTCGGGGACACCGCCCGGATGACGCCGCTGGTGAAGATGCACACCCTCGGCGTCATCCG
>Ga0209342_10000984_pt1 | contig 32306 bp, 26 predicted proteins | sample RifCSP16_2_FD_184023 | JGI IMG/M metagenome (GOLD analysis project Ga0209342, IMG submission 184023) | Soil microbial communities from Rifle, Colorado - Rifle CSP2_sed 16_2 (SPAdes) (version 2) | ecosystem: Environmental > Terrestrial > Deep subsurface > Rock core/Sediment | place: Rifle...
ATGGTTACTCGCATGCACTTCTTGATATCGCTTCACACATGGATGCTGATGCCATACGTGAACGCTTCCCTAATATCCATGATACCTGCCTGCAGGCTGGCATTGATATAACCCGTGAACCAATACCAGTGGTTCCAGCAGCCCATTATTTCTGTGGAGGGGTGGCTGTCGACGAATGGGGTCGCTCAGCTATCCATAACCTATATGCGGTCGGAGAGGTCAGCTGTACGGGTGTACATGGTGCAAACCGCTTGGCATCCACATCCCTGCTGGAAGGATTGCTGTGGGGTCAACGATCTGCCGTGAATATTGGTAGGATTCTAAGCGGGAATGATCGGGAAACCATCCCTGGAAGGGATGATATACCCCCGTGGGATGAGAGCAACCTGACCGTGGACGCAGACCCGGCACTGATCCAGGGAGACATGCAGACCATCCAGAACATCATGTGGCACTATGTTGGCTTGATCCGATCGGGGGATCGTATGAGCCGTGCCATCCGGGAACTGCGACACTTGCAGAACGAGATCGAGACATTCTACCGCACCACCCGTCTGGACGATGGGCTGATCGGCTTACGCAATGCTGTAGAAACTGCACTGGTGGTGGCACAGGCTGCGCGGCACAACCGCCACAGCCGAGGCTGCCATTACCGGATTGATTCGATCGACGGGGGCGACCGGCTGCTGTGATTATAAATAAAACTAATTCTCACGATCAAACCATGTAATGGAGTAAAACCTGCAACTTTGCTGGTATAAATCCATCTAAATTAATGGCCCATATTATTAATGGGCTTATTTGTATCTATTCATTTATTAATTGAGGTGAATATGCCCAGAACCAAACGAAAAGTAACACCGAAGAAAAAAATTCAGAAAAAGCAAACCCCCATTTGGGAATGGGTCCTGATCGGGATCGCTGTTGTTGCATCCATCGTCCTCCTATACAACCGCTTTGCGCCCCAACCTGCCGAGCTCACCGTGACTGTAAGCCAGGCAGCCGAAAAGCGCGACCAGGGTGCTTTCATGCTGGATGTGCGTGAACCCTCCGAATGGGAGGAATTCCACATGCCCGGAGCGACCCTCATCCCGCTGGCAGAGCTGCCCGACCGTCTGTCCGAGATACCCACGGATCGGGAGATCGTGGTGGTCTGCCGCAGCGGCAATCGCAGCCAGACCGGCAGGGATATCTTGCTGGATGCAGGGTTCAAGAATGTGCAAAGCATGTCTGGTGGTATGAACGAGTGGCGCTCGGAGGGACTGCCGATTGTAATCGGACCATAAGCACAGGTTTTTTATTGAAGGGGATATAGTACAGTTTGCACAAATTGTTGTAGAAACAGCCAGTTATCCATTGACCATCAACAGTCAGCTTGATGGTTCTGTTCATTGATTTTATAAAAAAAGTATGTGTAATTTATTAGAAATTTGACCAACTTAGTCTAAATAAGTATAATGATCAATACAATCACCTGACATGAAAGGAGATGGTAATGATCATTGTACGGGATGTTTTTAAAGCAAAAATACGGTAGAGGTGGAGAACTTGTTGCAATCCTGAAGGAAGCAATGAAAGAATACTCTGCACTCAAGTTTGATCGTATTCTTACAGATGCAAGCGGTCCATTTTTCACCGTTGTCACGGAAAGAACGGTAGAAAGTCTGTCTGCATGGGAAAAAGAAAGGGATGCTTTATTTTCCGATCCAGGGTTTGGTGCCTGGTTCGCCAAAATGATGCCCCTTGTTGATAGTGGAAGCAGAGAGTTTTATAACATCGAGTAATTTTTTAAACCGATCTTCTGACAGATCTTTATCTTATATGAAGAAATTGGTTTTATTTTCGTTGGTACTCTTCCTGGTCGGATGCAGCCCACCTTTGAAGCAGACTTCTGGTGTTGAAGCGATGGACAGCATGGACAAAGACAATGAAGTCGCAGTGATTCTCGAAGATTTTGGAGCTGCCCCGGAATGGCAAAACACAACCTGGCTAAATACCGACGAGCCGTTATACCTGCAGGATTTGCGCGGCAAGGTAGTTCTACTGGACATGTGGACTTTTGGTTGAATAAACTGCCAGCATGTGATTCCCTCGTTGAGGGAATGGCACAATACCTACGCAGACCAGGGTCTGGTGGTTATCGGGAACCATTTCCCCGAATTCAGCTATGAACGTGACCTGGACAACCTGAAGGAAGCCATCATCCGCCTGGACGTACCGTATGCTGTCATGCAGGATAACGACGGCAAAACCTGGAAGGCATACAGCAACCGCTATTGGCCTACTCTTTATCTGATCGATAAACAGGGTCACATCCGCTACATTCATATCGGTGAAGGCGGCTACCAAAAAACTGAATCTGCCATCCAAACCCTGCTGGCGGAATCCTATCCCTGATACCTGCTTCCATGCGGATCAGGAATATTGCCAACACATTTCCTGAAGGGTAGAAGACTGGCTGAACACTTAAAAGAAAAGAGCGTCCGTGAGGACGCTCTTCCTGTTTCTTTCCGGACTACCGGGTTTTGTGTGTACCTTTATTAGGGTTGAACACTGTCATACATGGGGCAGTTGGGGTTGGCAAACTGGCCCTGTCCGGCACCGCGCATGCCCTGTCCGTAACCGCCACCCATTCTGCCGAAGCCACGGGAACTCATCCAGTCAGCTTGTTCCTGGGTCAGGAGACCGTCAACCACTGCCTGGGCGATGGCTGAAGTGCGGGCTTCGAGCATCAGTGCCTGGAATTCGTCCAGGGTTAAGCCTTCCGCAACGGCGATGTCAGCCATGGTCTCGCCTGCATCCAGGCGGGCTTCCAGGGCAACCACGTCGATCTTGAGGGCATCGGCGAAGTAAGCGATGATCCCATCGTGAAGGATCCCGCCGCCGATTCCGGGGGCGACACCTTGTGCGGCTGGTCCATAGACCTGTCCACCGGCTGCACCGTATCCAACACCAGCACCCATCATCGTGGTGGTTCCAAATCCGCCAGGTCCCTTGGCATAAGCGACGCCGACTCCGGCTACTGCTGCGACCGCAACAACTGCGATCAATATTGCTACAACTGTTTTCTTCATGATTAACTCCTTTGTGAAGATTGTGCAGGGTATATCCCTGCTGTTGAACAATATGATACAGCCCGAATGTAAAGGTTCTGTAAAAGGATGTTAAATTCCCTGTAATGATTTATCGGGGTTTAAAAGCGGTTTCCGCGGTCATTCCAGCTGGGTCTTTGTTATTAGCCCGTCACCTGCTTTAGTTGGATATGCCCGAAGGCGTCCAGGAAACAGATGCTCCCTTCCACCGGTTCCCCCGTCAACGTTTTCACAGCATGAGCATAGCGCTGCAGCTGATCTTTGTATTCCATCACCAGTTTTTCAAGGTCCTCGCCGTTGTAAATGGCATCGGTCTTGAAATCCATGATATGCCATCCTGAAGCGTTCTTGTAGAGCAGGTCGATGTAGCCGGTTTCGGAGAAATCCCCAGCCATGATGGAGTAAGGAATTTCATGGTGACGTTCATCCGCTCCTTCGATATCCTGCCTGAGGGGATGTTCCTGCAGCCTGGTCAGCAGTTCCACGGCGCGGCGGATCGCTGATTCGCGCTGGGAGGCAAGCGACAGGTCAGCCTGAAATGCGGTGGTCTCCAGCACATTCTGCAGGGCTGGCTCGCCGGGAAATTTCCACAGCTCGATGGCTTTGTGCACCATTTTACCGACCGCACCCGGCGGGATTTCTCCTGCACTGCTGACGGCATGCCAGGCGGGTCCTTCTTCAATTTCCTCTTCACTGGAAGGCAGCATAGGGGGTTCCGGTAGGGCAGCAAGGATGGATGCATCATCCGGCTCGGGCATTAGGGCTTCCTGTGTTTTATCATTCACGGTTTCCAGTTTCTGATCTTCTGCAATAGCCCAGGCACGCACCGGCTGTCCGCCAGCAGTACTGAAGGTCAGCGCCTGCCCGGCTTTATCACAAACCACCGGCAGGTCCACCCCTGCAGCCTGACCCAATGCGTCCAGCCAGCGGTCTGTCTTCCAGCCCTCCTTCTCATCCGATTTGGCATACCCGTTGATGATCAGCTTTTGACTGGCGCGGGTCAGCGCCACGTATAGGATGCGACCCTCCTCGGTCTCTCCCTTGCGTTTGTCCAGTTCTTTCAACATGCTGTAGATCATCGGTTCCGGATCCATCTTGAAAGCCAGCCCCATTTCCGGCTCCAGGTAAACTGCTTCCCCTTTTGTGACAGCTTTACGGCTGGCATCCGCCAGCACCAGCACGGGGTATTGAAGTCCCTTTGCCTTGTGGATGGTCATCAGGCGCACCGAACCGCGCGCTTCTGCTGGTGCCTCGCCTTCACGTGCACCGGCTTCATCGATTGCCTTCAAGTTGTCGAGGAAATCCCGCACGGTCACCAGGCCGCTCTCCCGGGCATCGGCGATCAATTTATCCAGGTTGCGCCACAGGCGGCCGCTGCCTCCTTCCTGGTCGGGGATGGCCAGGATGGATCTCAGGTCGGTGGCATCCACCAGTTTTTTGAGCAGTTCAGCCACCGGGATGCGATCCACCAGGGGGATCAGATCCTTCAGAAGTTTCAATGTCCGTTCAGCCTGCCTACGGTCTTCTTCCGCCAGTATGGATAGATCGCCATACAGGGCAGCCCAGTACCCCTGCATCTGTCCCTCCTGCCAGCGCAGCTGGAAGAGGGCAGCATCGCTCAACCCGAAGGCGGGGGAGCGCAGCAGGCCAGCCATGGCCAGGTCATTGGAGGGATCATCGATGGCACGCAGCAGGTTGAGCACATCCCTGATCTCCGCCCGGTCGTAGAAGCCCTTTCCAGCCACGGTCACGAAGGGGATGCCGGCTTCCTCAAAGGCGGTCTCGTAAGACGGGAAGGAATTGGAACTGCGGAACAGGAGTGTGACTTCATCCCACGAGCTGAACTGCCCGGCCTGTTTCAGTTCGATCAACCTGCCAGCCAGTGCTCGTGATGCGGACGTGCGCCCTTCCTCTGCCTTCTCCCCTCTTCCATAAACGAACTCGATATGCGGGCTGGCATACCCTTCCCCCGGCTCCAGCCTGAAGGCACGCAGCGGTGCGAAGGGTTCAAAATAGGGACGGACGGGATCTTCCACATCCCCCATGAACTCTTTGAGCAGATCGTTCATGCCTTCCAGCAGCGGGGCATGCGCCCGGAAGGTGGTATCGAGGTCAATCGATCGACCGTCACGTTTCTTGATGTCTTCCCGAAGACTGCGGAAGACGGTCACGTCCGCCTGCCGGAAGCGGTAGATGCTCTGCTTGGCATCGCCCACCACGAACAGCCTGCCTCCTGATCCAGCCAGCGCCTCCACGATCTGACGCTGGCGCAGGTTGGTATCCTGGAACTCGTCCACCAGGATGGCATCCACCTGTGCCTGCCAGGCTGCCTGGATGGCTGGATCCTGCAGCAGATCAGCAGCTCCCTGTTCAAGGTCATCGAAATCGAGCGCCAGCTGGTCCTGCATTGCTTCCCGGTAATTTTCCAGCATCCGGGAGAAAGCTTCTTTTACAAGCACCAATGCGACGGCAAAGTTTTCTTCAGATTCAGCGGTGGGCGGCTGACTCTTGGAGTCCTTCCCGCCGCAGATGGGATCCAGGAATTCATCATAACCACTTTGAAGTGCTCTCAGGTGATCTTTGGCAGAACTGGTTTTGCTGCCGATGTTCAACGCCATATAATGGCGCCGGGCATCGAAAAGGTGATGAGCACAGGAGATCACATCACCATCCGCCAGCGCAGTCTCCGCTTCGCTCCATGCCGCCAGCATGGAGCGGATCTGGGCTGCCAGGTTTTCGCCGGCATCTGCCAGCAATTCATTGCTGCTGAAACTGCGCAAGGTGGAAATATTGTGCACGAATACATCTTCCTGCAGCAGATCGGTAAGCTTTGAGCGGATGATTTTGGAAGGGTCCTCCTGCAGTTTCAATACCTCGTTCATTTCCAGGCGTTTGACCAGCATGGTTTCGAGCAGGTTCCTGATATCGCTGCTGTTCAGCAGGCGGAAAAGGGGTTCGAACTCCGGGAGACCGACCAGGGCGGACAGCGTATCTTCCACGACCTGGGCTTGCAGGATGACGGTCTGACTTTCATCCAACACCTCGAATTTCGGGTCGATGACTGCCTCGACTGGATGTGCCCGCAGGATCTCGGCACACAGGGAATGGATGGTGCTGATGCGGGCGGAATCCATCCTTGCATACAGGTCACCCCAGAACTGGCGGTCCTCGTCCGAGACGGTTTTCGCTGCCATGGCACGTAGTTTTTCGCGCGCACGGGCACGCATCTCCATGGCTGCCTTGTCGGTGAAAGTGACCGCAATGACCCTGCGCAGGTCAATTCCTTTCGCCAGCAGGGTGACATAGCGGGCTACCAGCGTGCTGGTCTTGCCGCTGCCAGCCCCAGCGGTCACGGCTACATCCTGCCCGCGGACCAGGGCGGCTTCCTCCTGGTCGCTGGTCAGACCAAATTCTGCCAGCACCTGCCTGATACGGTCCTTGCTCATGGGCTCTACCCCCCTTCATAACGCCAGCACCACAGGCTGGCCGGGCAGTAGAATGGACAACCGCCTTCCGGTGTCGTTGGCGGGAACTGAGCCGACCGTATCCCGCGGATGGAACCTGCCAGGTTTTTGCGCATCAATTCGATGGCATCTTCAACACCGTATGAAACTCTGTTGGAGACCTCCTTTAATTTAAGCTGGGCTTCCCCCCGGTTGATGATCCAGTAGAAACCGCTCACCGGGGTTCCCATCTTAAACACATCCCGGGCAGCCATGGCGTAGAGGGGCAGCTGTAAAAGAACACCTTTTTCAAGGTCTTTTTTTGAATAGGTTCCGCCGGTCTTGTAATCGATCACCCGCAGCTGCCCTTCGTCATTGCGATCCACCCGGTCGATCACACCGCGCAGGCGGATGCTTTCCCCACCGATATCAATTAAAAGGGCTGGCGTTCCTTCCAATCCGAACCTGGCTTCGAAGGCAACCGGGTTCCATCCGTCATCACCGGTCAGGAGCTCGACCGTCTTCTCCAGGTTCACAAGGATCTGGTCCTGCTCGATCTCCCACAGGGCTGATGGACGGAAGCCGTACTTGCGGGGAGCCTCCGAAAATTCCTTCTGCGCCGCCTTGTGCAATGACTCCAGCACGGCTCCGGGGTCAGCAGGGTCGGATGCTTCTGCATAGCCACGCTCGAGGATGCTGTGCAGCATGGAACCAACCTGGCGGGCATCCATTCCCAGTTCGGGGGGTTCGATCGGTTCCAGTTCAAGCGTGCTGCTGACCAGGAAGAAGAAGGGACATTTGGCGTAATTGCCAAGCCTGGATGCACTCCATGGTACGTCTCCTCCATAGAGTTCCAGCAAGCCGGAGGAAGCTCTCTCAAGGCTGCCTTCGAACTCGCCGGTGGCTTGCTGATCCTGTCGGGCGTGAAGAATCGTGCGGGCGTGTTGGAGGTGTGACCAACGTTCTTCCAGGAATTTGAACTCTTTGGGAAGTACTTTGCGGTGCAGGGCGCTGAAAAGCAGCTCCTGGCTGGAAGCGGCATCCACCAGGGGACGAGCAGCATCTGAATTCACTCGCACCAATGCGGAATCATCGAATAACCCGGCAACCGCCTTCCAGAAGGCGGAAGGTTCCCAATCTTCCCCATCGTCAGACAGGTAGGGGCGGGTGATAAGCAGGTGCTCATCCGTCCGGGTAAGCGCCTGGTAGAACAAGCCGGCCTGGTCCCGGTTCAAACGCGTTTCCAGACCGAGGGCAGCCCGTAGTTCTTCATCAAGGAACGGATCAGGGCGTTCGGTAACGGGGAAGGAACCTTCTGAAAGACCCAACAGGGCGATTGCTTTAAAGCGAAGACCACGGGCTTCCTGTATGCGTCCCACCAGTAATGTGCGTCTGTAACCCCTGCTGCTTTCACGGTATCCAGCTCCGTTCAGCATGGACTGCAGGCTGTTGAAGAACTGCTCATAGGTCATTGTGTGCACACCAGCCACGCTCTCGCTCAGGAGCAGTGCCCCCAGTATTTCATGAAAAGCTTCAATGGCTGCGTGGTCACGTTCACTTTCGATTGTGTCGAAAAAGCCAACCTGTTCGAGCAGGTTTTCCAGCCAGCCGATCCATTCCCGCTGCGGGAGTTCCTCGTCCGGCGGGGTGAGCAGCTTGAAGATCGAATCCATCAGGTCCCGCAATGGAGAAGCCTGTGGACCCCTCGGCAAGCTGGGGGCATTGCGCTCGTCATCCAGGTCCTGTTTTTCCAGGTCACTGGATCTCTCCAGCCGATCCCAGGTTTCCTCCCACTGCTCCATCCCTTCCACGATGCGTGCCACCCGGCTGATCCTTTCAAGGGTGTCCACCGTTCCATCCTGCGGAACGAGGTTAAAGTAGGGAGAGCGGAGGGCATTCAGCAACCGGCGGGTTCTGAAATTGATGGCTGGCAGTTCAAGCAGGTTCACCAGGGCGTTTATGGCGGGGGATTGTTCGAGCGGTTCATCCATGCTGAAGTGGATCGGGACGCCAAATTCAGCGGCGACCTCCCGCAGCAGGGGGTGGTAGACTGCCGGGTCAGGGCTGAAGATGGCACATTCAGCCAGGTCTACCTGTTCCCGCACTACCAGTTTCTTGAACCAGCGCAGGGTCTCGCGCACCTCTTCCGCCGGGGAGCGGGCTTCGAGCAGGATGGGTTTTTCAACGCTTTGCTTTTCAATTGGACCTGTTTCGTCGAAGACGTGCCTTTCGATCAATTCCACCACTGGCGGAAGAAAGGGTTGCTCCTGCATATCAACCAGCTGCGGCTGCAGTTCGTTGACAAGATGGTCGATCCCTTCCCGGAAACGCTGATGGGCGCGCCGGGTGATCTTCCTGGAGCCGGGAAAGGTGATCAACAGGTCGGCAGCCTGCCCGGAAAGCAATTTCAGCAGATGTCCCTGCGAGCCGTTGAAAGAATCGAACCCATCCACCACCAGCAGGTCGATCCAGGCGGCTGCTTGCGGATCGTGTTCCAACAGGGAACCTGCCAGCAGGGGGACCTGGTCTCCATCCGCCCATCCCATTCCCCCCAACCGCTCCTGGTATCCGCCAAAAAGGCGGGCAAGGTCCAATTGCATGGGTGTTTCGGTCCGGGTGAATTCTGAAAACTGCGCTGGAGATACAAATGCCTGCTTCAGTTCGGAAAAGATTTCCTGCAGGACCAGGCTGAAACCGGGAAATGGCTGCAGCGCTGCCAGGTAGGTGATCTCTTCGTGCGCCACCGCTTCATCCACCACCTCGCGGATGAGCCGCCGCACCAATGGAACAGATGCCAGGGGGATGTTCTTTCCGGCTTGTTCCAGCAGCCTGCCGAACAGATCGTTGAAGCGGCCGACCTGGACATTCAAAGCCCCGCCGGCGAATGCCAGCCTGCGGCGGAAAGCGGCTGCCTGCATGCGGTCGGGTACGATCACCCACACCGCTGCGAAGGCATTTTCCCTGCGCAGTGCCTGGATGCGTTCGATGCAGTGATTGGTCTTTCCGGATGCCGGAGGTGCGATCAGAAGTTCAACGGGCAAGGGGTTTCTCCATTATCAGGCTCAATGGACACGCACCTTATATTATCATGACTTGCAACTGGAACACCTTTGATGTTCGTGTTTTCTCAACTGGCGAAGGGAACGATAGGCTGATTTGCACCGTTATAATTAACCCATGAAGATCACCCTGTTGTGTTATGGTTCGCGCGGAGATGTCCAGCCCTTCCTGGCGCTGGCGGTTGGGCTGCAGAAAGCCGGGCATGAACCCCTGTTGGCGGCACCCGCTTTTTTCAGCAGGTTTGCGTCTGAACAGCAGGTGTCATTCCATTCCCTGCCCGGAGACCCGGCCGAGATCAGCCTGGCAGTGAACGATGCTGGTGCCAATCCACTGGGGATGATTCGCTCGATCCGGGAATACGTGCTGCAGATCGCACCGGACGTAGTCACCGAATGCCGGGCAGCCCTGCAGGATGCCGGTATGGTCATCCACTCCTTCCTTTTCACCACCGGCGGTTACAGCCTGGCAGTGGAGATGGGCATTCCCGATATTTCCGTGCAGTTCTTTCCGATGTTCGCACCCACCGGCGCCTTCCCCAATGTTGCCTTGCCCTGGCTTCCGAAAGGTTTTCCGAGCTGGTTCTCCCACTGGATGGCAACACAAGTATTCTGGTACGGTGGGAATTCCGGGGTGCGCAGTATCAGGAAACATCTTCAACCCGGTCAACTGCCCGAGCTGCGCTGGCCATTTAAAAGAAAGGATGATCGTAAGGTGACCCCGCTGGTGATCGCCTGCAGCCCGTCAGTGCTTCCCCGCCCGGTCGAATGGAACCCGCAGGATATCCACCTGCCTGGGTATTTCTTCCTTGAAGATCCCAACTACCAGCCGCCCCCCAGTCTGGTACAGTTCCTGGCGGACGGGGAAGCCCCCATCTGCATTACCTTTGGCAGCACGGTCAACCGGGAAAGCAGCCGGATCAGGGATATGATTTTTTCTGCAGTGGAGAAATGCAAACAGCGGGCGGTTATGCTGACCGGTTGGGGAGGCAATATTGACAAGGATCTTCCTGCAGGCATTCTGGCGATCGAAGAAGCTCCGCATTCCTGGCTGCTGCCACAGTGCCGGGCGGTCATCCACCACGGCGGGGTTGGCAGCACCGCGGCCGGTCTGCGGGCAGGCATTCCCAACATCGTGGTGCCTTCTGCCGGGGACCAGGCTTTCTGGGGAAAACGGGTGGCTGATTTGGGTGCCGGACCTGAACCGATCAAGCTGCAGCGCATGACCGAAGAGAGACTGATGGATGCCATTCAGCAGGTCTTGCATGATCTGCACATGCAGGAACGCGCCAGCCTGCTGGGAGAGAGCATCCGCACAGAGGATGGAGTTGGGGAGACGGTCAGGCTGGTGGAACACACACTTAATAAATGGAAATATTAATTCGGATTCAGGAAAAACAGGCTGGGTTATGAAACCCGGCCTTTTCTATTTGTCATTGGGACAGTGTCCCAGCGCAATTTTGGGAGAGTAACGACCTGGAGAGCGGCAACTTAATATTTCCGATTTCACCCGGATGGATTATTGGTATCATGTGAAGAATCGATATCCTTGATCCTGCCGGTGGCGATGAAGATGGTCCGTTCGCAGATGTTGGTGACCCGGTCGGCCACCCGCTCCAGGTTGTGCGCCACCCACAGCAGCCAGTTGGTGCGCTCGATCACGCGTGCATCCTGGATGATGAACATCATCAGCTCGCGGTAGACCTGGTCATACAGCCCGTCCACCTCGTCGTCCTCTTCCGGGATGAGCCTGGCAGTCTCTGCGTCCTCCTCCATGAAAGCGGTCAAGGCGCGGTGGAGCAGATCGACATCCTTCTGTGCCATGCACGGAATATCGATCAATGGTTTGAGCAGGGGCTGGTCACCCATCAGCACGCTGATCTTGGCGATACCCTTGGCATAATCGCCCATGCGTTCCAGTTCACCAGCCACCTCCAACAGGGAAGCCAGCAGGCGCAGGTCGTGCGCCATGGGCTGCTGGGTGGCGATGGCAACCATGACCTGTTCTTCGATGGCATAGCGCTTTTCGTTGATGTTATCGTCGTTGTCGAAGATGGCCTGGGAGGCTGCGATATCCCTTTTCTTGAGGGCATCCACCGAGCCGAGGATGGCATCTTCGACCATTCTGCCCAGCAGAAGGATCTCGTCCTTCAGGTGTTGGATCTCTTGTTCGAAAGCTTTACGCATGATATATCTCCTTCTAGCCGAAGCGTCCGGTGACGTAATCCTCGGTGCGCTGGTCCTGCGGGTTGGTAAAAATTTTATCGGTCTCATCATATTCAACTAGGATACCAGCGCGCTGATCATTGATCATCATCATGGCAGTGTAATCCGAGACTCGGGCTGCCTGCTGCATGTTGTGGGTGACAATGACTATTGTGTAATCCTTCTTAAGGTCATGCATCAACTCCTCGATCTTCAAGGTCGAGATCGGGTCGAGAGACGAGGCAGGTTCATCCATCAGGATGACCTCCGGTTCCACAGCCAGCGCCCGGGCAATGCAAAGCCGCTGCTGCTGTCCACCGGAAATTGCCAGGCCGGATTGCTGCAAGATATCCTTGGCCTCATCCCATAAAGCTGCCTGCCGGAGAGAGCGTTCCACCAGCTCATCCAGGCTGCCCTGGTATCCATGCACCCGGGCTCCCCAGGCGATGTTTTCGTAAATGGATTTCGGGAAGGGATTGGGTTTCTGGAAGACCATCCCGATGCGATGGCGCACAGCCACCGGATCGACATCGCTGGCATACAGGTCTTTTCCAGAAAAGAAGACCTGCCCATCAGCATGCGAACTGGGAACCAGTTCATTCATACGGTTAAATGAACGCAGCAGGGTGGATTTTCCACAACCGGATGGACCGATGATGGCAGTGATCTTATTTTTCTCGATGCAAAGGTTGACATCCGACACAGCTTTAAAATCATCATAGTAGATGTTCAGGTTGCAGGATTCGAGGATCGGGATATTGTTCAATTCGTTTTTCATTAAAACCTCTTGGTGGAACGGTTGCGTAAGACAATGGCAAATGCATTCAGGCTCAGCAGCATGATTAGCAGTACCACAATTGCGGCAGCAGCCAGGTGATGCCATTCTCCCTGCGGACGGGAAGTCCACTGGTAGATCTGCATGGGAAGTACCGTGAACTTGGAAAATGGGGATGATGGATCGAAATTGATGGCAGTGGCTGCACCAACCACTACCAGGGGGGCGGTCTCTCCAATCGCCCGGCTGACTGCCAGGATGGTACCAGTCAGGATGCCAGGCAGGGCATTCGGTAAGACATGCGCCCAGATCGTCTGCCACTTGGTGGCTCCTATCCCCAGGCTGGCTCTGCGCAGGGATTGCGGTACCGCCCGGATGGCTTCCTGCGAGTTGATGATGATCAACGGCAGCACCAGGAGAGCAAGGGTCAGACCGGCGGAAAGAATTGTTCGTCCGTTGGCAGTGGTTGGATCAACCAGTCCAAAAACCGCTCCGCTGGTGAACGATTCCAAAGCCCTTACAAAGATGGCCAGCCCGAGGATGCCGTAGATGATGGATGGAACGCCAGCAAGGTTGTTGATGTTGGTGCGGATCAACCGGTTGAACCAGTTATCAACAGAGTATTCCTCCAGGTAGATGGCAGCTCCCACACCCAGCGGAAAAGCAGCCAGGATGGTGATGAAGATTGTCCACAAGGAACCCAGGATGGCTGTGCGGATACCGGCATCAACAGCATGGGAAGATTGTGGCTGCGAGATAAAACCGGGGGTTAACCAGGACACAAAACGCAGTTCCGCATCCGGGTAATCTGAAACAGCTTCGGCTTTGATCTCCGCTGATTTCAGCAGAGAGTCAAACAACGACCAGGAATCAGCCACATCGTATTTCACAACTCTTTCAACGACCAGGTCATACACATTGGAATGGGAGCGCTGCTGAAAGGATTTTTCATTCTCCAGTTTGTTGAAGGCTCCCTGGGAGAGATTTGCCTGCAGGATTCCCACCAGTGTTTCCTTTGGCAGGTCTTCAAGCGCCACCCCTCCTTGTGCCAGGCTGTCTGGAGAAACATCAGCTTTAAGGGCTACGTAACCGGCTGTGTTATCGATGATATCGATCAGAAGTACACTCAAAATGAAAATTGCCAGGAATGTTGAGGCAATGAAAATGGTACGCCAGATCTTTCCTGAACGGTGCCGGTTGGACAGGTTGTCATTGAAAGAATTTTTCATGGAAAGGAATACCTGGTTCATTCGTACACCTCACGGAAACGCCGGACGATACGCTGGCTGATCAGGTTGAGAGTGAAGGTGATGAAAAATAACAGCAGACCGATTGCAAATATGCTGTTGTAATCAATCGAATCATAGCTCAGGTCACCGCCGGAGATTCGAACGATATGCCCGGTCATCGTTTCTGCGCCTTTGAAGGGATTGAAAGTGAAGTTGGGACCTGCACCGACCGAGACAGCCACGATCATGGTTTCTCCGATCGCCCGGCTGATGCCGATGATCATAGCGGCGGCAATTCCGGAAATGGCAGCCGGCAGCACAACCTTGAGAGCCACTTCCAGCTTTGTGGCTCCCAGCCCGTATGCCGCTTCACGCAGGGAATTTGGTACTGCGCTTAAGGCATCCTCGCTCATTGAAGCGATCAGGGGCAGGATCAGTACCCCCATGACCATTCCGCCTGAAGCCATGTTGTAGATCTGAACCACATCATTGCCGAAGATCGACCGAAGAAGGGGAGTAACAAACATCAGGGCAAAGTAACCATAGACGATGGTCGGAATGCCTGCCAGGATCTCCAGGATGGGTTTGATGGTATTTCGCGCCTTGGGGGATGCATATTCGCTCAGGTAAATGGCTGATGCCATTCCCAAAGGGATGGCGATCAACATGGCAATGAAGGATGTAATAAATGTGGAGGTCACCAGCGGAAGGATGCCAAATTGCCCGATATGCGGCTGCCAGGAGGTTCCTGTCAGGAAATCCTTCAAGGTCAAGCCCGGAAGATTGAAGAACAGCAGGGCTTCCTTCCCGAGTTCATAAACAATACCCAGGGTTGTTAATATGGAGAAAATTGCTGCGATCACCAGCAGGGATTGTATGATCATCTCCCCTGGACGGTGATGTTTCCGCAGTCCTTTCCTGCGCAGCGGGTACCCGGAAGGAGTGGTTCTATCCTGTTTTTTCATCAAGTTCTTTTCCCTCAAATAGCCCCCCTTCCATTCAGGGAAAGGGGGGTTGCTCGGAGGAGTTTGCGATATACTGATTTATTGTCCAACACCCTGTTGCCAGGCGGTCATGGCTGCATCGAGCGCAGCCTGGCTGGCGGGGAAGTAACCCACATCAATGATCTCGTCGTTGACGCTGGTCAGGTAGAAGTAAATGAAGGCTGCCACCTGGGGTTTTTCCTTCAGGATGCTTGCTGTTGAATAAATGAACAGCGGACGGGAAAGAGGATAGCTGCCATTTTCTGCCGTGGTTTCATTGGGTTCAACTCCGTCAAGGGAAAGGGCTTTAAGTGAGCTGGCATTTTCCTTGTAATAAGCGAAACCGAAGAAACCGATGGCATAGGGGCTGCCCTGTACACCCTGCACCAGGACGTCATCATTTTCGGAGAGCTGCAGGTTGGAAGCAGCCAGGATGGGGGCTTCATCATTGTCAAGGACGACTTCCACGAAGAAGTCAAATGTTCCACTGTCTGTGCCGGGGATGAAGCGCTGGATCGGTTCAGCAGGCCACTCAGGACGGACATCAGACCAATTCTCTGCCGTGGAGAAAATCAGGGCAAGTTCTGCCATGGATATATCGGTCAGGAAGTCATTTGAACTGCTGACTGCGATGGCGATGGCATCGGTGCCGACCCGGAATTCAAGCGGAACACGATCAATGGCTTTGCATGACTCCACCTCGCTGTCCTTGATGGCGCGGGAAGCATTGGCGATGTCAGACTCGCCTTCAACACAAAATCGCTCGTAACCGGCACCGGATCCGATGCTGTCGATGGTGATCTTGCCGGTGAATCCTTCATCACTGAACAGTTCACTCATCCGCTCGGAAAGCGGGAAGACTGTGGATGATCCAGCTGTAATGATGTCACCACTGACTGCATCCGGGGCGTACATGGCATAGGGATCAACCATAATTGTCGGCATGTCTGTTGCCTGGGCTGGTGAACCGCAGGCACTCAGAACCATTGCGGTGATCATTAAAACGAACATGGTTAAATATGTTCTCTTTTTCATTTTTTCTCCTGATAACTTTTTATTTTTCATACCCCCAGTTTAACAAGCCATGTTTAACAACAGGAGAATGTCATGTTAACGTTCGGTTAAAGATCTACCGAAGAATACTTCCTCGTATAAATTGATTACCGAATTTATGGAATCTGTATTATTGAATGGGAATGGTGAAGATAAAAGTACTGCCGCGCCCCTCGACACTTTCCACCCAGATACGTCCCCCGTGGGCTTCGACGATATGCTTGGCAATGGATAACCCCAGACCGGTTCCACCCCCCGACCTGGCCCGGTCGGCCTTGTAGAAGCGTTCAAATACACGCTCCAAATCTTCGTTCGGGATGCCAGCCCCGGTATCCGAAACCGAGAAATGAATCATGTTGTCCGCACGATCGGCTCGCAGGGTGATGCTCCCTCCGGTTTCCGTGAATTTTACAGCATTATGCACCAGGTTGACCAGTACCTGTTCCAGGCGGGTGCGGTCAGCTTTTATTTCCGGCAGCGTTTTGTCCGCTTCGACTGTCAGGGATAATCCTGCCCTTTCAGCCTGCATGCCCATACGCTCGACCACGGTCTTCAGCAGCTTGCCGGGTGATAGTTCTTCCATCTCAAGGTTTACCTGTCCGGATTCGATGCGGGAAAGATCGAGCAATTCCTGGGTCATCTGGGTCAGTGCATCCACTTCGGTCTCTATCCTTCCCAGGAAACGGGGAGCAGCCTCGGGATCGTTCAAGGCGCCATCCCGCAGTGTTTCTGACAATGCCTTCAGCGAAGCCAGGGGGGTGCGCAGCTCATGGGAAACATTGGATATAAAATCCCGCCTGACCTTTTCAAGACGCCTCAAGCGGGTCAGGTCCTGGATCAGTAACAATGTGTCACCGGATCGCATATCAGGCTGAATGATCATGTGGAGGAAATGGCCTGTTATCGGGACCTCAATGGATTCTTCCTGTGGAGTACCTGTTTCCCTGCTGCGCTGCCAGGCTTTCACCAACTGGTGGTGCCGGATGACTTCAACCACCGACCGGCCGATTGCTTCCCTCGGCTCAAAGAAACGATTTGCAGCCGGGTTGATCAGGGTTACCAAACCTGTTCCATCCGCGATGATGACCCCGTCTGTCATGCGTTCAAGGATCGTCGCCAGTTTCTGCTGCTCGGTTTCCACTTGATGGATCCCGGCTGCCATTTTTTCTGCCAAGGCATGCACAGCGTTGGAGAGATCCTCCAGGGTGGGCGTATCACGGGGTAACGCTTCAAGTGGATCTTTTTGCCTGGTTGCATTCTGGATGGTGTGGGTGAGATCTGCCAGTTTTCTGTTTTGACGTACAAGATGCCACACCAGCCATATGCTGACGACTGCCAATAAAAGAACCATCACCGGGAGAATCCAGGTCATCTCAACCTGATCCCAGGATACGATGGAAGAAAGGGTTCATCCTTCAAAGCGGTATCCCCCACCACGCACGGTGGTGATGCGGCTGGGTAGAGCGGCATCCTTCTCCAGCAGCTTGCGCAGCCAGCGCACGTGCACATCCACCGTGCGGCTGTCACCAATGAACTCCCAACCCCAGACCCGCTCGAGGATGAACTCACGTGAAAGCATCTGACCACGGTGTTCGGCAAAGAAAAGCAGGAGTTCGTATTCCTTGGGTTTGAGCGCCAGCTCATTGCCATCCAGGGTCACTTCCCGGCGGGTCAGGTCGATGGAAAGGTTTTTAAAATTCAATACTTCATGGGGAGGCTCGCCAATTTTCTGCTGCAGCTTACCCAATTCTTCGCGCACGATCTGGGAGCGGCGCAGCTGGGCTTTAACGCGTGCCATTAATTCGCGCATGGAAAAAGGTTTGGTCAGGTAATCGTCCGCCCCGATCTCCAACCCCACCACCCGGTCGATCTCGTCATCACGGGCGGTCAGCATCAGGATGGGGATGTTGGTTTCCTTGCGGAGGATGCGGCAGACCTCGAAGCCATCCATGCCCGGCAGCATCACGTCCAGGATGACCATGTCCGGCTGAAAGGAACGGGCAAGATCAAGCGCCATGCGTCCATCCCCGGATGTACTCACCTCGTATCCCTGCTTCTTTAAATTGTAAGCCAGGGTCTCCTGCAGGGAGGGTTCATCTTCCACCACCAGTATTTTCTCGGGCATGAATTAATCATAACATAGGCGCAGTTTTTCAATAACGAATTTCCCCTTGCCGGGTGTATGTACCTCAATTTCAGGACTGGGCTTGGCTCTCCCTCCCACCCTGCAGGGACACAATTCAAGTACGGGTTTCATTACCCGACCATATTCTGGTTAGATTGACTCACCCGGAAGGGTTATCAGTATCGTGTGAAGAATCGATATCCTTGATCCTGCCGGTGGCGATGAATATGGTTCGTTCGCAGATGTTGGTGACCCGGTCAGCCACCCGCTCCAGGTTGTGTGCCACCCACAGCAGCCAGTTGGCACGCTCGATCACGCGTGCATCCTGGATGATGAACATCATCAGCTCGCGGTAGATCTGGTCATAGAGACCGTCCACCTCGTCGTCCTCTTCCGGGATGAGCCTGGCTGTTTCAGCGTCTTCTTCCATGAAAGCGGTCAGGGCGCGGTGGAGCAGATCGACATCCTTCTGTGCCATGCGGGGAATATCGATCAGGGGTTTGAGCAGGGGCTGGTCGCCCATCAGCACGCTGATCTTGGCGATACCCTTGGCGTAGTCTCCCATGCGCTCCAGTTCACCAGCCACCTCCAGCAGGGAAGCCAGCAGGCGCAGGTCGTGTGCCATGGGCTGCTGGGTGGCGATGGCGACCATGACCTGTTCTTCGATGGCATAGCGCTTTTCGTTGATGATGTCATCGTTGTCGAAGATGGCCTGGGAGGCTTCAATGTCCCTTTTCTTGAGGGCATCCACCGAACCGAGGATGGCCTCTTCGACCATGCTGCCCAGCAGAAGGATCTCGTCCTTCAGGTGTTGGATCTCTTGTTCGAAAGCTTTACGCATGATATATCTCCTTCTAGCCGAAGCGCCCGGTGACGTAATCCTCGGTACGCTGGTCGTGCGGGTTGGTGAAGATCTCCTTGTCCACTGCCCATTCCACCAACTCTCCCTGCAGGAAGAAGGCGGCATAATCAGCTGTTCGGGCTGCCTGCTGAACGGAGTGGGGAACCAAAACGATGGTGTAATCCTGCTTGAGAAACTGAAGTGCCTCCTCCACCTTGCCGGTTGAGAGCGGGTCCAATCCGCTGGTGGGTTCGTCCAGCAGGATGACCTCCGGCTGGTTGGCGAGTGTCCGTGCCAGGCACAACCTCTGCTGCTGCCCGCCGGATAAGGAAACGCCGGGTTCCTCCAGGCGGTCCTTTACCTCGTCCCACAGGGCAGCCAGTTTAAGGCTTCGTTCCACCGCCTCGTCCAGGCGGGATCTCTTTTTTATGCCTGCCAGTTCCAAACCATAGGTGATATTACCGCGGATGGAGAAGGGCAGCACGACCGGCCTGGCAAAGACCATGCCCACTTTACGGCGCAGTTCGATCACGCTGGTTTTTGGATCAAGAATGTTCTCTCCATCCAGCATGATCCTGCCGCCAAGGGTATTCACCTCGGTCAGGTCATTCAGGCGGTTCAGGCAGCGCAGCAGGGAGGACTTGCCTCCGCCAGCCGGCCCGAAGAAGACTGTGATGGCATTGGCAGGAATATTGACCGATACATCCCGCAGGGACTCGACACCATCGGCATACTGAAGAGAAAGGTGTTCAATGACGATCTTGTGGTTCATCGATCGCACCTTACCACTGCCTTTTTGCACGTGCACGTGAGCGGATAAATGTCGCTGCCAGGTTCATCCCCAGCACGAAGGTGATCAGCACAAGAGCCGTACCATACTGGATGTGGAACGGCATCTCCGGCACCTGCGTCGAAATAACGAACAGGTGATATGGGAGCGCCATGGTGGCATCCAGCGGGGAATTGGGCAATTGCGGCAGGAAAAAAGCCGCCCCGGTGAACAGGATTGGGGCTGTCTCACCGGCAGCCCGTTCCAGTCCCAGGATCACCCCGGTGATGATGCCGGGTAGTGCCTGCGGCAGAACGATGCGGCGGATGGTCTGCCAGCGGGTGCCTCCCAGTGAAACGCTGACCGTACGGAAGGACTGCGGGACCGCCCGCAGGGCTTCTTCGGCAGCACTGATGATGACCGGCAGGGTCATGATCGAAAGGGTGAGCGAAGCCGAAAGCAGGCTGGTACCGAATTTAAGGAAGAAGACAAACAGACCCAGCCCGAACAGCCCGTAAACCACCGAGGGGATGCCGGCCAGGTTGATGATGGCAATGCGGATCAGGCGGGTGGCGGCATTTTCCGGGGCGTACTCCGCCAGGTAGATGGCTGCCGCGATGCCCAAAGGCACGGAGAAGATTGCAGTCCCGAGGGTCAGGTAAAAGGTTCCCACGATGGCAGGCAGGATGCCGCCCTGGCGCATACCATCTCTGGGAAAACCGCTTAGGAATTCCCACGAGATGGCTGGAGCACCTTCGTAGATGATGTAAACAATGACTGCCAGGATGGGAATGATGGTTGCGACCACCATCAGGGTTAACAGGGAAAAACCCAGGCGCTGGGAAAGTTGTTGACTGATCCTGAGGGTGCGTTTCATCAGGACAGGATCCTTTCAGCCCGTTTCTTCTGGCGGAAGACCACCGAGGAGGCAGCCACGTTGATCGCCAGCGAAAAGAGGAACAGGATCAAGCCGATCAGGAAGAGAACATGGTAGTGGGATGAACCATTCGCCACTTCCCCCATTTCGGCTGCGATGGTGGCGGTCATGGTGCGGACTGGTTGGAATATCGAATTCCATTTTGTGGCCATCACGGGGGCATTGCCGGTGACCATCATGACGGTCATGGTCTCACCCAGGGCACGCCCAATACCGAGCATGATAGCCGTCAGCACACCAGATTTGGCAGCCGGCAGGGTCACCCGCCAGATGGTCTGCCAGCGGGTGGCACCCACAGCCAGGGCGCCGTCCCGGTAGTCCCTTGGGACGGCATCCAGGGCGTCTTCGGCAATGGAGACAACCGTGGGGATGGCGATGGCACCCAGCAAAAGCGATCCAGCCAGGGCGGTCAACCCGGTTGGCAGGTCAAGCAGGATGCGCAGGTTGGGGGAGAGCACCAGGATGCCGAGAAACCCGAGCACCACGGAAGGCAGCCCGCCCAGCAGTTCCACCAGCGGTTTGAGGATCTCGCGCAGCCAGCGGGGGGCGATCTCGGCGATGAAAATGGCCGATCCCAGTCCGAAGGGGATGGCGATCAAGGCTGCGCCGATGGTCACGATCAGCGAACCGGTCAGCAGTGGCAGGATGCCGAAAAAATCCTCGATCGGATACCAGCGGGTTGCCAGCAGGTCCGAAAGGGAGATTTCACCCAGCGCAGGAACACCCTCCTTGATCAGAAAGAGGAAGATCAACCCGACGAACAGGATGGCGGAGTAACCGCTGGCCTTGATCAGCCGGGTGATGATATATTCACGCCAGTTAAGAGATTTATCCATGTTCCTACTTTACCGGTACAAAACCGAGCTCAGCCACGATCTGCTGGGCTTCCGGGGAGAGGATCCAATCAAGGTAGACAGCCACTTCACCCTGCGGTTGACCGGCTGTGTACATGTACAGGTCGCGGGCGATCGGGTAGGTGTTGTTGTTGACCGATTCGATCGACGGCAGGATGTAGGCATCCCCGGCCTGCGGGGCAATGGCGATCATCTTCAGGTCCTTGGGGACGTAACCCAGTCCGTCATAGCCGATGGCGTTCGGATTCAGGCGCACCTCGTTGATGATGCCTTCCGAGGAGGGCAGCAGCAGGGTTTCGCTGGAGAAAAAGGTATGGTTTTCCTTCTGCCCGAGTCTGAGCACGGTCTCCAGGAAATAGACATGCGTGCCCGAGTTGGTCTCACGCGAAAGGCGCACGATCGGCCAGTCCGGACCGCCGACCTGGCTCCAGTTGGAGTAGACTCCGCTGTAGATATCCGAGATCTGCTGCAGGGTCAGCTCTCTGACCGGGTTACTGGGGTTGACGATGACGGCAATGGCATCTTTGGCGATGACGAGCTCGTTGGGAGTAAAGCCCTTGCTCTGCGCATCGGCGATTTCCTCCGGCTTGATCTGGCGGGAGGCGTTGGCGATATCGACCGTGCCGTTCAAAAGGGCGGCAATGCCGGTTCCTGAACCTCCCCCGGTCACCGAGAGGATCACCTCCGGCTTGACGGTCTGGTAGCGTTCCGCCCAGGCTAGCGCCAGGTTGACGATGGTATCCGAGCCTTTGTTTTCGATGAATACAGCGGGTTGGGAATTGGATGGGTCGTCTGTGCTGGCGGGAGCGCAGGATGCCAGCATTGCCAGCAATAAGAGGATGGCGACCATTCTTCTCATGTGCAAAATTATAATCGATAGCTGGAGATCAGGCTGGTTTTATTGCAGGCTTGATCTTTCCCAGGGACGAAAGCGGGATCCATCCCCGGGTTCCACAATTAAATCGGGTAAAATAACGTTCATGGAAGAAGACGCCCCCGTTTTTGACATCCAGCATCTTGACTTTTACTACGGCGCAAAGAAAGCTCTCAACAACATCAACCTGCAAGTGCAGAAGAACCAGGTGACCGCCCTGATCGGCCCTTCCGGCTGTGGCAAGAGCACTTTCCTGCGCTGCCTGAACCGCATGAACGACACCATCCCCAACACGCGCGTGGAGGGAACCATCTTGCTGGATGGCAGTGATATTTATGCCGAGGGCATGGACGTGGTCACCCTGCGCCAGAAGGTGGGCATGGTATTCCAGAAACCCAACCCATTCCCGCAATCCATTTATGACAACGTCGCCTTTGGTCCGCGAGTATTGGGCATTCAACAAAGCAGGGCTGATCTGGACCAGACAGTAGAGCGCAGCCTGCGGCTGGCAGCATTGTGGGACGAGGTCAAGGATGACCTTAAAACGAACGCGCTCAGCTTTTCGCTCGGACAGCAGCAGCGCATCTGCATTGCCCGGGTGCTGGCAGTCCAACCGGAGGTGATCCTGATGGATGAATCCACCTCGGCGCTGGACCCGATCGCCACCCTGCATATTGAAGAGGTCATCAGCGAATTGAAGAAAGACTACACCATCGTCATCGTCACCCACAACATGCAGCAGGCAGGGCGTATTTCCGACCGCACCGGCTTGTTCTGGCTGGGGGACCTGGTGGAATTCGGTCAGACCGACCAGATCTTCACCCGCCCGGAGCAGGAACTGACCGAGTCCTACCTGACCGGTCAGATGGGCTGACACAACCATCCGCAGTGTCCAATCCAAGCTGCCTGCAGATAATTGCCGGCAGTTGATTATTTAAATCTTGAGACTAAAGCAAACCTTGCGAAGGTTCCAAACCTTCGCAAGGTTGGAATGTAAGGTTGGATTGGTTTGTCAATGCTGCCTTCCAGATATTCCTGGTTCACAACCGTTCCATTCTCAAATCAATTGATCAATGCCTCTGGCCAGGGAAATCCTCCAGGGTTTTCAGCTGCCAGTCTCACTAAAATTGCATCGTCATGCCCATGAATCTGCTCCATGAAAGGAAAATCTTCATGTGACACATTCAGCCGTGCCCTTGGGGTGACCGGCTGGCAGCTGATCCAATGCGGGAAAATAACCGTAAATCCCTGTGCCTGCTGTGGAACTTCTTGTGTAAATGCCTGGCGGGGTATGATGTAAATGGTTCCATCACACCAGGGTTCCTTAACTAGGGCGGAATGGGTAATGGAGAAGAAATACAACGGGTCGCTGAACTGGTCTTCTGCCAGCTGGGCGCGCAGGCATGAATTGAACAGGGTTAGATCTCGATGTTTACGACGGTCGAGGATGGCAAAATAGATAACCCAGATACCGTCGGTGGTGGCATAGATGGCTTCCCGGTTGCTGAAATCCCTGATATCGATTGCCTGGCGCGGCTCTACAACGGAGATATCCATGTTCTGTGAACCATGCAGGACCAGTTCCCTGGAATCACACAGGTAGGAAAGGAATTCCCACTTCGGATATGGCAGGTTGTAATCGATCAGCTCTTCAGCAGGAGTTGATGTGAACAGATCATCAAATACTTTCTGTTTTTCATCGGTTAGTTTGAAAGGCGGTCGGGGCAGCAGGTATTCGGCTGGATTGGTCATTCTTTTTTCACCTCCACTTCGGAGCAGGCAGTGTTCATTTTTAATCGGTTTTCAATTCAATTCACCTGAATTCGCTTGTTGTGTCGTACTATGTCATTTTTTTTGTCTGAAAAACCTTGGAACTATAGTCCCGCCAAGGGAATGTTCAAAACCTTCGCAAGGTTGGATGGCAAGGTTGGGTTGCAAGGCTTTCAGTTCTTCTCCGGATGCAGGATGACAAGCGCCTTACTTTCACCCAGTTTCAACAGGTCTGAGCGGTCGAAACGCAGGGGCAGTCCGTCCGCCAGGTGCATGATCAGGCGGATCATGATCGGGTGCCGCTGCAGGCGCAGCTCGAGAAAATCTGCAATGCGTTGCGGGTCGCAGATCAGCTCTGCCAGTGCAGGAAATTGCCTGTCCTGCACCTGCACATGCACCTGCGGATTGGCAAGGATATTGCAGTACCAGTCCGCTTTCACCCCGCGGGCTGAGGCGATATAGAAATCATCCCCGATCTTTTCGAACTGAAGCGGGGTCACATGTGCCAACCCTGATCTGCGTCCGGTGGTGGTCAATAGCAGTACCACCCGTGCCGGACCGATGCCGCGCTGGTAGTTGGCTGCCATGCGCTTGTTGAGGGATCTCATGCGGTGATAAATGGTCTGGGGTGCCAGCAAACACCTCTTTTCTGATAACCTTGCGACTATAGTCCTGCCAGGGGAAGGTTTTGAACCTTCGCACGGTTGTTTTACACCTTCGTGTTTATGTAAAGTGATCCTTTAACCTGACAGGGCGTTCTTCATCCTATTCAGGGCTTCCAGCATCCTTTCACGCGGGCAGGCAAAGTTGAAACGTACAAAATTCTCCCCGCCGGGACCAAAGACATCGCCATTATTCAACGCCACCCGGCCTTTGTTCAGGAAGAACTTGTAAGGCGAGCCGCTGATGGTACCATCCTCCACCAACTGGCTGCAGTCCATCCAGGCCATGTAGGTGGCATCCGGAACGGTGGTGCGGATCCCCGGCAGCTCTGTGCGCACAAAATCCACCAGGATATCCCGGTTGGCGGTCAGGTATGCAAGCAGATCTACCAGCCAGTCATCACACGCTCCTGAAAAAGCCGCCTCGGAAGCCGCCAATCCCAGGCTGCTGACATGCATGGTCAGCCGGTCGGATTGTTTCTGGTACCTGCTGCGCAGGTCCTTGTTGGGGATGATGGCAAATCCGCAGAATAATCCTGCCACGTTGAAGGTCTTACTGGGAGCCACCAGGGTGATGCTGCGTTCGGCAATTTCAGGGGAGAGGGTTGCGATCGGCGTGAAGGGAGTGTTTCCCAACAGCAGTTCACTGTGGATCTCATCCGAGCAGATGATAGTGTCGTTCTGCAGGCAGATCTCTGCCATCTGGGTGAGTGTATTGGGAGAATAGACGGCGCCGGTGGGATTGTGCGGGTTGCACAACAGGAACATGCCGGTGTGGATGCCAGCCTGCTTGAAGGCTGCCTCGAAGGCATCCATATCCGCCTCGTAACGCAGGGTCTGACCTTCCCTGATGGGAGTCAATGGTGCCACCTGCTGCTGCAAACCGGTGTTTCCCGGCGCTTTCAGAAAATGGGGATAAACCGGGGGCTGGATCAGCATGCCGTCCCCGGGCTGACAGGCAGCCAGGGCAGCCAGGTTGAAACCACTGACGATGCCGGGCACTGCCAACACCATGTTGGGTTCAACCTGCCAGCCGTACAGTTTCTGCATTCGCAGGGCAACCGTTTCCAGGTGTTCACGGCAGGCTCTTTCGTAACCGAAGACGCCGTGCTCCACTTTGTGTGCCAGGGCATCCTGTATGGGCTGCGGGACGGCAAAATCCATATCCGCAACCCATATGGGCAGCACATCACCGGGATAGGCATCCCATTTAAGGGAATTGGTGTGGGTCCGGTCGATGATCCGGTCGAAGTCTGTTTTTTTCCTGTTTTCCATTCCCATTACGGTGTCACCTGGATGCTGTTGACCAGGGCATCCAGCACATCCACCGAAGGGATGTAGCTGCTGGCAGGTTGGGCTTCCAGCTGGGCGATCATGCCTGCGATGTAGGTGTCATACGAGGCAGCGAACGTATCCCAGGTCATGCCTCCGGGTGGGTTGATGGCATCAGCTGGCAGGATGGCGTGGTTGATGGGCAGGATGACGGATATCCAGTAGAAACCATCGGCGGTCAGACCCTGGTAGGTGTAGAACAGGTCCGTGTTGTTGACCGGGGCGAAGTACTGAGCGTACTCGGTCAGGAATCGGATGCCGCCGCCGTTGAGGAAGGGCAGCAAACCACCACGGGCATGAAAGATCTGGGCGGCATTGAAGGTCGGCAGGAATGGATAGCCATCTCCGCTGGGTGCTCCACCGGCGACCAGGTTCTGCATCTCGGCGATGCGGGTGGGGATGACATCCGGCAGGAGGGCGATATAGTCGGAGACCGGGTAGATGGCAATGATTGGGTCAAAGAATTTATCCGCCAGCGGGTATCCCTGAAGGGTGACTTTGGTGTATTGTGGGTAGGTTTCCATCGCAATGGTAGATGCCGGGATGGTCTCACAGGTGATGCTGGAACCAATAGCCGGGTCCAGGTAGAAACTGAGGTTGCTGCAGACGGTATTGGCAGCCGGTCCAGGCGGTTCGGTGACAACAGGCGTCTCGGTCACGACCGGTGCATCTGTCGGCGTTTCCGTTGCCTGAGGTGCTTCGGTGGGTGCCGGGGTGGGGGTATCTGTCAGTTGGACAGAACAGGCAAATGTTGCCAGTGACAGTACGGCGAGGAATAAGATGATACGTTTCATGGCGTTCTCCTTCAAGTAAAGGCAAAATAGTGGCGGTCTTCCGCCGAGAATTAGACGATATTGCTGCCTGTTTGGTTCCTAAAAAGCCTGGTGCTCGGTGCGGGAGATGATCTCCTCCTGCAGGGTGCTGCCCAGGTCGCAGAAATAATCACTATAACCAGCCACACGCACGATCAGGTCGCGGTATTCAGCCGGGTTCTGCTGTGCCTTGCGCAGGGTGGCGGCATCCACCACGTTGAACTGGATGTGATGTCCGTCCAGCCTGAAGTATGTCCGCACCAGCTGCACCAGTTTGTCCAGTCCGCTCTCATCCCTGAGGAGACCGGGTGTGAACTTCTGGTTGAGCAGCGTCCCGCCTGTGCGGACCTGGTCCATGCGGGAAGCCGATTTGAGAACAGCAGTCGGACCATTGCGGTCGGCACCCTGCACGGGGGAAATTCCCTCGGATAGGGGTGTGCCTGCCCGGCGTCCATCCGGCGTGGCGCCGGTCACCGAGCCGAAGTAGATGTGGCAGGTGGTCGGCAGCAGGTTGATGTGGTAGCGTCCGCCGCGTGTGTTGGGGCGTCCATCGACCAGGCTGAAAAAGCTCTCAAAGACGCGCACAAGCAGGTCATCGGCGCGCGGGTCATCGTTGCCGTAGCGGGGGGTCTTGTTGAGCAGCAGCTGCCGCTTGCGCTCGAATCCTTCGAAATCCGCTTTCAGCATTTCTAGCATTTCATCCATGCTGGTGTCCTTCTGCTCGAAGACATGCGTCTTGATGGCGGACAGGCAGTCCGTGATGGTGCCCATACCGACCCCCTGGATGTAGGAGGAATCGTAGCGCGGCCCGCCGGCATGGTAGTCCATACCCTTGTCGATGCAATCATCCACCAGCAGGGAGAGGAAAGGTGCCGGCATGTAGCTGGCATACAGCTGCTCGATGCGGTTGTTTCCGCTTATCTTCAGGTCGATGAAGTGCTGCATCTGTTCTTCGAAGGCGGTGTACAGATCGTTGAAATCGGTGAAGTCCCTGGGATCGCCTGTTTGCGGACCGAGCTGCTCCCCGCTGCGGGGATCCAGGCCGTTGTGGAGAGCCAGTTCGAGCAGCTTGGGGATGTTGAAGTAACCGGTCAGGATGTAGGCTTCCTTGCCAAAGGCACCGGTCTCCACGCAGCCGCTGGTGCCGCCATCGCGGGCATCAGCGACGGATTTCCCGACCCGCACCATCTCCTGCACGACCAGGTCGGCATTGAAAACAGAGGGCTGACCGAAACCGGTGCGGATGATGCGCGCCGCCCGCTTGACGAAGCGGTCCGGGTTCTTGCGGCTGACCTGGATGGAAGAGGAGGGCTGCACCAGCCGCATTTCTTCGATCACATCCAGCAGCAGGTAGGTCATCTCACCGACCCCATCCGAGCCATCCGCCAGCAGACCGCCCAGGTTGACCTGGGCAAAATCGGTGTAAGTGCCGGACTCTTCCGCCGTGACACCCACCTTGGGCGGTGCCGGCTGGTTGTTGAACTTGATCCACAGGCACTGGAGTAATTCCTTTACCTGCGTTGTGTAAGCTTTTTTATCCTCAGCCTGAGCCAGGTCTTCCTGGTAGAAGGGTTCCAGGTGCCGGTCGAGGTGCCCGGGAGAGAAGGAGTCCCACGTATTCAATTCGATGGTCACACCCAGGTGGACGAACCAGTAGTACTGGATGGCTTCCCAAATATTGCGCGGGGCATGGGCGGGGACGTGCGTGCAAACTTCAGCGATGTGTTCCAGTTCGGTTTTGCGAAGCGGATCGGCCTCTTTCTCTGCCCGGATGCGGGCTTCTTCGGCATGGCGCTCGGCAAAGCGGATCAATGCCTGGGCAGCAATGCGCATGGCTTTCAGTTCTTCCTGCCTGGCGTAAGCCTGCGGGTCGCCCAGCAGGTCCAGCCCGGATAGGCTGCGCTCGATACGGGCGATGAGATCACGCATGCCGTAGTGGTAGATTTTGTCATCCAGCACGGTATGGCCGGGGGCACGCTGCTCCATGAATTCAGTGAAGATGCCGGCGTTGTAGGCTGCCTTCCATTCTTCGCTCATCTCACGGAAGATCAGCTCGCGCAGGCTGCGTCCCTGCCAGGCGGGTATGATGTTCTCTTCGAATTCCCGGCGGGTATCCGGGCTGATGTCGAAGCGGGTCTTTTCACGCGTGTTAAGGATGTCAAGGTCTTCCAGGCTGTGACAGCACAGTTCGGGGTAGGTAGGGGCGCACTTGGGTGCCGGTCCCTTTTCCCCCACGATCAGCTCGCCCGGGCCGAGGTACAGGCTTTTGTTCTCGAGCAGGTGTGCAAAGGCACGCGCCCGCCTGACCGGCACGGATTCCAGGGCAGCGGGCTGGCTGAAAAACTCGGTCAGCAGCCGGGCACGCTCGCTGGAAAGGGTCTCGGAGGCGTCCAGGGATTCCTGGTGCAGTCTCTGCACTCGCTCGCTTAATGGCATTCAACCATCCTTCGGTCGTAATTATATACCACAGGGAGGATGATTTGATGTCTTTGCGAACGAGCACAGCGAGCGTGACAATCCCGGGCGAAGTAGACGTGAACTGATCTCCAGGGTGAATGTGCCGGTAGCGGTTAATTCAGGATTTTCTTTCCCGCCACTCTAGGATGGCTTCGGTGTGCTCGGGGTAATGGGCGTAGCTGTCAAAGCGGATCCGGCGCCGGAAGCGGGTTTCGGTGACAATCTGCTCATCTGGTGTCTTCCTGATGTACTCCAGCAGGCGCTGGTGGGTATCATCCCGCCGCTTGAGGATTTCATTAATTGAAAGCAGACGGTTCTTAGCGATCATCTGGGTGTTGAAGGCATCGATCCCGCCGTACAGGTCGGAATAGCGGGGCAGCCTTTGCCCGGACAGGATGAGCGGCAGGGCTTTGAGACACTCCTCCTCCCATGTGCTTACGTGGGTGATGATATCGCTTATGCTCCAAACCCCGACCACACCGGGTTCGAGCATCTGTGGTTCGGAAAGCCCGTCGGTGGAGGCGGTGAATTCCTGCCAGGCTTGTTCGATCTTGTTGATCAGTTGATCTTTGTTCATTTAAGTACCTCATTTGGATTTTTTATATGTGAGGTTTGGATTTTCTTCATCCTCATGCCATCGTCTTGGATTATCCAAAATATATGAATTTATCTGCTCAAGATCCTGTTGGTCTCGAATAATATGATCATAATAATTCCTCTGCCAAATGCCTGAAACTCCTAAATATCTTCCTACCTGTCTGGAAACTGCAGATTTAAACGAACTATAACCGTGCCAAGTAGGGGCGAGGCATGCCTCGCCCCTACAATTATCATGATGATCCCATGCACATGATTTGGCATAACCACGAAGGCACCCAATTCCACTTCAGGAAAATGGCGAGGGATCGCGTACCAGCAATCATTTACGATCTCTCCCAACGGAGATAATCTTAATTCTCCAGAAACGATTTCTCCAAAAAGATTTGCCCTTCCCCTTGCTACGATTGTTACGAAATAACCACCTTCTGACGAATAATCAAATCCTTCCAACCGTAAGGATTGCTTGCGGATTGGCTTGTTTGATAAGTTATCCATTCCCCTTACCCCGCCTCGACTTTGACCTCCAGCCCGAAGCCACTCAAAATGCCAGCCAGCGTCTGCAGGCGCTCGAAACCAGGGGGAACCAGGTCCGGCAGTTCATAGCTGCGATCCAGCCCGCTATACTTACCTGCGGCGATATTGTGATAGGCAAGCAGCTCGACCGGGTGGCGTTGGGGTAGCCCGCTCAAAAATTCACCGATGCGGTTCATCTCGCTCGGGTTGTCATTAACCCCGGGAATGACCGGGATGCGCACCAACACATCCGCACCCATGCCTGAAAGCTTCACCAGGTTTTCGAGGATGCGTTCATTGGACTGACCGGTGGTTTCCAGGTGGAGCTCCATGTTTATGGCTTTCAGATCATACAGGAACAAATTTACAAAAGGGGTAAACTTCTTCACCACGTTCCATGGAGCGAACCCACAGGTATCCAGCACGGTGTGGATCTCCTGCTCCCGGCAGGTTTTAAGGATCTGCAGGGCAAAGTCTTTTTGCATTAATGGTTCACCGCCCGAGAGGGTCACCCCGCCATTGGATTCATCGAAAAAGGCGATGTCGCGGCGGATCTCCTCCATTACCTCCTGCACGCTCATGCTCCTGCCCACCAGCTGGCGGGCTTCCGCCAGGCAGGCTTCGACGCAATCCCCACAGCGTTCACACAGCAGACGGTCGGTCAGCGGTCCGCTGCCGCTCCAGGTAATGGCGCCGTTCTGGCAGGCGTCCACACATTCCTGGCACTGGTCGCACAAGTTGGCGCGGTAGATCAGGTCGGGCTGTGGAGACTGGCTTTCCGGGTTGTGGCACCACTGGCAGCGCAGCGGGCAGCCTTTCAGGAAGATGGTCGTGCGTATGCCGGGTCCATCGTTAATGGAGTATTTCCGGATGTCAAAGACGATGCCGTCTGTCATATGCACTGGTTGGTTAAGCGCGCTTCTCTTTTCCAAGCATGATTTTCTCCTGCAGCTCCGCCGGCCATTTGCTGGTATCTTCAGCCGGGTAGATCTGGATTTCCGGGCCGTTCCGGATCAGCAGGTCTTCATTGCTGCAGTCGAGTACCTTGCGGGCGGCTGCCAAACCGGTGGAGGTGACACCTGCCACGCCATGCGATTGGGTGCTGGCTCCACACAACAGCAGCCCATCGAATTCGGTCGTGGTGCCGAAACCCAATGGTCCCAACTGCCTGATGCTCTTGGCGATGCCGTACAGGTTTCCATTGGTGGAGTTGATGTAATGCTGGTTGGTGATGGGTGTTCCCAGGGTCCAGTAGACAATGCGCTTGCTCAACCCGGGGATGCGCTCCTCCAGCCCCTTGATCATGCGCCATGCCAGGTCCTCTTTTAGGGCTTCATAGTCTGCTGGGCGGTTGCCATGCTTTGTATCTGCCCACCTGGCGAAGGGCTCATAACCGACAAATGCGAAAGCCTCGCAGGTGTGATGTCCGCCAACCATCTTGGAGGGGTCCTTCAGCGTGGTGCAGGTCAGGAACATCATCTCGGGTTGGTCGGCATGCAGAACGTGGTCTCCCATTCCGTGCTGGTATTGTGTTTCAAGGTCTGCGTTGGCGTAATACCAGTTGTTGCCCGAATCCAAGCCGGCTTCGCGCAGGTCCATGTCGGTGGCAAAGAACAGGCTCAGGGCGGAGGTGGAATACTCCACCTTGTCCTGCTTATCCTTCAATTTATCGCTCAGGTATTCGCGCCCGACCAGCTGGTCGAAGGTGATGCCGGTATCGGCATTGCTGATCACAAAGCGGGAACGCAGTTCGCTGCCATCTGCCAGGCGCACGCCGACAGCCCTCTGGTCTTCAATCAGGATGCGCTCCACCTTTGTGCGCAGGCGCAGTTCCCCACCCGCCTCCTCCAAACAACGGACAAATGCGTTCGGGATGGCTTCAGAGCCTCCGATCGGGTAGTAAGCCCCGTTGAAATAATGCTGG
>Ga0209342_10000986_pt1 | contig 32285 bp, 28 predicted proteins | sample RifCSP16_2_FD_184023 | JGI IMG/M metagenome (GOLD analysis project Ga0209342, IMG submission 184023) | Soil microbial communities from Rifle, Colorado - Rifle CSP2_sed 16_2 (SPAdes) (version 2) | ecosystem: Environmental > Terrestrial > Deep subsurface > Rock core/Sediment | place: Rifle...
TCAATCTGCGAGAATGTGCCGACGGCGCCGGAGAGCTTGCCGTAGGATATGACCTCGCGCGCCCTCTCCATGCGGGAGAGATTGCGCCCCATCTCGTCGTACCAGAGCGCCATCTTGAGGCCGAAGGTCATTGGCTCGGCGTGGATGCCGTGCGAGCGGCCCATCATGGGCGTGTCCTTGTGCTCGAACGCCCTCTTCTCAAGGGCGGACATGAGGCCTTTGATATCGCTTATTATGAGGTCAGCCGCCTCCCTCAGAAGGAGCGCGAGAGAGGTATCGAGGATGTCTGACGAAGTCAGGCCCATGTGTATGTAGCGCGAATCAGGGCCGACGAACTCGGCGACCGAAGTGAGGAAGGCTATCACATCGTGCTTGACGGTCTTCTCTATCTCGTCTATGCGCTCGACGTTGAAGTCAGCCTTCTTTATTATCGTATTGAGCGACTTCTGAGGGATCTTGCCTAACTTTGCCCATGCCTCGCACGCCGCTATCTCGACCTCGAGCCATTTGCGGAAGCGGTTCGAAGGCTCCCAGATGGAGCCCATTTCCTTACGCGTGTATCTCTCTATCACTTGAAAACTCCGAGTATAATGTAATTAACAGAATGCAACTTTCAGGCTGCTCAAAAAGCTCCATATGCGAGGCGTCGAGGAGCGAGGAATGAGGCGTACTCTTTGCCGTACGCCGCAGTGACGAGCGACGATGACAACAAAGCAGATGGAGCTTTTTGAGCAGCCTGATAAAAATGTAAATATACCAGAAGGGAGCGGCCCAATACAAGAGGGATATTTGCTAATGTTTTCGGGTAAATGAAACAATTGCGCGGCACGCTTCGGGGTATCTCCGAAATCTTCCCCTCCCTTGACGGGAGGGGACTGAGGGGAGGGTGAAAAGTATATTCACCCCCACCCTGCCCTCCCCCGTCAAGGGGGAGGGTTTCAGTTCGCCTGTTGCAGTGCTACCGGGAACGGCGAGATTACGAAGGAAGGGTCATTTCAAACGTGGGAAACCGCCGCTTTGCCTTTGCGCCAAAGCCTCCATCGCCTGTCTTTTCGCCTTGTTCCTCTTGAGCCTGAATATCTCTTCCCTCTCCCTCTCCTCAAGCACCCGCTCTATGTACTTTATGCGGTTCCTGATGGAAGGAAGTATTACTTCGGAGATGGCATTTATCTTCCTCGAGTCAGACCTTATTACCTCTCCTATGCGCGTGAGCCTTATTTCCCTCGACGCTATCTTTACTATCAGCTCGGAAGCTGCCTCGAACTGGGCCGCTATCTCGATTACCTCCGCCCTCTCGCCGACAGGCGAGATGTCTCTTGCTTCAAGAGACCGGGCCAGCTGGACCTCCTCTATCTCCGGCACGAATACGCCCCAGATGCTCTTTGCCTTGATGCTCAGCGGCACGCTCCTCTTTGCCGCGTGAGCGAACGACACGACTGACCCGGAGTCTATGGCCCTTGCCCTCTCAAGCCCCCGCTGCGCCTTGAGGAGCAGCGCCGTGAGCTCGTCGCGCATCCTTATCGACTCGTCCACGATGCCGAAGAACTCCTTCATAAGGGCCTCCCTCTTGCTCTTCAGGAGATCGAGCCCTTTGCCTATGACCTCGTATCTCCTCCTGAGGGCCAGGAACTGCTCCCTTGTCGGCGCGCTCTTTTCAAGTATGGCCACCTATCTCCTCCTTGCCACGGCCTCCCTTTCGGGCACTGACTTCAGAAGCTCCAATCCGAGGTCGAGCGTCTCCTCGATGGACCGGTCCGACTCGCCCTGCCCCACGAACCTTCTCTCGAACTCCTCGGCAAAGGCGAGATATTTCCGGTCGAGGTCAGAGAGGCCCTCTTCGCCCACGATGGTAACGAGCCTTCTTACGTCCATGCCCTTGGCGTAGGCTGAATAGAGCTGGTCCGCTATGGCCCTGTGCCCTTCCCTTGTCTTGCCCTTGCCGATGCCAAGGTTCATGAGCCTGGAGAGGCACGGCAGCACGTCTATGGGAGGGTATATGCCCTTCCTGTGAAGCGACCTGCTCAAGACTATCTGCCCCTCGGTTATATAGCCCGTGAGGTCTGGTATCGGGTGCGTGATATCGTCGTCAGGCATGGTGAGTATGGGCATGAGCGTGACAGAGCCCTTGCCGCCCTTGAGCCTTCCGGCCCTCTCGTAGAGTGTGGCAAGGTCGGTGTACATGTAGCCGGGATAGCTCCTTCTGCCGGGTATCTCTTCGCGCGCGCTGCCTATCTCCCGGAGCGATTCGCAGTATGATGTCATGTCCGTAAGCACTACCATCACATGGTAATCGTGCTCGAATGCGAGGTACTCCGCGACGGTCAGCGCTATCCTCGGCGTAAAGAGCCTCTCTATCGTCGGATCATTAACCTGATTGATGAATGCTATCGTGCGCTCCAGCGCGCCGGCCTCCTGCAACGAACGCCGGAAAAAAAAGCTCTCCCTCGATGTGATGCCCATTGCTCCGAGTATCACGGCAAAATCAGCCGCCTCGGATACCCTTGCCTGCCTGACTATCTGTAATGCAAGCTCCTTTGCCGGAAGGCCCGCGCCGGAGAATATCGGGAGCTTCTGCCCGCGGACCAGCGTATTGAGGCCGTCGATTGCCGATATGCCGGTCTGAACGAAGAAGTCCGGCTTCTCCCTCGATGCCGGGTTCATCGGAAGGCCGTTTATGTCCTTGTACTCGTCAGGCACTATGGGCGGCAGTCCGTCTATGGGCTCGCCGAAGCCGTTGAAGACCCTGCCGAAGAGGTCTTTTGATACGCCTATCTTCGCGGTCTCGCCGGTCGGCAGCACCCGTGATTCATCCGAATCTATGCCTGAGGTGCCTTCGAGGACCTGCACGATGGCGCTATTGCCCATGAGCTGGAGTATCTGCCCTGTCCTCCTCTCGCCTTCGGGCAGTTCGATGACGCACATCTCGCCCAAGCTCCCGCCCGTTATCCTGTCGACGAAGATGAGCGGCCCGGATATGGATGTGAGCGTCTGGTAGCGCCTTGTTATGAAGTCGATTGCCATTACCGCCCCTTAAAGCAAATTACTTCTCTTTGCAGGTTCAATTTTGCAAATTGAACCTGAATGTCCGTAGTGGCTGATAGGAATATTCGGGTTCAGGTTGCAAAATTGAACCCGCCTTAAAGAAATTCACCCTCCCCTAAATCCCCTCCCGTCAAGGGAGGGGAGGTCATGCTTTCACCCTCTCCCCTTGCGGGAGAGGGGGGACGAAGCGCGGGGTGAGGGGTAGAAATCATTTTTCTTCCAACATGCTGAACTCGCTCTCTATGGCGGCAATGAGGTCCTTGGCCTTCTTCGAGAAGCCCTCGTTCGGCTCGTCCTTCATCCTCATGAGCCTGCCCTTGACGGGGTTATCGAGTATCGTCTCGATGTATACGCCCCTTTTGAGGGCAGCCTCCGCGCTATCCAGGTATGTGAATATCACCTTCAGCATCCCGTACTGCTTCTCGTATGTGTTGAATGCGTCTATCTCGCTGAATGCGCTCTGCTTCAGGAAGGCCTCTGTCGCGAGATTCGCCGCCTCAAGCGTAAGCCTGTCAGACTCCTGCAGGGCCTCTATGCCGATTATCTGTATTATGTCACGGAGCTCTGTCTGCCTCTGAAGGAGAGTATACAGGCGGGTCCGCTGGGCCACCATGTCGTCGGCCACCTGCGTCCCGAACCAGTCATTGAGCTCTGCGAGATAGAGGCTGAAGCTCGAGAGCCAGTTCACGGCCGGGAAATGCCTCCTGTATGCGAGGTCAGGGTCAAGGGCCCAGAGCGCGCCCGCGAACCTTAGCGACGCCTGCGTCACAGGCTCTGAAAAATCACCGCCCGGAGGCGAGACCGCGCTTATGACAGTTACAGAGCCTCTGCGGTCTTCGCTGCCTAAACACCTTACTTTTCCAGAGCGCTCATAGAACATTCCCAATTGCGTCGCGAGATAGGGCGGGAAGCCCTCCTCTCCGGGCATCTCTTCGAGCCGTGATGATATTTCCCTCAATGCCTCCGCCCACCTCGATATCGAATCCGCCAGCATTGCGACAGAATAGCCCATGTCCCTGAAGTACTCGGCAATCGTAATGCCCGTGAATATCGAGGCTTCCCTCGCGGCGACGGGCATGTTGGATGTATTGACGACTATGACCGTGCGGAGGCTCAACGGCAGGCCCGATGTCGGGTCCTTGAGGTCAGGGAAATCCGACAATATCTCCGACATCTCGTTGCCGCGCTCACCGCAGCCGACGTATACGACTATGTCGCTCCTGGAGAACTTGGCTATGCTCTGCTCCACGACCGTCTTGCCTGTGCCGAAGCCGCCCGGCACGATGGCCGTGCCGCCTTCTGCCACGGGCAGGAGCGTGTCAAAGACCCTCTGCCCCGTGATGAAGGGCTCGGCAGGCGGGAGCTTTGCCAAAAACGGCCGCGGCCTCCTCACCGGCCATTCCTGGAAGAGCTCTATGAACTTCCCGTTATCGAGCATGCAGATGTACTCCGCGCCTGATACCCTGTCCTTCTTTATCTCCTTTATTACGCCGCTTATGCCGGGCGGCACCATTATCCTGTGCAGTATGCGCGCGGTCTCCTGCACGGTGCCGAGCACGTCTCCGGGCTCTACCTTGTCGCCCTTTTTCTTTACAGGGTTGAACTCCCACATCCTGTCTATATCAAGGGCCTCGACCTTGACGCCCTTTGTTATGAAGCCGCCCGTAGTCTCCCTTATCTTCGTGAGCGGCCTCTGTATGCCGTCGAATATGCCGGTAAGAAGTCCCGGCCCAAGCGTGACGCTAAGCGGTATGCCGTAGCTTATGACCTCCTCGCCCACCGAGATGCCGCTCGTGTCCTCGTAGACCTGCAGGGTCACCAGGCCTTCCTTTATGCGTATTATCTCGCCCAATAGGCCGTGCTTGCCGACAAGACAGACCGTGTTCATAACAGCTCCTGTCATGCCCTTGACCGACACGGTCGGGCCAGCCACCCCGTGTATCTTTCCCCTTATCTCTTTCATGCCTATCTCTTTATCTTTATCTGGTAGCCTATGGCCCTTCTTATGAGCCTGACAATGGGCGATTCGCCGGCCTCGGCCTCTCCCCATTTTTTCGGAAGGTTTATGGGGATGATTATGGGCAGGCCCTTTTTACGCAGGCGCTTCATCGTAAGCTCGCTGACCTTCTCGAGGAGATTCTCTTCCATTGCGACAAGGCCGTACTTACCATCGGACTGAATGCCGAGGAGGAGCCCCGAAATATCGGACGACTCCTCTACCTCCAGGGTCTCGACACCTGCGCACCTGAAGCCCAATGACGCGCCAGGGCCTGTTATGACAAGGAACTCCGCCATGTTTAAATAGGATAGATAAGGAGCCTTTCCATCTCCGCCTCAGGCATGCCGAAGGACCTGGCCCTGCCTATTAGTCTCAGATTCTTCGTCTCCCTCACCTTCATATATATGAACGATGCCGGGAGAGCTATGGTGAGCGGGTCGACTGAGGCCATTCTGGAAAGACGCTTCTCCAGCGCCTCCTCGAAGAGCTCTTCTATGATAAGCGGGTCTTTGGGGTCTATCGAGGCGAGCGCGCGGCCGATGCTCATGTCGGTTATCCTTGCCTTGAGCAGATCAAAGAGCGCGTCATTGTCCTTTGCCGCTGAAAGCTCGATGAAGCCCTGTCTCCTCAAGGCCTTTCCGCCTTCGATGAAGAACTCCGCCGCGCCCTCGCCGGTGTAGCCCTGGCCCCTTATCTTGAACAGAGTCAGCACGTTCGCGATGTCTATCTTCATTGACATCCACTCCCTCATGAGCGCCGCGTCGCCACCGCCTTCGGACAGCGCATCAAGGAGCATCTCGTTTGTGCGCTTATCGAGCGCGACCTCCATCTCGATAAGCCTGCCGTCCTTCTCATAGGCCGGAAGCCCCCGCTTTAACGGCCTCGCGTAAGGGCTCGCCCATGTCTCAAGAAAACGTACGAGGTCGGGCACATCCTTTGAGGTAACAAGCGTATTGAGCGCGCCGGAATCAAGGTCGCCCGCAGGCACGAGCACGTCCTGTATATCGTCCCTCTTTACCCCCCTTGCGAGCCCCCGCATGACCGTCTTTATACAGAAGACCTCCCAGTTCGAGAAGACGGCCTTCAGGAGCGGCCCTGCGCCCTCCGGGGTTATCTTCCAGAGACGCGCGAAGGTTTCGGAGAGATTGTTCTTTAATGCGATCGAGAGTATCTCTTCCTTTTTATCGCTCCTTGCTGATGCGGCCTCGATGTCAGCCGCATATTCAGTGGAGCGGAGCTTCTCCACGACTTCATCCATGCTCTGGGCCTTCATCAGCGGCCCGTAATCCGTTTTTTTAAGCAGTCCGCCCCTCATGCCCCTTACGCGGGCGTTCATATAGCTCAAATCCGTCTGCTGAGGGTATTTGAGGGCCTTTCTCACAGGGGCGCCCTCAAGAGAGCACCTCGTCAAAGAGCATTTCATTTATGGCAGGTATCATGTTCTTTTTAGCCCGCTCTATCCTCGATGATACGGTGTTCTCGAACCTGACCCTTCCGTCAGCCGACTCAAAGACGACCCCTGCGGCAATAGACTCATCCGGCTTCACGGCAGCGCCGTCGGCCCGTATAATCCCGACGTCAGCCGGGTTTACCCGCACCACCGGGGCCTCGTCAAGACGCGCCCTTGCCCAGTCCCTTTCAAGCTCTCCGTAAAGGTGAGACAGGAGCTTCGAATAATCCGCTCCCTTCAATGAAAAAAAACTTTTCCTGGCCTCGTCAATGGCGCGCGTGATGAGTTCCTGCCTGACGCCGAGCTTCATTCCCGCTGCCTTTGTCCTGGCGGTGTTTATTCGGGCAGCCCGGGTCTTCCTGAGCCTCTCTTTGGCCTCTGAAAGGCGCTCCTCGCCCTCTCTTTGCGCATCTCCCCTTGCCTGGCGCAAAATGGCCTCCCTGGCCTCCTGGGCCTCTTCGATTATGCGAGAGGCCTGGTTCCGGGCGTCCTCCTCGAGTGCAGCTATGAGCGGGTCCTGTGCCATCTCTTTCTCAGCCGCTGATGAGGAGATAGGCCGTGACAAAGCCCAGGAGCACCATTGTCTCGGGTATTGCGATGAGTATGATTATGATGCCTGAAAGCTCCGGCTTCTCGGCTACCGCGCCTGCGCCGGCCGCCCCGATCTTGCTCTGTGCAAGTCCGGTGGCGAGCGCCGGAAGCCCTATGGCTAATGCGGCCGCGAGAGCGACCAATCCCTCTTCCATATCTTCCTCCTCTGTATAGGGGTACTCATCGGGCTAACGGCTCTTGAACGGCCTGTACCGCCTGCCGCCGCCCTCGTAGAACTTGCTGAAGAACTCGACGTACTGAAGCCTCATGGACTGTATTGACGGGCTCAGTATGCTAAGCACAAGATTCAGCGCGTGTATTACCGCCGCCAACGCCACTCCCGCGACAAGGCTCTCGGAAAGGCCGCCAATCCTGTTCGCCACGAGCGCCATCACTACGGAAGCCGTGCCGACAGCCATGATACGGACATAGGAGACGATGTGCCCCAGGGCCTCGATGAACTCTATGGGGCCGAGCATGCCTTCGAGCGCAACGAACGCTATGAACGAGACGGCGAGTATCGCCGCCAGGTAGACGAGAAGGCCTTTCGAGGCGTAGCCCGAGAGGACCGCCAGTATGGAAAGCAGCGTAACGACGAGCACGAGATAGCAGGCCCTTGCCAGCGCCTCCTTGTAATCCCTCCTCATGAGGCGGCTCGCGACGCTCAAGGTTATGCCGAGGAGGACGTGCCCCACTCCGATCCCGAGGGTAAGGTACATAAGGGTCTTTATCGACTCTATCCTGTTGAGGAGTATGGGGTGGAGTAGCCCCAAGCGCTCGCCGAGGTCGCCGAACATCTCTCCGAAGAGAAAGCCGAAGACCATGGCCGAAATGGCGCTTATGGCCAGCACCGTCGCGATGTCTTTCGATATGCCGCCCTCCCTGAGCCTGAATCTGAGGAAAAGGGCGAGGACGAATATTATCGCGCCGTAGCCCACGTCAGCCACGATGAGGCCGAAAAAAGCAGGGAAGAATATGGCGACAAAGGGCGTCGGGTCTATCGAGCCGTACTTTGGCGGAGATAGAGCGGCCAGGAATACCTCGAACGGCCGAATGAAGGACGGGTTCTTAATAAATACCGGTACCGCCTCCCTGTCATGCTCGTTTATCTCAAGGGTCCTCAACAAGACCTTCTCGCCGAAGAGGCCGCTGAACTTTTCCTTCAGCTCCGAGTACCTCCCAGCCGGGACCCATCCCTCTATGATGAAGGCGAACCTTGTCGCGGCGGCGTACGAGAGAGCGCCGAACTCATCGAGGCTGTTCCCGACAGCCCTGAGCGCGCCTTCGATCGTGCCGTACCATTGCGCAGATATCGCGGCGAGATCCCTGTCTATCTCATGCATGAGTCCGGGCAGCTCGGCGCGCCTCCTGCCCATGACCTTCAACGCCTCGATGAGCGTCATATCCTCGTACTCGTCAGGCAGGCGCACCTCGCTTATGGCGCGCCCAGTCAGGAGAGATTTGATCTCAAGCGCGAAGTGCTTCGGATAGGTGAGCACAATTCCCAGTGTGCCGTCCTCTATCTCCCTCGTGAACATCTGGTATGAGCGGTCGGTTATCCGCGCTACCTCTGATTCGAGCAGGCCCGGTATATCCTCCCTCGTCTTCTCCAGCGTGAGGCCGACTATCTCAAAGTTCTTGAGGCCGCCCAGTCTTGAGACAATCGGCGCGAAGCCACGGAGGAGCTTCTCGTATCTGCCTGCCGTAGAAAGCTCCTCGGCAAGCGCTTCCTTCCTTGCCCGGAGAAACCTTGCCCTCTCCTCGATCGGCGCGAGGTCGGATAAATACCTCTGTATCTGGCCGCCGGAGACCCTCTCGGGCCTCACTCCCGGAGGCGCAGGCAAAATGCTCTTTAAGGCCTTGAGCCTTTCAAGGGACTTCTCAAGGGCCTCCTTGTTCTTAAGCTTTTCCGATTCTATGGGGAGCTTTTTAAGGAAATCGCCTTTACGGAGCTCCTCTTCGGGCATTGTCTCGATATGCACGACCGCCGCCGCATGGAGAGCCTTTATCGCGTCGTCGAGGATCGGCTTCGGCCCGATCATCTGAACCTTGAGCATCCTCTTTATCACTTGTCCCCTCCGGCCGGTTCACTCAGCAGGTCGCTCAAAAAGACCTGCTGAGTAGCAATCCATGGATGGATTGCCAAATTGCGAGACTATCAATCGAACGATTTGTGAGGCGCCTCCGAATTAACTTCGGAGGCGCCGTTGTTGAAAAAGCCATGGACGGCTTTTTCAACTTTCTATCAGAAAGCGCATGACTTCTGTAACGACCTTCTCCATGTTACGCTCGCCCTTTGCCCGAAGCTCAGCCGCTTCTGCCCGGCCCTGCTCCTCTATCGCTCGCGCCTCATCCTCTATAAGGGCGCGCTCGGAGTCTTCGAATGCGCGCACCTCTTCCAGGGATCTGCTTCCGGCAGATTCCCGTATCGCGCGGCTCGTCCTTGCGGCCTCGTCCCTTATTGAGGCGGCCTCTTTTCTGGCCTGCTCAACAAGGGCCTCCATCTCCTCTTCCCTGGCCCTCAGCTCTGCAAGGATATCCTCTGGCATAGGCGTAAACCCTGTCCTTATATAAACCGGCTAAATACCTGAAAACGTAGACAAAACTAAGGCGAGGTCAATTCCTGGAAGGCTCTTTTGGTTCGGCGACTGATGGACCTGCCGGGCCGCCCACAGTCACATAGGCTCGGAGTTTCTCTAACTTGACTTTACCAATCCACATCACTGCTGTCAAATCGTCGACTGTCCTGAATCCTTTGAGTTCAGCCCTTTTTTCGACTATCCTTTGGGCGGTCTTCTCGCCTATGCCGGGCAGCAGCATAAGCTCTTCCTGATTGGCCTTGTTGATATTGAGGGGGAATACCGGCAGCGCGCTCCCGGAAGGGGCCGCGGACGGGGCCCTCTCCTGCGACGGCCCCGCGTGCGAAACCATTACTTTTTCCTGTGTAATCGAGTGCTTGGAAAGATTGCCTGAGAAAGGGCTTGAATGGGCGAAGAAGAGCAGCAGTAGCGCCGCCGATATGACGAGGAGGGCCGGATAGCGCTTGTCATGGCTCATGTAAGGCCCCTCCCCCCTTGAAATTTAGACCGAAGGACACTAACCCTTTGCCTTCCTTCTTCCCCTGGTCCTGCTGTCCTTCAAGAGCTTGTATTCGAGGGCGTCGACGAGAGCCTGCCAGCTCGCCTCGATGACATTCTCCGAAACGCCGACAGTGCCCCATTTTTCCGTGCTGTCGCCGGACTCGACCAGGACCCTCACCTTTGCGGCAGTGCCCTGTACCCCGGCCAGCACGCGCACCTTGAAGTCGATGAGCTGCACTTCCCCAATGGGAGGATAAAAGCGCTCCAGGGCCTTTCTGAGGGCCTTGTCCAGGGCGTTTACCGGGCCGTTGCCCTCTGCCGCCGTGTGCTCGACTACCCCGTTGACCTCTAGCTTTATGGTCGCTTCCGAATGGGGCGCCTCGTCCTCGTTCTTCTTCTCGTCGATTACCCTGAAATCAAGGAGCTTGAAGTACCTCTTTTTCCTCTTGAGGGCCTTCTCTATAAGTAGCTCGAAAGATGCCTCGGCCCCCTCGTACTGGAAGCCCTGGTGCTCCAAGACCTTGAGCTGGGCAAGCACGCTCTGGACGACCTCGGAGTTGCTCGATATGTCGAGACCGTACTCCTCTGCCTTGTAGAGGATATTAGACCTGCCGGAGAGGTCTGAGACAAGGACCCTCTGGTGGTTGCCGACAAGCTCGGGCCTGATGTGCTCGTAGGTGGCCGGGTTCTTCAAAATCGCGCTCACATGGATGCCGCCCTTGTGCGCGAAGGCGCTGTCTCCGACATAGGGCTGGTGCTTCAGGTGCGGGAGGTTCGCCAGCTCGTTTACGAACCGGGAGGTGCTCCTCAATTTCTTCATCTGCTCGGCAGTCAGGCACTCCAGGTTCATCTTGACCTTCAGGGCCGGAATTATGGAGCAGAGGTTCGCGTTGCCGCAGCGCTCTCCAAAGCCGTTTACGGTGCCCTGCACCATCGAAGCCCCTTCCCTTACGGCTGAAAGTGAGTTCGCGACGGCGGTCTCCGAGTCGTTATGCGCATGGATGCCGAGCTTTACAGAGGTCTTGAGCCGCACCTCTCTCGTTATCTCGGCGACCTCGAAAGGCAGGGTGCCGCCGTTGGTATCGCAGAGGACGATGAAATCCGCCCCTGCCTCTTCAGCGGCCTTCAGCGTCTTGAGCGCGTACGCGGGGTCGTCTTTATAGGCGTCGAAGAAATGCTCGGCGTCGTAGAAGACCTCACCCGTCTTCTTTTTAAGGAAGCTCACTGAGTCGAATATCATATCGAGGTTCTCTTCCAACGAGACCTTTATGGCCTTCAATACGTGGAGCTTCCACGTCTTGCCGAATATGGTGACGGCAGGCGTGCGCGAATGGACGAGGGCCTTTAAATTGAGGTCGTCCCTGGCCTTTATGCCCGCCCTGCGTGTAGAGCCGAAACTCACCACCTTTGAAGATGCAAGCCTCTCCTTTGCGATTGCCTTGAAAAACTCGATGTCGCGCGGGTTGCTACCCGGCCAGCCGCCCTCGATGTAGTGGACGCCGAGGTCGTCAAGGGCGCGCGCGACCCTTACCTTGTCCTCTACGGAGAAGGAGATGTCCTCGGCCTGCGTGCCGTCGCGTAATGTCGTATCGTAAATAAGGACCATTGTCGTCTTTCAACGTCCCCCTTTTCTAAAGGGGGACTGAGGGGGATTACGAATCGGTATTACAAGAAGATAATCTCCCCCTGCCCCTCTTTAGAAAAGAGGGGCAAAAACAAGATTAAGCCTGCGCCTCTTCCATTATCTCGCCCTTGCCCAGGCCGAAGGCCTCGTGCAGGACTCTTACCGCAAGCTCTGTGTACTTTACATCGATTACAATCGAAATCTTTATCTCGGAGGTGGATATCATCTGGATATTTATCCCCTCCTTTGACATGACCTCGAACATCCTGGAGGCGACTCCGGCGTGGCTCCTCATGCCCGCGCCCACTATCGAGACCTTCGCTATGTTCGGGTCGCCTATAACGTCCCTGGCCTCTATCTGCCCGGCAGTCTCCTGAACGAGCTTCAGAGCCCTCTTGAAGTCCTCCTTCGACACCGTGAAGGTAAGGTCGGTGTGCGCGTCATGGCTTATGTTCTGCACTATCATGTCGATGTTCATGCCGGACTCGGTCAAGGGCCTGAAGAGCTTTGCCGCGATGCCCGGCCTGTCCGGGACCCTGAGGACAGATATCTTGGCCTCGTTCTTGTTGTATGTGATGCCTGAGACGACTACCTTCTCCATTTCCCTGTCCTCCTTGCATACTAACGTGCCCTCGGCGTCGTTGAACGAAGACCTGACCATGACTGGCACTTCGTACTTCTTCGCGAACTCGACAGACCTGGTCTGAAGGACCTTGGCGCCGAGGCTCGCCATCTCGAGCATCTCGTCGTACGAGACCTTCTTGAGCTTTCTCGCCTCATGGCAGATGTTCGGGTCGGTCGTGTATACCCCGTCGACATCCGTGTATATCTCGCAGAGGTCGGCCTTCAGGGCCGCTGCCAGGGCGACAGCGGTCGTATCAGACCCGCCCCTGCCCAGCGTGGTTATGTTGCCTTCAGGGTCGATGCCCTGGAAGCCCGCCACGACTACGATGACGCCACGGTCGAGCTCATCCCTCATGCGCTTCGGGTCAATCGACTCTATCCTGGCTGAGCCGAACTGCGAATCGGTTACGACAGGCACCTGGTGGCCCATGAAGCTCTTTGCCTTGTGCCCCATCTCTTTCAACACTATCGACAGGAGGCCTATTGTGACCTGCTCTCCTGTCGAGATGACGACATCGTACTCCCTGCCTATGGGGAACTCGCTCGCCTCGTTGCACAGGCCCACAAGCCTGTTGGTCTCTCCTGACATGGCCGAGAGGACGACGACTACCTGGTTGCCTTCGTTATAGGTGCGCGCGACCCTCCTGGCGACGTTCTTTATGCGCTCTATGTTCCCGACAGAGGTGCCGCCGTATTTCTGGACTATCAAAGCCATAAAAAAATCCTTTCAACGTGTTTCTGAAACAACTCTGGTAATTCTTAGCGGAATATCATGCTTGATAATCCGCAAGCCCCGAGATTCTTCGGTCGCTTCGCTCCCTCAGAATGACAACTTCGCTTTTCTGTCATTCTGAGCGAAGCGAAGAATCTCGGGGCTCAAACCACTCTGATGATAAGTCCAGCCATCCGGGATTCATCGACTCGATCAATTCGATCTTCTTTGCCCTAAGCCATCCCTTTATCTGCTTTTCTCGTTCTATTGCAGAAAGGATATCACCCGTCTCTTCGTAAAAAACAAGTCTGTCTATCTTGTATTTAGAAGTAAATCCCTGTAACTGCTTGTTCTTATGCTCAAAAGACCCTTCTTTCGAGGTTATTTGTCACTCCTGTATAGAGCGTCTTCGACCTGTTCGTCATAATATAAACATAGTATCGCTGCATAAAATACTGATGATTACTATACTCCGATGAAAAAACGGACTACTTCTTCCTGCCTATCTTGTGTATCGCCATGCCGTGCACGTCCTCCGCAGCCTCCATCACCATCTCGGGCAGAGTCGGGTGCGCGTGAACGGTATCGGCTATGTCCTTAACCGTGGCGCCGGCCTTCATGGCAACGGCGACCTCTCCGATGAGGTCGGTCGCGTGCGCGCCGACTATCGAACAGCCGAGCACCTTGTCAGTGCCGGGGTCGGCGACCAGCTGCACAAAGCCCTCCGTCTCTCCCATGCCGAGGGCCTTGCCGCTTGCGGCGTACGGGAACCTGCCGACTGATACGGGTATGCCCTTCTCCTCAGCCTCTTTTTCGCGAAGGCCAACGCTCGCTATCTCCGGGTCAGTGAATATGCCTGCCGGGATTATCGAGTAGTCCATCAATGCGACCTTTCCAGCCGCGTTGTTGGCTGCGACTATGCCCTGGGTCGAAGCCACATGGGCGAGGAGCATCTTGCCGGTAACGTCGCCTATGGCAAAGAGGCCCTTTACGTTCGTCTCCATCCTCTCGTCGACCGCTATGCGGCCGCGGTCCATGGTCACGCCGAGCTTATCAAGACCTATTCCGGCCGAATTGAAGGAGCGGCCGATGGCCACCATGACCTTCTCCGTTATGAACTCCCTGCCGTCCTTGAGCCTGGTCTTGACCTTGCCGTTCTCAGGCGTCACCGACTCGACCTGGACTTCGGTAAGGACGCTCACGCCCGTCTCCTTGAACCTCTTGGCAATGACCCTGGCGACCATCCTGTCTTCCGTGGAGAGTATGGTCGGGAGGAGCTCTACTATCATAACGCTTGAGCCGAAGGTTGCGAACAGGGTCGCGAACTCGCAGCCCATGACGCCGCCGCCTATGACCAGCAGGCTTTCCGGCACCTGCTTGAGGTCCAGCATCTCGGTCGATGTTAGAACATTTACGCGGTCTATGTTGAATGCCGGTATCATGGCGGGCTCCGAGCCTGTTGCTATGATGACCGACTTGCCTGTTATCTCTTCGGTTGCGTCCCCGTTGGAGACCCTTATCTTTCCGGCTGATTCGAGATATGCATTGCCCCTTATGACCTCTATCTTGTTGCCCTTGAGGAGCTGTTCGACGCCGCCGACGAGCTTCTTTACGATCCCGTCCTTTCTCTCGACAGCCTTTGAAAGGTCAAAACTCACTTCTCCGACATTAACGCCGAACTCGGCTGCGTGCCTGGCCTTGTCCAGAGTCTTTGCGGAATAGTAGAGCGCCTTTGTCGGTATGCAGCCCCAGTTAAGGCAGGTGCCGCCTATCTTATTCCTTTCGATAATAGCTGTCTTTGCCCCGAGCTGTGCCGCCCTTATAGCCGCTACATAGCCGCCCGGGCCAGCGCCAACCACTACGCAATCGAATTCTCTCACAGCTTCCCCCTGCTCATATATTCGAATAATTGCTGAAATCAAATTTATTCAGGCTGCTGAAAAAGTCCATCTGCTTTGTTGTCTTTGTCGCTCGTCACTGAGGCGTACATGAAGAGTACGCCTCATTCCTCGCTCCCCGATTAAACCGGGGCCTCGCATATGGAGCTTTTTGAGCAGCCTGAATATTATCTGAGCCTTTCAGCACTTTCAGTATTCTCCTTTATAACACAGGCTTTAACTTATTTTCCAGCCCCTTTAATGACTACCTCTATTTCCCGCTCCGTATCGCTAATGTACCTGAAGCTGACGGTTATCCTGCACGATTTCAAGAGTGACGGCGACCGCTCAGCCCACTCTATGACAGAGACGCCGTCACCGAGGATATACTCTTCGAGGCCCGCTGCCTCAAGCTCTTCGGTTGAAGCCAGCCTGTACAGGTCTATGTGATATAGGGGCAGACTTCCGCCCTCGTAGATGTTCATTATCGTGAAGCTCGGGCTCTTGACGAATCCCTTTGAGCTTAAGCCTCTTGCGATGCCGCGCACGAACCTGGTCTTGCCGCCGCCGAGCTCTCCTGTGAGCGCGACGCAATCGCCTGCCTTGAGCTCGCTTGCCAGCTCGCTCCCAAGCCTTTCAGTCTCTTCAGGGGATGTAGTTCTGTAGGTGCGCGAGAGGTCCATCAGGATTGAAACGATACAAGTGAATTGAGGAGGCGGGGTATAAGGGGCACGAGATCCATTGCCATCATCCCAAGCTCGCCCTGGGTCCTTTTGACCTCGTCGCCAGCGAGGCCGTGTATGTAGACCGCTGCTGAGGCCGCCTCTTCAGGGCCGTATCCCTGCGCGAGAAATCCGCCAAGCATGCCTGCGAGGACATCGCCTGTACCGGCAGTCGCGAGACCCGGATTGCCGGTTGTGTTTATGTATATCCTGCCCGTAGGCGAGGCTATGATGGTGCCTGCCCCTTTCAGGACGACAGTTGCCCCGGTCATCTCAACGAGCCTCAATGCAGAGCCCATGCGGTCTGACTGGATGTCCTTTGTGCTCGCGTTCAATAGTCTGGCCATCTCTCCGGGATGGGGCGTTAGCACTATCTCGGTCTTTGCCTTCTTGAGCATCGATATCTGAGGGGCTATCGAATTGAGGCCGTCGGCGTCTATGACTATCGGGACCTTTACCTCCTGAACGAGCATCTCTATGAGCCTCATCATCTCAGGGGTGTTACCAACTCCGGGGCCTATTACGACAGCGGTCTTGCCGGGCAGCATGGCCTTAATCGCGTCGAACGAGACGGCTCCGAGCATCTTATCCGGCGTCTCGGGCAAGCCGATGCTCATGACCTCGGTTGTCTTGACTTCCATTATATCATTGAGGCTACCCGGCACTCCAAGTGTCGCAAGCCCGGCCCCTGCCCTCATGGCGGAGGCAGAGGCCATGTAGGCGGCTCCGGTCATGCCGGGAGAGCCCGCGAGGACGAGGAGGTGTCCATGAGTGGATTTGTGCGACTCGGGCTTTCTTGGCTTGAGGGATTTCCTGAGGTCGCCTTCGGTGATGATGTTCCACCTGATGGCCTCGTCTTCGACCATCTCTTTAGGCACGCCGATGTCTACGACCTCGACTATGCCTGAGAATGACCTTCCCGGAAAAAGAAAAAGGCCGAGCTTGGGCATAGCCATAGTGGCCGTGATGTGCGCCTTTACTGCGCGGCCAAGCACAGCCCCTGTGGTGGCGTGTATGCCTGACGGGATGTCTACAGAGATTATTTTTTTATCGACGGAGTTTACAAGATCAACGGTCTCGGCATGGATGCCGGTGATATCTTTTTCAAGGCCTGTGCCGAATATGGCGTCGACCACAATCGATGAGTGCCTGAGGGACGATTCAGCTGCCTTTAGGTCAGCCGAAGAAAGGAGCTCCCGGACCTCTCCGCCCATCTTGAGCCACGATGCGGCGTTAAGCGCCGCGTCGCCCTTTATCTCGCCTGTCCTGCCAAGGGAGAAGACAGTAACCTTGAAGCCGGAATTATGAAGGTGCCTTGCCGCGACATATCCGTCACCGCCGTTGTTGCCTTTTCCGGCCATGATGGCTATACGGCCGCCCGGTGAAGGCATCGCACTTTTGACGACATCGGCCACGCCCCTTCCGGCATTCTCCATGAGCTCCAGGCCGGTGATGCCGTACTTCTCGATTGCAATCCTGTCAATCGACCTTATCGTATCCGCGTCGGCTGCTTTCATCAGTCGCTCTCGATTATGGTCTCGGCTATGCTGAGATCGCCGTCATGGGAGATGGATATGTTCACCTTGAGCCCCGGAGGAAGACCTTTTGCGCTTATCACAGGCGCGCCTGACGGGTCTTTCGCGACCTCGACATCTTTGTAAGGCAAGGCCCTGCCGAGGGCCTTGAAGAAGCTCACCTTTGCGGCAAATCTGGCAGAAAGGTGGCGCTCCGGGCTCCGCTGTTTGAGGCAGTAGTCGAGCTCAGTGGCCGTGAAGAGCCGCTTTTCAAGCCTCTCCCCCCACCTGGTCATGGCCCGAGCGAACCGTGAGACCTCGATTGTATCTATGCCGATGCCGTGGATCATGCGTATTCCGTTACAAAATTCAAGGAACCCCAGGCTGCTCAAAAAGCTCCATATGCGAGGCGACGAGGAGTGAGGAATGAGGCGTACTCTTCATGTACGTCGCAATGACGAGCTTTGAGGCCAACAAAGCAGATGGACTTATTTCATGCCTGATAGTATTTGGATCTGGCGTCAAGGATTAGACGCTTCATTTCCTTTACAGCCTCTCCCATGCCGACATATATGGAGCGGGCTACGATGCTGAAGCCTATGGCGAACTCGTCTATCTCCCTCATCGATGCGACAGGGGTTATGTTGTGGTAATCGAGGCCATGGCCCGCGTGTGTCCTTAAGCCCAGCCTCTTCGAGAGCACTGCCGAGTCGTATATCCTTTTAAGCTCGGCCTCTCTTGATGCGCCTTCCTTCGACTCGGCGTATGTGCCGGTATGGAGCTCAAGGCCGTCAGAGCCTATCCTGTGGCACGCCTTCACCGCGTCAGGAGAGGGATCTATGAACAGGTTCACCCTTATCCCCGCGTCACGGAGCTGCCCGACGAACCTCTTGAGGTGGTCAAGGTTGGTCACCACATCGAGGCCGCCCTCAGTGGTAAGCTCCTGCCTCTTCTCTGGCACGAGCGTTACCATGTCCGGCTTTACCTCTCGCGCTATCTCCAGCATTTCCTTTGTGGCCGCCATCTCGAGGTTGAGGTTCGTCTTTACGGTCTTTCTCATTACCTGAAGGTCGCGGTCCTGAATGTGCCGCCTGTCTTCTCTGAGATGGACGGTAATGCCGTCCGCGCCTGATATGCCCGCTATCATGGCGGCGGAAACCGGGTCAGGTTCAAATGCGCGCCGTGCCTGCCTTACTGTAGCAACATGGTCAACATTAACAGAGAGCTTCGCCAACTCGGATTCCCCTCCTAAGAAAAATTATCAGCCGATTTCCTTCTTTAATATTTCCGCCAGCTCATTCGCCATGAGCGTTATCTCTTCCCTGCGCTCGCCCTCTATTGTTATCCTCGCGAGCGGCTCGGTGCCGGAGTAGCGTATGAAGGCCCTGCCCCTGTTCCTGAGCTTGTCCTCGACATCCTTTAATGCCTTCGAGATGGCCGGTATGGAGCCGAGGTCTCTTTTCTCCCTGACCTTTACATTGAGGAGTATCTGCGGGTAGGTCGTCATCACCTTCGCAAGCTCGGATAAGGGCTTCCCTTCCTGGACCATCCTCTTCAGTATCTGGAGAGCGGATATGACGCCGTCGCCCGTAGTCGTATGGTCGAGGAAAATAATATGGCCTGACTGCTCGCCGCCGAGGTTGTATCCTCCCTTGAGCATTTCCTCGACGACGTACCTGTCGCCTACAGAGGTCCTTATGACCTTGCCTCCGGCGTTCCTGATGGCCTCTTCAAAGCCCGAGTTGCTCATTATAGTGGATACGACCGTGTCGCCTTTAAGCGTCTTTTCCTTGAGCATGGCTGTTGCCGCGATGGCGAGCATGTAGTCGCCGTCGAGCACGTTGCCTTTCTCGTCCACCATTATGCACCTGTCGCCGTCGCCGTCGAGGGCAAAGCCGACGTGTGCGCCTGTCTCCTTTACGACCCTGGCTATCTTTTCAGGGTAAAGCGCCCCGCACTCGTGGTTTATGTTCTCTCCGTTGGGGCTCGCCCCGGTCGTTATGACCTCTGCGCCAAGCTCGTAGAAGACAGCAGGCGCGACCTTGTAGGCGGCGCCGTTCGCGCAGTCCACGGCTATCTTCAAGCCGTCGAGCGTAAGCTCCTTCGGGAACGTGTTCTTCGCGAATACGACGTACCTGCCTATGGCGTCGTCCACCCTGTACGCCTTGCCGACTTCGCTCGCGGTCGGCCTGTGGCTCGGGTCGTGGTTCTCGAAGATGAACTTCTCTATCTTGAGTTCGAGGTCGTCAGGAAGCTTGAGGCCGTCCCTTGAGAAGAACTTGATTCCGTTGTCCTGATACGGGTTATGTGAGGCTGAAATGACCACGCCGGCGTCAGCCCTCATGCTCGAAGTGATGAAGGCTATGCCCGGCGTGGGCAGGGGCCCGACCATGAGCGCGTCGACGCCCATCGAGCATATACCCGCCATCATGGCGCTCTCGAGCATGTAGCCGGAGAGCCTTGTGTCTTTGCCTATGACTATCCTGTGCCTCCTGGCCTCCTGCTTGAATATGTAGGCGATAGCCCTGCCGAGCTGAAGGGCCATCTCGGACGTCATCGGCTCTATATTGGCAACCCCTCTTACGCCGTCAGTGCCGAACAGCCTTTTCTTGACCTGCATGGGGTTATCTCTCCTTCCTTATCAAGATTTTAACTTCCACCTTCTCGGCGCTGAGACTCCTGAACTCAAGCCCGGCGGTGTCTACCTGGGCCGTGAGGCTCGCGGAAGAATCGAGACCCGAGATATCTACCGGCCTGGTCTGCACTTCCTTCAATTCCCTTATCTCTTTTCTGGTGCCTGTTGCGAGTACCGTCTTCGGATAGACCAGCACGTCCGCGACCCGGTACCCCGGAGCAGGCCTGCCAGTGAGACGCGGCCTCACCGGCAGCTCGACCCTGATTATCTTTTCGAGCCTGAAGTCTACGGAGCTGGGGCGGAGCCTCTGCACATCCACTCCCATGGGAGTTATTATATCCGTGGGCTGGAGGCGCAATGTATTGACGCCTTCCTTCGCGGCGCTGAGGTCGAGCTCGGCGCTTATCTGCGCTGGCGAAAGGTTGTTGATAAAGAGCCTGGGCCCCGTGACCCTTACCTCTACCTCGTCCGGCGGCATGCCGGTCATTATGAAGTCCTTCGGGATGCCCTTGTAGCTTATCGGCACGATGAAGCCGATCTCGGTCCTCGACTGCCCTGCCACAAAGAACCACAGGGCCATGGAAAAGATAATGGCCAGGAGCTTGAGTTTCAGATTGGACGCGAAGAACTCCTTCATTTCGAGGGCGCCCTCCACGGGAACATCGCCTTTTTGGGATACCCCTTGAAGGCAAAGAGCTGCTTCAGGTCCGAGAGGAGCTTATCCGCGGCAAGGTCAGGGTAGATGCCGTCCTCGAATACGAGCGTCATCTCTCCGGTCTCTTCGGAGACGACTATTATGGCGGCGTCAGTCTCTTCGGCAAGGCCTATGGCCGCCCTGTGCCTTGTGCCAAGCGAGTTTGAGAGTTCCTTGTTCGTAAGCGGCAGTATGGCTCCGGCCTTGAAGACCCTGCCGTTCCTTATGATTATAGCGCCGTCGTGCACCGGAGAAGCCGTATTGAATATTGACAATATAAGTTCCTTGGACACCTTTGCGTCAAGCTCGATACCGGCATCCTCGCCTATGAAATCGCCCAGGTCTATCGAGCGCTCGAGCACGAGTATCCCGCCGGTCCTGGTTTCAGACATCTTCTGGGCCGCCTTCACTGTCACTTCGAGCACGCCCCCGGCTTTCATGGCCTCGCGCGTGCTGAAGGGCTTGCCCATCTGCACAAGCGCCCTTCTGATGTCCTGCTGGAATACGACTATGATGAAGATAACGATGGAGCTGAGAAAGTTGGAGAGTATCCAGTGGAGCGTGAGGAGTTCGAACCTCTGCGACGCGAAATAGACGACCACGATTATCGCGATGCCCCAGAGCATCCTCTCTGCCCTTGTGCCCTTGAACATGAGCATGAGCCAGTAGAGGATGAAGGCGACTATCACAATATCGAGCGCCGCGATTATCGTATTGAACCCCAGTATTTTCTCTATCATGTCCTATGAGATCCCGGCTACAGCGTCTGTAACTCTGGCGGCTTCTCTCGCCTCTTTGACGTCATGAACTCTCAGTATCGCCGCGCCGTTCATTATCGCCACCGATGAGGCCGCGACCGTCCCGATGAGGCGTTCGCTTACCTCGGCCCCGCCCATGGCCTTTCCGATAAACGATTTGCGCGACGCGCCGACCAGGATAGGCCTGCCGAGCGATTTGAACTCGCGCAGGCGCGACAGGAGCTCAAGGTTGCCCTCGTAGGACTTTCCGAAGCCCAGGCCCGGGTCGATTATTATGCTCTCGCGGTCAATGCCTTTCGAAACGGCGTACTCGATGCGCGCACTCAGCCATCCGAAGACCTCGCCCATGAGGTCTTGATAGACGGTATCGGACTGCATGGTGCGGGGAGTGCCCCTCATGTGCATGAGCACCACGGGCGCGCCTGCCCTGGCCGCGACATCAGCCATATCCTCGTCCATCTTCATGGCGCTCACGTCGTTTATGATTGCCGCGCCCGCTTCGATCGCAGCCTTTGCCACAGAGGCCTTTGTGGTGTCGATCGAGACCGTCAGGCCCTGTTTTGAGAGCGCCTCGACAACCGGCAAGACGCGCCTCATCTCCTCTTCGGCGTCAACGGCCTGGGCGCCCGGCCTGGTCGACTCGCCTCCGACATCTATCCAGTCCGCGCCCTCCGCGGAGAGATCTAACCCGCGGAGCACTGCCTTTCCGTGGTCGAGGAAGTCGCCTCCGTCCGAAAACGAGTCCGGGGTGACGTTAAGTATGCCCATGACGAGGGTGGCCGCGCCTATGGTAATGCTGCGGTCCCTGAACCTCAAAATACAGGACCTCTGCCCGGAGTTCTCCAGCGCCTCGCTCATGGAGGCGGCAATGCCGGGCAGGCCCAGCGACTGGCATTTGAGCTTCTCGAAAAATTCGAAGAGCTGCTTTCTCGTGCCTGAGACTATTGCGTCCGTGCGCTCTACGGAGCACGAGGCCGCGCCCCTTGCCACGGCCGCCTCTCCGCCGATGGAGAGCATCTCCTGCTTCAGGATGTTCGCCTGCGCGGGGGTAAGGCCCTCTACCTTCAGGTTGTAATGAAAATGCTTCGGGGCCATTATGCCGACCCCGGCAGGGTCAACGCCGATCCGTTCCATTTCGGAACGGGACATCTTCTCTGAAGCAATCTCAAGGCAACGTACGGGCAACCTCAATGGGAACCGTTCCATGAAAAATGATTATGGGATAAAGACGGCCGCCCGTGAAGGGCGGCCGTCTGAACTTCGGGGATAGGCTTTGGGGAATTGTTGTCGCCGCTGCTACTTTATCAAAACCCCGAGCCTTGCGGCATCCTCGGGCTTCAATGACTCGGGCTTGGCATCGGGGGAAGCGTGCGGCTCCTTCGGCCCCTCGCCGTCGTCAGAATGGATGAGCCTGTCTATCTCGACTGCGTCCAGGATCTCTTTTTCAAGCAGGGCCCTGGCAAGCCTGTGCAACGCACCAATGTTCGATTCAAGGAGTTTTTTGGCCCTGGCGTAGTTCTCGGTCACTATCTTCTTTATCTCATCGTCAATCTCTTCAGCCGTCTCCTCGCTGAAGTCCCTCCTCTGCGCCATCTCCTTGCCGAGGAATATGTGCTCTTCCTTCTTGCCGAAAGTAAGGGGACCGAGCTTATCGCTCATGCCCCATTCGCAGACCATCTTGCGGGCAAGCTCTGTTGCCCTCTCGATGTCGTTGCCGGCGCCGGTGGTCATCTGGTTCAGGACCAGCTCCTCTGCCGCCCTGCCGCCCATGAGGACCGCGATGTTATTTACGAGGTACTCCTTGTTGTAGGTGTGCCTCTCGTCTATGGGGAGCTGCTGTGTTAGCCCCAGGGCCATGCCCCTCGGTATTATCGAGACCTTGTGTATGGGGTCTGTGCCGGGGATAAGCCTTGCCACGAGCGTATGGCCCCCCTCGTGGTAGGCCGTGTTCTTCTTCTCGGAGTCGCTTATTATCATGGAGCGCCTCTCGGTGCCCATGATGAGCTTGTCCTTGGCGTCGTCGAACTCTGTCTTCTCTATCCTGTCCTTGCCCCTTCTTGCCGCAAGGAGGGCCGCCTCGTTGACGAGGTTCGAGAGGTCAGCGCCGGAGAAGCCGGGAGTGCCCCTCGCGACTATCTCCATGTCGATGTCCTGCGCGAGCGGGGTCTTGGAGGTATGGACCTTCAGTATCTCTTCCCTGCCCTTTATGTCGGGCTTGGGCACGACTACGTTCCTGTCGAACCTGCCCGGACGAAGAAGCGCCGGGTCAAGGACGTCGGGCCTGTTGGTCGCGGCGATTATGATGACGCCCTCGTTTGATTCGAAGCCGTCCATCTCGACGAGGAGCTGGTTAAGGGTCTGCTCCCTCTCGTCGTGGCCGCCGCCGAGGCCTGCGCCCCTGTGACGTCCGACAGCGTCTATCTCGTCTATGAAGATTATGCAGGGCGCGTTCTTCTTGCCCTGTACAAAGAGGTCCCTTACGCGCGAGGCTCCAACGCCCACGAACATCTCGACAAAGTCGCTGCCCGATATCGAAAAGAATGGCACTCCGGCCTCTCCGGCTATCGCCCTGGCAAGGAGCGTCTTTCCGGTGCCCGGAGGTCCGACGAGCAGCACGCCCTTGGGTATGCGGCCGCCGAGGCGGGTGAACTTCTTGGGGTCTTTAAGGAAGTCGATTATCTCCTCGACCTCCTCCTTCGCCTCTTCGATGCCGGCGACATCCTTGAAGGTGACCTTGTGCTGGCTCTCGCTCAATAGCTTGGCCTTGGACTTGCCGAAGCTCATGGCCTTGCCGCCGCCGCTCTGCATCTGGCGCATGAAGAATATCCATACGCCTATGAGCAGTACCATGGGGAACCATGAGACGAATATGGTGCCCCACGAGGGAGTATCCACTACAGGCTCGGCGCCAATCTTAACGCCGCTCGAGCGGAGCTTGGCTATGAGGTCGGGGTACTGGGGCGCAAATGTCTGAAAGGTCTTGCCGTCCTTGTACTTGCCGAGTATGTCGTTGCCCTGTATCGTGACCTCGGCGATATTCCCGGCCTCTACCTGCTCGATAAAATCGGAGAAGACGACCTTATCGGTTGTAGGCTGCTTGTAGCTTATAAGGTTAAACATTAGCACGACTGTGGCGATTATTATGAGCCACATGGCAATGTTCTTATATAGCTGATTCATCTATTCTCCTATGTAATGAGTTGTTTTCACTCGCAATTTCAAATAAAATCATTCTGTCACAGATTTTAGGATTTTACAATAGAAATCTCGCTCGGATTTCCGGCTCAACGCCTCCGAAATAGCGGATTTCATTGAAGTCCTGCCGCGCTTCCCTGCGCGCTGCCGCCTCGCGAGCCCTGGTACGCCGCCCTTGCAACCGAAGCTGAGAAAAGGAATATGCTCACAGAATAAAATATCCACATCAGGAGTATCATCAGGGTGCCGAGAGACCCGTAGAACCTGTTATAGCTCTGGAAATTCGATACGTAGAGCGCGAACAGCTGTTTGGCCGCCTCCCACAGAACAGTAAAGAGTATGCTCCCGAAAAAAGCATTCCTGAAATCCAGGTTGGCCACGGCAAGCACCCTGTAGACTACCGCTATTACGGACGAGACCATCAGGAACGGGACTATAAACCTGAAGACCGCGATTACGAAAAGCTCATATACATAACCCAGGCCGAAGAAGTTTATCTCATGCCTCTCCAGCATGAAAGAGAGCGCCGTGACGGCAATCGAAGCGAGCGAAGCGATTATGGCCAGCAGTATCACCAAGAGCCCTACAGCCCTTGTCCTCAAGAAACCGAACCTGTGCCTGGTGCCGAATATCGAGGTCAAGGCTGATACGGCCGCGTTAGTCACCAGCTCGGCGCCGGAGATGAGCGAAAGGAGGCCTATCCATCCGAAGGTCTTCCAGTTGCCCGAAAGCTCGATAAAGTCCTCGATTATCCTCTGGCTGATGTACGGAAGGCTCTTCCTGACCATGCCTATGGTCCGCGCCTGGAGATCGGGGTTTGCCCCCAGCACGAAACCGACCCCGGCGGTTACGAGGAACATCACCGGGATGAGCGAAAAAAAGGCGTAGAAAGAGATCGCGGCGGCGTTTGTGAAGCCGCTGCTCCTCCTGAATATCCTTACGCCTTCACGGACGACCGGTATGAGGTGCATCTTTGAATATTCCCCGCGGCATCCGCGGGGAATCTCCGAAACCTGAGGAAAATTTCATTTCTATCCGCTCGCTTGACCCCGCAGCTTTTCCGGGGGAAAAGCGCTCGCTATGGGTTTTCAATGCCTTCTCTTGAAAACGAGCCGGAGCGGCACGTCATCGAGCCCGAGCCTCTCGCGCAGGGCAGAGACAAGATATCTCTCGTAGGAGGGCTCTACGCCCTCCGGGTGGTTAGAGAATATTATGAAGGCGGGCGGCATCGTGCCTACCTGTGTAGCGTAGTAGAACTTTACTTCCTTGCCCTTGAATGCATGCGGCCTGAACCTTGCCACTATCTCAACGAGTGCGCTGTTCAGGGCGGATGTCGTGACCTGCGTTCTGGCCTTGTCCACCAGCCCGTTTACGGTCTCGAGCACCTTCGGCACCCTCTGGCCGGTCATCGCTGAAGTGAAGAGCACGGGCGCGTATGAGATAAACGGGAGCTTATTCCTGACCGTGTCCTTTGCGTAGTCCGCTGTCCTGGTGTCCTTCTCTACAAGGTCCCATTTGTTCACGAGCACCATGCAGCACTTCTTCCTCTCCTCTATGAGCCCGGCTATCCTCTCGTCCTGGGTCATCACGCCGTCCTTGCCGTCGACCACGAGGATGGCGACGTCGCACCTCTCTATCGAGCGGATGGCCTCGACCACGGAATAGGACTCTACGGTCATGCTGACCTTGTTCTTCTTCCTTATTCCGGCAGTGTCTATGAAGAGGTACTTCCTGCCTTCGATCTCTACCGGCGTATCCACAGGGTCCCGCGTGGTGCCTGCCACCGCGCTCACGATCGCGCGCGGCTTGCCGATTATCCTGTTCAGAAGGGAGGACTTGCCGACGTTCGGCCTGCCTACGATGGCGACCCTTATCCTCTCCTCATCGACCTCTTGCGGCTCTTTTTCCGGCAGCCTCTTGATTATCTCGTCGATGAGGTCGTTGAGGCCGATGCCGTGCTCGGCGGAGACAGGGAAGACCTCCTTTATGCCGAGCGAATAGAACTCGGCTGAAAGCGGAATATGACCCGGCGTGTCCATCTTGTTGACGGCATAGATGACCGGCTTGCCTGACCTGCGGAGCATGTCGACGAGCTCGGCGTCTCCGGGCATCGGGCCTGCCTTGCCGTCCATGGCGAATACGATCACATCCGCGTCCTCTACAGCGAGCCTGGCCTGCTCCCTTACCTGCTTTATGATGACGTCCTCGCCTGCCTCGAACCCGCCGGTATCGACGACCGTGAACGCGCGGCCTTCCTCTTCGGCGTCTCCGTAATTGAGGTCCCTGGTGACCCCCGGCATGTCGTGCACAATGGCCTTGCGCCTGCCGAGGAGCTTATTGAAGAGCGTTGACTTGCCCACGTTGGGCCTGCCAACGATTGCGACTATAGGTTTCATCTTATACGGCTTCGAATCCCTTCCGGTTTATCGTAAATCCCTGAATCTGGTTCAGGCTGCTCAAAAAAAGCTCCATATGCAAGGCCCCTATTCAAATAGGGGAGTGAGGAGCGAGTCGTACTCTTCATGTACGTCGCAGCGACTCGCTTTGAGGCCAACGCAGCAGATGGACTTTTTCAGCAGCCTGCTAATAACCGAACTCTTTCAAAGCGCCCGGCTTCTTGGTCCACTCCTTCTGTACGCGGACAAAGAGCTCAAGGAAGACCTTCGAGCCGAGGAGCTTTTCGATGTCCTCCCTCGCGGCCGTGCCTATGCGCTTGAGCATCGCCCCGCCCTTGCCTATGACGATGCCCTTCTGGGAGTCCCTCTCGACATTGATGGTCGCGGCTATCGATATGAGGGCCTTCTTCTCGTGGAACCTGTCCACTACCACCGCGACCGAATAGGGTATCTCTTCCTTCGTGAAGATAAATACCTTCTCCCTCACTATCTCGGCGACGATGAACCTCTCTGGCACGTCCGTGAGCACGTCCTCGGGGAAGTACATCGGCCCTTCCGGGAGAAGATCCGAGAGCGTAGTTACAAGCAGCTCGACCCCTTCGCCCTTGAGCGCCGAAAGCGGTATGACCTCCTTGAACTCGTACATCTTCGTGTACTCGTCTATGAGCGGCAGCAGGAGCCGCTTGTCCACCTTATCGATCTTGTTCACCCCGAGTATCACGGGGCAGCGAAGCCCCTTGAAGCCCTGTATGATAAACCTGTCGTCCTCTGAGACGGGCCTGTCCGCCTCGACCAGGAGCACCACGGCGTCCACATCCTGAAGCGACGAGACCGCCTGCTTGACCATGAACTCGTTCAAGAGCCCCTTGGCCTTGTGTATGCCCGGCGTGTCGATGAATATCATCTGGCAGCCCGCGAGGTTCTTAACGCCCCTCACCACGTTTCTCGTGGTCTGCGGCTTAGGAGAGACAATGGATATCTTCTCGCCCAGGATGCTGTTCATGAGCGTGGATTTGCCCGCGTTGGGCCTGCCGATTATCGAAATGAAGCCTGATTTGAATGACATCGTATTCTACCCCAATAAGTCAGGATACCATTAAGGGATTACCCTGTCAAAACCCCTTCCACTTTCTTTTTAAAAAAAGAAAGTGGAGCAAAGAAAAACAATTAACCTTCGATTTGCTCTGATTAAGGAAAATGCGGCGCAGCCCTGTAATAGCTTGCAAAGCCGTACTCGTTGGCGTATCTCCTGAATTGGGCAGGGTCAAACCAGTCAGAAGAACCGGCAAGTAATCTCTCCTCTGCGTTCGGGAATATGACGACCGCGTCTACAGCCGACTTATCAGGCAGGCTCTTTATGCTCTTGCCTTCATAGACAGGCTCAAGCGAATCTATGAGCGTCATGTCGAACTGGCTGTAAGCGGGCCTTGTGAGTACAGGGTATATGTAGAGGTTGGGCCTGCCTGATTTCAATTCGAGATAGCGTTTGATGGAGAGCGCCCATTCGTTGTTGATAGCGGGGTCGGCAACGACCATTATGACGCTCTCTTTGCTGGTATTCTTCTCAATTGATGTGAGCCATTCATTGGTATTCCAGCCCTGGAAGGCCGAGAGAAAGGCCTTGTCAAATCCGAGAGAGGCGCTGAAGAGGGCTGCCCAGACCATCGCGAACGAGAGGAAGGTCCTCTGGTTGAATGAGCTGCGAAGCCCCCTTAACTTGACCGCCGCAAAAGACAATACCATGACAACAGCGCCTGCCCAGAATAACGTCTTCCCTGATATGCCGTGCAAAAAAGCAGCCGCATAGGCAATTGCAGGGACCTGCCTTATGCCTGAAAGCACCCCAAGGCTCTCAGAGTTGAAGGTCAATCCGAGCTTTGGGCTTGATATCATCCACGCGCCTATCGCTAAAGAGCCCAAGGCAACTGCCCAGCCTGCGAGCTGCATTACCCCGAACGCGGGCCGCTCTGATGAAAGGTTCTCCCTTACGAGCTTCAGCATGTAAACAGAGGTGAACGCGAATCCGAACGCGCCGGGCAGTATATACCGTTCGCTTACCCCTGATTTGGCGTAGATGAGCGCCTGCGGCGCCACAGCCAGGAAAAGAACGATCAGTGAAGGCAATATCTCCGATAAGAATATCCTCTTTTCTCTGGGCGCGGTCGCGAGCGCCAGCGCAACGCCAGCTGGCACAAGCCACGCATGGCCTGCGAAAGAATAATTGATGAGCGCCGCTATGAACGGCGCAATCCTGAATCCGTCGTAACCCGCATAGCCTATGCCGGTAGTTCCGACGAAGAATTTGATAAATAGAATGCCTGCTGCCGATAACGCAAGGAGAAAGACAACCGGCAATATGTTCTTCCTCGCCGCGCCTGCCCAGCCATCTCCGCCTGACTTGCTCATCCAGACCTTCAGGAAGAGCAGGGCCGGAATAAACAGGATGAAGTTCTCCTTAGCGAGCATGAGAAGGAGCCCGGCCAGAATGAAAACCACATCCGGCAGAATCCCTTTTTTCCGCGCCCCCAGGACAGCCGCCAGGAGCATCACCCCGACAAGCGGCATGGCGATGGTCTCGGCAGTGCCGAACCTCCACCAGACAGCTGACTGGAAGCCCATGAAAAGGATAAGGGGCATGAGTATCGCCTCAAGCAGGCTGCAGCCCCACAGGAGGAGAGAGACTGCAAGCAGGGCAGACGCTGCCCACGCCAGGATGCCGTCATATATGCCCCAGGCAAGGAAGTCTGTGCCGAAGAGCTTTATCTCCAATAACCTGTGAAAATAATAGAGCGGCAGGAACCTGCCGCTTGATGCGTCGTTGGCGATCCATCCGAGCGCGGACTCGAAGGCGCCAGCCCCCAACTGGAGCGCGTCGTCAAAATAGATTATCTGGTGGTCGTCAGTGAAATGAAATCCCGATGTGAGCGTGCCTGACGCCCCCAGGAAGGCAAACCAGAATACTAGGAAGAATATTATTGCCGTAGCTTTTTTCATAATCCGTTCATATTGCATTTCATCCCCCTTTTAAAAAGGGGGACTGAGGGGGATTATTCTTGCTGCGCACAGCGCGACTTCAAAGATAATCTCCCCTACCCCTCTTTAGAAAAGAGGGGTTCGAAAGATAAACCTGAATGACTTTTACAAGACTGATGCGACCCTGTAAAGTGATACTACCCCGGCATTATCCGCCCGGCTGTATAGCTCAACGAGACCGAAAGCGGAGCGCATGTCCCTCTCCATCGAGTACGGCTCTTCAGCCGTATTTATGAAGAGGACGTAGTCGCCCCCTTGTATCGTATTAAAATCGAACTCCTGGCCCGGGTCGATGACCACGAGCTTCCTCGGGTAGAGCTGGTAACGGAGCCTCATCTCGTAGAAGCCGCCCTTCGGGCCGTTCGACGGGAAGGGGTTGAAAAAAAAGGCCCTCGCGTCCTTTGGCAAGAGCTCCTCTGTCTTCAACGCGAGCCTGTCTACAGGCTTCAGCGTCGATGCCTCAACGTCCACCTTTCCTGAATTCAGGAGCCAAGCGATTTCAACCCCTCGCCACTCGGCCCTTAAAAGTGCTAACGCGCCGAAGAGAAAGAGCGGCAGCAGTAAAAGAAGGAGATTTGACCTGAGGGCGGGCTTCATCATCCGACGGTATTGTATTCCCTTACCCTGAACTTCACTCCGATGTCGTCCTCCGCCACCTTCCTGCATGCCTCGATATCGAGCCCCGGGACGCTCACGACCGTCGCTATGACCTTGGCAATATTCTTCTTTGCCTCTTTGAGGAAGTAGAGTATCGCGGGAAATGCGTTGTCGCCGAAGGGCGTCTTTATGAGCTCCTGGTAGGTCTGGGAATCAGCGGCGTTCATGCTGACGGATATGCAGTCCACAAACTGAAGCTCGGGCAATATATTCCTGCCGTGCACAAGGTTGGCAAGGCCGTCTGTGTCTATCCTTATCTTGCAGCCCCTGCGCTTCAAGTGCATGCCGACCTGCTTTACCACATCGAGCCTCAAGAGGGGCTCGCCAAAGCCGCAGAACACTATCTCGTCGTACTTCTCTTCCGGGTCCGGCCCGACTGCTGCGATGATATCGGCGAAGGTCGGCTCCTGGCGCAGGCGCAAATAATGGCCCTTCACCGTGTATGATTTGAACTTTGCGCAGAAGCTGCAGTGGTTCGAGCACCTGTTGGTTATATTGAGATAGAGCGAGTTCCTTATTGGATAGGCTATCTTCGCTTTTACCGCATTCTCTTTGAGGCCGAAGAGCTCTTCGGCGTTCATGGTAGTTATCCTGGCAACGTCAGAATAGGTGAGGCCCTTTATATTCGCTATCTCCCTCGCTGTCTCGACCACGAAGGCAGGCTCGTTCCTCCTTCCCCTGTAAGGCTCCGGCGCGAGATACGGGCAGTCGGTCTCGACGAGCATCCGCTCGATGGGGACGGACTTTACGACCTCCCTCAAGCCTTCGGCCTTTCCGAAGGTAACGACCCCTGTGAAAGAGAGATGGAAGCCCATATCGAGGACGGCCTTTGCCATCTCCTTTGTGCCTGAGAAGCAATGGAATACTCCGCCCATGTCGCCGGCTCCCTCGGAGCGCATTATCTCTATGGTGTCGGCCTCAGCGTCCCTCGAATGTATGATAAGTGGCAGGTTCAATTCCCTCGCGAGACTTATCTGCCTTTTGAATATCTCTTTTTGTACGTCCCTCGGCGAGTGGTCGTAGTAATAGTCAAGGCCGGTCTCGCCGATGGCAACAAGAGAGCTTCTTCCGTCAGCGCCCTTCTTGAGCGCTATCCTCTTTATCTCGTCCCAGGGGCCTTTGCCGGCGGCATCTTTAGCCTCATGCGGGTGGACTCCGAGCGCGAGAAAAAGAAAGTCGTACTTGCCAAGGACGCCAAGCACAGGGCCGAAGCCGGTCGTCTTGGACCAGCAGCCGACCGTGATTATTGATTTCAGCCCGGCCTCTTTTGCCCTCGCGACAACGCCGTCGAGATCTTCGGCAAACCTCTTGTCGTCGAGGTGGGCATGGCTGTCTATCAAAAACGGGGTTTCCATTTATCTTATTGTATCCTCGGAAAGAGCGGGGGCATCTTGCTTGTCTTCACGCCTGAAAGCGAATTGCCCCAGACTACCGCGTCATCGAACCTTGATACCGAAATGCCCTTCCCTGTCCCGAGGCTCTCCCAGATCTTCTCTGCCGACCCGGGTATGACCGGCCATGCGTAGACCGCGAGTATCCTGAGTCCCTCTGCAAGGGTGGCGAGCACGGTCGAAAGAGTTGCTTCGTCCTTCTCCTTCCAGGGTGCGGCCTTGTCGACATAGGCGTTGATCTCCCTTACAACGGCCCATACCCTTGAGAGCGCCTCAGAGAAGTTGAGATCG
>Ga0209342_10000988_pt1 | contig 32247 bp, 29 predicted proteins | sample RifCSP16_2_FD_184023 | JGI IMG/M metagenome (GOLD analysis project Ga0209342, IMG submission 184023) | Soil microbial communities from Rifle, Colorado - Rifle CSP2_sed 16_2 (SPAdes) (version 2) | ecosystem: Environmental > Terrestrial > Deep subsurface > Rock core/Sediment | place: Rifle...
CCCCGCCTCCGTCTCGGCGGCTCCGAGCGGCACCGCCGCCACGTCCGCCCGCGCCAGTATGTCCGCGGCGAGCCCGGAGCTGGGCAGGGTGATCCTCGCGGGCTCGGGCCCCTTCCCCCCCCGCTGGCGGGCGCGCTTCCGGGCGTCGGCCATTCGGCCCATGAGCTACAGGCTCGCCCGGGGCTGGGCGGTGAGGCTCCTCCCTGCCCTCGGCGTCTCCTTCAGGAAGAGCTCGCGCTCCGCGGTCACCGTCGTCACCATCGCCTCGTCGATCTCGCGCCGACCCCGCGCCATCCCCTCGAGCAGCGCCTGGGTGGCGAGGTGGTTCACGAGGCGCGGGATCCCACCCGCCGCCGCGTGCAGCCGCCGGATGGCCCCCTCCGTGAAGAGAGGCCCCCCCGCCCCCGCGACGGCGAGGCGATGGCCCACGTAGGCGAGGGTGTCCTCCGGACTCAGGGGCGTGAGGTGGAAGGACGTCCCGATCCGTTGGGTCAGGGCCCGGTACGCGGGGTGGCGCAGCCGCTCCCTGAGCTCGGGCTGCCCGACGAGGACGATCGAGATGAGGTTGCGGTCGTCGAGCTGGAAGTTGGTCAGCAGACGGATCTCCTCGAAGGTGGCCTTGCCGGGGATGAGGTGGGCCTCGTCCACGATCAGCACCGCCGCCCGGCCCTGCTCGTCCAGGGCGAGCAGGCGGTCGTGGATCTGCTCCAGGAGGTCGTTGGCGTGGAAGCGCGGCTCGGCGACCCCGAGCTCGGACGCGGTGGTGCGCAGGAACTGCCGGGGCGGGAGGCGGGGGTTGAGGATCATCCCCACCTCGTAGCGGTCGCCGACGCGGTCGACGAGCGTGCGTGTGAGCAGCGTCTTCCCCGAGCCCACCTCGCCGGTGAGGAGGGCGAGATCCATCTCCTCGACCGCGTAGAGGAGCCGCTCGAGGGCCTCCTCGTAGGTCTCGTTGAGGAAGAGGTAGCGCGGATCGGGCGTCTTGCCGAAGGCCTTCTCCCGAAGACCGTAGTAGGACTCGTACACCTCAGGCCTCCACGCCCGTCCGCGGGTCGGCCGCGGCGCGGCGCGCGCGGCCCTCGAACAGCCGCGCCACGTCGAGGATGAGCACCACTCGTCCGTCGCCGAGGATGGTCGCCCCCGCCACACCCACTGCCGCCCCGGACACGACGGGATCGAGCGCCTTGATCACGACGTCCTGCTGGCCCCGCAGCCGGTCCACGGTGAGCCCAAGCCGCTTGTCCCCCCGCCCGACGAGCACCGCGTAGGCCCCGCCGCGCTCGGGCCCGGGGCCGAGGCCGAAGAGCTCGGCGAGGTGGAGGAGGGGCACGATCCGGTCGCGGACGCGGAGGGTGTCCCGGCCGTTCATCGGCACGACCTCCCGGCGATCGTAGCGGAGGCTCTCCACCACCGCCCCCGAGGGCAGCGCGTAGAGACGGCCGGCGACCTCGACCATCAGCACGGTGATGATGGCCAGTGTCAGCGGGAGGCGTAGGGTGAACTTCGTCCCCGCCCCCGCGATCGTCTCCGCCTCGATGAGGCCGTTGAGCCGCTCCATGCAGCGCACGACGACGTCGAGGCCCATCCCCCGGCCCGACACGTCGGTGACGGAGCGGGCGGTCGAGAAGCCCTCGGCGAAGATGAGCTGGATGACATCGCGGTCGCCGAGGGCGTCCTCCCCCCGGACGAGGCCTCGCTCGACCGCGCGCCGGCGCACGGCGGCGACGTCGATCCCGGCCCCGTCGTCGACGAGGGTGATCACGACCTGGCTCGACTCCTGGGCCGCCTGAAGCAGGACCGTCCCCGTCGCCGATTTCCCCCGCGCGACGCGCACCGCGGGGGGCTCGATTCCGTGGTCGACCGCGTTGCGGATCAGATGGACCAGGGGCTCCCCGATCTCGTCGATGATCGCCTTGTCGACGCGCGTCTCCTCGCCCTGCAGGATCAGCTCCACCTGCTTGCCCTGGGCGCGGGCGAGGTCGCGCACGAGCCGGGGGAAGCGCTCGAAAACGTGCCGGATGGGGAGCATCCGGATGTCCATGATCGTCTCCTGGAGCTGCGTGGAGACGCCGCCGATCCGGTGGACGGCCTCGAGGAGCTCCTGGCCGGCGGCGGGGACGGCCGCCGCCATCGCGCGTCCCGCATCCTGGAGCTTGGTGCGCTGGAGGATCAGCTCCCCGACGAGGTTCAAGAGCTGATCCAGCTTGGCGAAGTCCACGCGGACCAGGCTCGAGCGGGCGGCGGCGAGCGCAGTGTCGGCGCCACGGCCCGCGCGGCCCTCTTCGAGCGCACCTCCCGGCTCCGCCGTCGCCCCCGCCTCGAGCAGCGCCTCCAGCTCCGCCTTCTCGGGGCCGAGGTCTCTCTGCGCGCGCCCGGAGGCGACGGCCTCCACCGCCGCCCGCAGCGCGCTCGCCCCCGCGAAGAGCCGGTCGAGCGCGGAGGGAGGCAGGGCGAGCGAGGCGTCCTTGACCCGGGCGAAGACGTCCTCGAGCCGGTGGATGTAGTCCTTGACCGCGGCGAGGCCGATCATCCCGCTGTTGCCCTTGAGGGTGTGCAGCGGGCCGAGCACCGAGGCCGCGATCTCGGGCCTCGGGCCCTCGCGCTCCATCCGGAGCAGCGCGTCGTCGAGGAAGGCGAGGTGCTCGCGCGCGTCCTCGATGTAGATGCCGACGAGCTCCGCCGAGACCCCGAACTCCATCAGCCGTCCGCGGAAGCGTGGCCAGGGCTCACGGCGTTGCGATCTTCTCGATCAGGCTGTGCAGCTCCGAGGCCTGGAAGGGCTTCTTGACGTAGCCGCGGGCCCCCATCTTGAGCCCGCGGACAGTGTCCTCCTCCTTGCCCTCGGTGGAGATGATGATGACCGGGATGTCTTTGTAGGCGGGTTCTTTCTGGAGACGTTGGAGGAACTCGAGACCGTTCATGACCGGCATGTTGATGTCGAGGAGGATGAGGTCGATGCCCTCCTCCTGGGCGAGCTTGTCGAGCGCCTCGAGGCCGTTCATCGCGCTGATCAGCTTGCAGCTCTTGTAGCGGGAGAGAAAGAGCTTGTACATCTGGTGGATGAGCGCCGAGTCATCCACGGCGAGGATCTTCCTCAGCATCGCCCCCGTTCCTCCGCGCCACGCCGGCCTCCCCGTTTCGCCGACGCCCCAACCCGCCCGTGCCGCGAGCGACCGCGACCTCACGCCGCACGGCTGAAGCGTTCTACCACCGAACCTCCGCCCGTTCAACCAGCTACCGCTGCGCTCCCGCACCCCCGCGCTTCGCGGTATAGTGCAAGGGTTCCGCCTTTCGGGGAAACGCGACGCAATGAGAATCGCCATCGACGTCGGACGGCCCGGGATCGGGGCGGGGGCCTGATCCCGACGGGGATGTTCGACTCGCGCGAGAGGCTGGGCGAGGAGATCCGGGGTCTGCTCTCCGCGCTGCGCGGGCTCGGCTCCGGCCGCTACGCCTGCCTCCTCGAGCCCAAGGGCGTCCTCTTCGAGGACGCCGACCCCGATGCGGGGGCGTCCTGGCCGCTGCGCCGGTTTCTCGAGGCGCGCGCGGAGTCGCTGTTCGCCATCCCGCGCGCCCTCGCCTCCGGCGAGGACATGGACGACGCCTTCGCGGAATGGGAAGGCGACGAGTTCTTCCTGGCCTTCGTCAACGGCCGGGTCGCCCTGGTGGTAGCCTGCCCGGAGGCGGAGGCCCTTCGCGAGAAGGCGGGGCGGGTGCTCAAGGCGCTGGTGGATCGGCTGCTGCGCTACAACGCCGCCTGGCGTGTGGACGAGAAGGGCCGGGGCTTCTTCTTCACCCGGCCCCGGCTCGACACCGTGGTCGTGGGCCGACCGGAGGCGAAGGCTTGACGACGGAGCGCATCCGCAACTTCTCGATCATCGCCCACATCGACCACGGGAAGACGACGCTCTCCGACCGCCTGCTCGAGAAGACGGGCGCCCTCACCCAGCGCGAGATGACCGAGCAGTTCCTCGACTCGATGGACCTCGAGCGCGAGCGGGGGATCACGATCAAGCAGCACTCGGTTCGTTTGCAGCACCGGGCACCGGACGGGCAGGACTACGTCTTGAACCTCATCGACACCCCCGGGCACGTGGACTTCGCCTACGAGGTCTCCCGCTCGCTCGCCGCCTGCCAGGGGGCGCTCCTGGTGGTCGACGCCAGCCAGGGTGTCGAGGCGCAAACCCTCGCCAACGCCCACCTCGCCGCGGACGCCGGGCTCGAGATCATCCCCGTGCTGAACAAGATCGACCTCCCGGGGGCGGAGCCGGAGCGGGTGCGGGAGCAGATCGAGCACGTGATCGGCATCGACGCCTCGGGGGCCATCCTCGCCTCCGCCAAGCAGGGCATCGGCGTCGACGAGATCCTCGAGGCGATCGTCCGCCGCATCCCGCCCCCGAAGGGGGATCCCGAGGGGCCGCTGCGGGCGCTCGTCTTCGACTCCTGGTTCGACCAGTACCGGGGCGTCGTCGTCCTCGTCTTCGTGGCGGACGGGAGGATCGATCCCGGGATGAAGGTCCGCCTCATGGCCACCGGAGGGACCTACGAGGTCGAGCAGCTCGGGGTCTTTACCCCCAAGCCCGTCCCCGTGGACGCGCTGACGACGGGAGAAGTCGGCTTCGTGATCGCCGGGATCAAGAAGATCTCGGACGTGGCCATCGGGGACACCCTCACCGACGCCCGGCGGGCGGCGGCGGAGCCCCTGCCCGGCTTCAAGGAGATCAAGCCCATGGTGTTCGCCGGGCTCTACCCGGTGGACGCCGACCAGTACGTGGAGCTCCGGGACGCCCTCGAGAAGCTGCGGCTCAACGACTCCTCCTTCTTCTACGAGCCGGAGACCTCGGCCGCCCTCGGCTTCGGGTTCCGCTGCGGCTTCCTGGGCCTCCTTCACATGGAGATCGTCGAGGAACGGCTCGAGCGGGAGTTCTCCCTCGAGCTGCTGATCACGGCCCCCTCCGTCCGCTACCGCGTGCTGCGGACGGACGGCGACGTCGTCGAGATCGACTCCCCCGCCCGCCTCCCCGAGCCGGGCCGGATCGAGGCGATCGAGGAGCCGGTGATCAAGGCCATGATCATCACCAACGACGAGTTCGTGGGCCCGATCCTGAAGCTCTGCCAGGAGAAGCGGGGCGTCCAGAAGGGGATCCAGTACCTCACGACAACCCGGGTGATGATCGAGTACGAGCTGCCGCTGGCCGAGATCCTGCTCGACTTCTACGACCGGCTGAAGTCGGCCTCCCGGGGCTACGCCTCCCTCGACTACGAGTTCACCGGCTACTGGGTCTCGCCGCTGGTCAAGCTCGACATCCTCGTCAACGGCGAGCCCGTCGACGCCTTGTCCCTCATCGTCCACCGGGACATGGCCTACGCGCGGGGCAAGGCGCTGGTCGAAAAGATGCGCCAGCTCATCCCCCGCCAGATGTTCGAAGTCGCGATCCAGGCCGCGATCGGCTCGCGGGTCATCGCCCGCGAGACGGTCAAGCCGCTGCGCAAGAACGTGCTCGCCAAGTGCTACGGCGGCGACATCACGCGCAAGCGGAAGCTGCTCGAGAAGCAGAAGGAGGGCAAGAGGCGCATGAAGCGCGTGGGCACGGTCGACATACCGCAGGAGGCTTTCCTGGCCGTGCTGCGGGTGGACGAGTGACCACACGCGGGACGGGCGGCGAGCGAAGCGGGATTACGAAGCGCCTTCGTCGACGGCCGAAGCCGCTTCGTTTCACCTCGCTGGCGCTCGGGGTCCACTCCCGCGAGCGAGCGGGGGCGCGGGGCCCGCGCTGCCGAGCGAAGCGAGGCCAGCGGGAACCCCGCGCGTGAAGATGCGACCTGCGAGCGTTGCATCCTCCAGGCCCCGGGGGTCCACGGGGGTGTCGACGCAGCACCCCCGTGCTCAATGAGTTCGGCTAGAATGGTCGAAGGATGACCGCTCCGCAGGACGGCCACGCCACCTCCTTCAAGAAGTCCGTCGCCCGCGAGTACCTGGAGTCCATCGTCGTCGCCGTCATCCTCGCCCTCTTCATCCGCACCTTCGCCGTCCAGGCCTTCAAGATCCCGACCGGCTCCATGGAGACGAACCTGCTCATCGGGGACCACCTCCTGGTCAACAAGCTCGTCTACTCCCCCTCCGCGGGGCGGCTCGAGAACGCGCTCCTCGGCAAACGGCCGATCGAGCGGGGCCATGTGGTCGTCTTCAAGTTCCCCGAGGATCCCACACGCGACTTCATCAAGCGGGTGGTGGGCCTGCCCGGAGAGACGGTGGAGATTCGGGACAAGAAGGTCTACATCAACGGGAATCCGCTCGACGAGCCGTACGCACAATTTCGGGACCCGCCCGTCCGGCACGACGATCCCGAGTACGGCCTGCGCGGGGAGTCGATCCGGGACAGCTGGGGGCCGAAGGTCATCCCCGAGGGGCAGCTTTTCGTCCTCGGGGACAACCGCGACAACAGCCGCGACAGCCGCTTCTGGGGCTTCCTGCCGCGGGACCAGGTCAAGGGACGCGCGCTCCTTATCTACTGGTCGTACGAGGCCAGCCGGGAGGAGTACCACCGGACGGGCTGGAGCGAGTGGCTGCGGGACACGTTCTCCGCTTTCGCGCGGACACGCTGGAAGCGGTTTTTCCACGTGATCCGCTGAGGGCCGCCGGCGGCGGCCGAGAGGAGGCACATGCGACGGACGAGCGAGAGGGGCGAAGGGCGAATGGGAACCCTCATCTTCCTCGCCCTTCTGGTCGCCTTCGGTTGGGCGGTCTGGAACGTGGCGCCCGTCTACTTGGACCACTACGACTTCGTGGACAAGGTCAACGAGATCTGCCGGACTCCGCGCTACAAGGCGCGCACGGACCAGATGGTCATCGACATGCTGATGCAGGAGGTCCGAAGGCGCCGGCTCTACGACTGGATCGGACCCGAGAGCTTCCAGGTGACGACGACGGAGACGAACCGGCGGATCCGGCTCTACTACGAGCGGGAGACGGAGATCATCCCGGGCTGGAAGAGGCGGTTCAAGTTCGACTTCACCGCCGACCAGCCGCTGGTCTAGCCCGTCATTCCGAGGAGCGCGACCGAGCCGGGGCGACGAGGGATCCGCAGTCCCGCCCGTCTGGCCAGGCCGACAGGGCCGGCGCACCCCTTGTCCGATGTCATGGAGCCGGGGACCGTGGGCCTTGGCGAAGCGCTCGGGCCACACCCGCACCAGTTGCTCGATGTGGGTCTCGAGGAGCCGATAAGGCGGTGAGTCCCACGGCGGCGCGCCGAGTCTCGCCAACCGCCCCGAGAGCGATGCCGCGCGGTGCTGTGGCTGCCTGTATCATCCGGCCCATGAAGAGAGCGCGCGGCGCCGTTCCCGCCGGGCTCCTGATCGCGGCCTCGGCCCTGGGCCAGGAGGTGCAGATCACCGTATCGTCGCGCGCCGGCGATCGCCTGACGCCGAAGCCGTCCGTGGGCTTCGCGGAGGGGGCGGCGGCCGGTGCTGGCTTCCGCCTGGACACGACGGTGCGCCACCAGACGCTGGAGGGCTTCGGGGCCGCGTTCAACGAGGCGGGGATAATCTGCCTCAACAGCCTCCCCGCGGCGGAGCAGGAAAGGGTGCTCGCCGGCATCTTCGATCCCGCCGCGGGCGCGGGCTTCTCGCTGATGAAGCTCGACGTCGCCGGCAACGACTTCATGTCGGCCGGACCCTGGTACACCTACGCCGAGAAGCCCTTCGACGTCGAGCTCAGCTCCTTCTCGATCGCACGCGACCTCGGCCCGAACGGCGTCGCCACCTTCGTCAAGCGGGCGCGCCGGCACGGCAACTTCCGCTTGCAGGCGTACATGGACTACCCGCCGGATTGGATGCTGATCGACGCCGAGCGCTTCCAAGACGTCGACCCGAAGTACTTCGAGGTCCTCGCGCGCTATTACCTACGCTACGTCGAGGAATACGCAAGGCAGGGGCTCGCGATCGATTTCCTGAGTCCGTTCAACGAGCTCGGGATCTACACGAAGATCCCGTTCTGGAAGATCCGCGACCTCGTGCGCGACCACCTCGGGCCGCTGTTCGAGCGCGCTGGCGTGACGACGAAGCTGCAGACGCCGGAGTTCCTCTCCCGCGAGAACGCGTACTGGAACGCCCCGACCGTGCTCGACGACCCCGGCGCGCGGCGCTTCCTGACGGCGCTGGCGTTCCACGGCTACGACGAGCCCGTGGCCAACACGGCGTGGGCGAGGGCGATGGTGATGCTCAGCCAGCGCTACCCGGACCTGCCGCTGTGGATGACCGAGTACTGCCACGCCTACCAGGCCGGCACGCCGAAGTCGCTGAAGCTGCCGGCGCTCGACTTCGACGACGGGGACTTCTGGGGCAACCGCATCTTCACGGACCTCGAGGGCATGCTTCGGCGTGGCTCTACTGGAATCTGATCCTCGACGAACGCGGCGGCCCGTGGCTCGTGAGCCCGGTGCACGGCAACCCGGATCACAACGTGCAGCACGCGGTCGTGATCATCGACCGCAAGGCAAAGAGGGTGACGTGGACGGGGACGTACTGGTACCTCGCGCACTTCTCCCGCTTCGTGCGCCCGGGGGCGGTGAGGATCGGCGTCTCCGGCAAGCTCGACGGCGTGCGGTGCCTCGCGTTCCAAACCCCGGAGGGAGAGACCGTTGCGCAGCTCCTCAACAGCCGCGCGCAGCCCGCGCTCCTCGCACTCGAGGACGAAGGGCGCACCGTCGCGCTCGAGCTGGCCCCGCGCTCGATCACGACCGCCCGCTGGCGTCGCTAAAGGCGGGGCCGGGGGCGGCGGGCGGTGGGGCGCCCGTGTGGGACGAGGGGGCCTCCGGCCCAGACCTCGTCTCGCACCGGGCGCGCCTCCAGTGGGACGTTCACTTCTGAGGGACGCCGGCCCCGCCTCGATCGAGCGACCTCCGACCGCGGGTCACATCCTCCCCAGAATCTGTTTGGCGATGACCAGCAGCTGCATGTTGCTGGTCCCCTCGTAGATCTGACCGACCTTCTGGTCGCGGAAGTACTTCTCGACCGGGTACTCCCGGGTGAAGCCGTAGCCGCCGTAGATCTCGATCACCTTGGAGGTGACGTGCTCGGCCATGCGCGAGGCCTGCAGCTTGGCCATCGCCGCCTCCTTCACGAAGGGCCGCCCCACGTCCCGCAGCCGGGCCGCGTTGTAGGTGAGGAGGCGCGCCGCCTCGATCTCGGTGGCGAGCTCGGCGAGGAGGAACTCCACGGCCTGGAACTCCACGATCGGCCGGCCGAACTGCTGGCGCTCCTGGGCGTAGCGGACCCCGTGCTCGAAGGAGCCCTGGGCCACCCCGACCATCTGCGCCCCGATGCCGATGCGACCTTCGTTGAGCGTCTCGATCGCGATCTTGTAGCCCTTGCCCGCCTCGCCGAGCACGTTCTCCTTGGGAACCCGGCAGCCCTCCAGGATCAGCTCGCATGTCGAGGAGGCGCGAATGCCGAGCTTGTCCTCCCTCTTGCCGACCGTGAAGCCAGGGAAGGAGCGCTCCACGAGGAAGCTCGTGATCCCCTTGTAGCCCTTTGCGGGGTCGAGATTGGCCATGACAATGAACACCGCCGCCTCCGCCGCGTTGGTGATCCAGAGCTTCTGTCCCGTGAGCTCGTAGTGGTCGCCCTTCTCGACCGCGCGGCAGGCGAGGGCGAAGGCGTCGGAGCCCGAGCCCGCCTCGCTCAGCGCGTAGGCCCCGACCCAGCTCGTGGCGAGCTTAGGGAAGTACTTCGCCTTCAGCGCCTCGCTTCCCCAGCGCAGGATCGCGTTGTTCACGAGCGTGTTCTGTACGTCGACGAAGACGGCCACCGAGGCGTCCACGCGGGCCAGCTCCTCCACGGCGAGGATCGCCATGAAGAAGGGTGCCCCCGCGCCCCCTTGCTCCTCCGGGATCTCGATCCCCATCAGGCCCAGCTCGAAGCAGGCGTCGACGACCTCGCGCGGGATGCACGCCTCCTCGTCCATCTTGCGGACGAGGGGACGGATCCTCTCCTCCGCGAACTCCCGCACCGCGTCGCGGAAGGCCTTCTCGTCCTCGGAGAGATCGGTGAGGGGCAGGCTGCGGGGTGTCTCGGCCATGACGGCTACCTCCGGCCTATGCTAACGCCAAGCCGGCGGCACGCCTCACCGGGGCCGCGCGCGCCGAGCCGCCCCCGCCCCCGGGTCAGAGCGGCCCGAGCCGCTCGTACTCCCGCTTCGCTTCTCGCAGCACGGGGACGTCAGGGTCGGCGTCCTTCCACAGCGCGAGGAAGTCCTGGTACGCGCGGCGGGCCGCGGCCGTATCGCCCGCCATCGCTTGCGCACGCGCAAGGCCGAGCTGGGCGAGGCTCGCGAGGATGGGCGGGGAGGCGAAGAGCGCGACCTCCTTGTGGTCGAGGATCTTCCGGAACTCCCGCGCCGCGTCCTCTCCGGAGCGCAGGCGCAGGTAGGCCTGGCCCCGCAGGAACACGCCGAGGTGTCCCAGAGCGTCACCGAACTCGTAGGGTGCCACCGGCTTCAGCTGTTCGACCGCGCGGGCCGGGTTCCCACGCGCCAGCTCGATCTGCGCACGGGCGGCCGGGAGCGTCACCGTCTGCAGCAGCGTGTCCAGGGGTCGCCGCCGGCCGGCCTCATCCAACAGACCCTGCGCCCGGTCCGCCGCTCCCGCCAGGGCGAACACGTGCGCCGCGTAGACGAGCGACGGGACGCTGTGCGTGCGCTCGAGGCCCTTCGCGGCGAGCTCGCGTGCCGGCCGCGCGTTGCCGGAGATCGCCTCCGTGAAAGCCTGGTCGAGCAGGAGGCCGGCGGCGCCCTCGCCCAGGCCGCCGCGTAGCGCGAGATCGACGGCTTCGCGATGGCGCTGCCGAGCCTCCGCGAGCCGCCCGGCGGCGGCGGCGAGCACAGCCTCGTTCCAGCGCATCGAGTACTCATCGGGCTGCCCACGGAACCACTCGACCTCCCGGCGCATCGCCGCCGTGTCTCCCTGGTAGGCCGCGATCCAGTAGAGCCCGCCGCGGATGACACTGTTGTCCGTCTTGGTGCGCGCCTGCTCCAGTACCGCCTTCGCTTCATCCAGCCGCCCCAGGCGGAAGTGCGCGATGGCGAGGTTGCCGTAGCCCCAGTGCGATCCGGGCTCCAGACGTATGAACTCCCGATGCTCCGCCGCCGCGCGCTCGTGGTCCCCCTGGGCACCGTAGTAGTTGCCACGATAGTTGTATGGGGTCGCGTCGCGCGGGTACGTCCGCTTCCAGACGTCGATCTCGTCGAGGGCCTTCTGTAGCTCCCCCGTCACGTTGATGTAGTAACGCATCGAAATGTAGAACCGCTCGCGCTCGCTGACGCGGTCCCGGAGGGCAAAGGCCCGCTTCATGTGCTCCTCCGAGCGCTCGGCCTCGAAGAGGTTGCCGTAGGCGGCGGAGAGACGAGCGTGCGCCATGGCGAAGTTGGGGTCTAGCTCGATCGCCTTCTGCAGGAAGGGGATGCCGTCGGCCTCCGCCTTGGTGTCCCGCAGGAGCTGGCCCGTGCTGTAGGCCTTGAGGGCCTCGAGCGACGAGGTCGTCGCCTGATCGATGGGCGTGTCATGGGCCTGGACGGACGCCAGCGATTCCCCGAGCCGGGCGCGGATCGTCGAGGCGGCCTTGCCGAGCGACTTCAGCACCGCCTCCTTGCTGTCCGCCTCCGCCTGCTCCTGGGCGATCGAGTCGCCGGTCTCGCCGTTGACGGCGTCGAGGGTGATCACGTAGTGGCTGCCGAGGCCCGCGACGGAGCCGGTGATCAGCGCCTTGATCCCCTCCCGCTGGCAGATCTCGCGCGCCACGACGCGCGTGAGGCGCTCGTCCGGGGGACGTCCCATGAACTGAAGGGCCTGCCGCACACGCTGATCGGGGACCACGTTGAGGTAGGGGGACTGCGAGAGCTGGACGGCCAGCGCCTGCTTTAGCGTGCCGTCGAAGACCGGATCCCCCGTCGTGTTCACGAAGTCGGCGATCAGGATCAGGTCGCGCTCGGTGAGGGCCTGGGCGCGGCGGAAGTGAAGGAAGGCGGCGACGGTGGCGGCCAGGACGAGGACGGCGCCCGCGGTGATCCGGGACCGCCGCGCCTTGAGCACCTTCGAGACCGAGTGCGTCAGCGATCCCGACGCCCGCGCCGCCGGGGCTACGGCGGGGATCGGGGGAAGGGACTCGACGACGGGAAGGCTCGCCGCGCTCTGTGCCGCCGAGCGCCCCGAGTCGGTGTCGCGCTTGACCCGCCGGAGATCGGCCAGGAGGTCGGCCGCCGTCTGGTAGCGCATCCGAGGGTCCTTCTCGAGGCAGCGGAGGATGACGCGCTCGAGATCGGGGGGCAGGCCGGGGTTGACGCGGAGCGGGGGCAGCGGCGCGCGGACGAGGATCGCCTCGAAGACCACGGCCGAGGTTTGGCCCGAGAACGGTTGCCGCCCCGTGGTCATCTCGTAGAGGAGAACACCGAACGAAAAGATGTCGGTCCGTGCGTCCAGCTCCTGGCCGCGGGCCTGCTCGGGGGACATGTAGGCGATCGTCCCCACGACCTGACCCGGGCTCGTCAGGTGCTCCTCGGGCGTCACCGTCGGCATACGCGAGTCGTCGGTGGAGGGCGCGGAGACCAGCTTCGCGAGGCCGAAGTCGAGGACCTTGGCCTGGCCGCGGCGGCTGACGAAGACGTTCGCCGGCTTGATGTCGCGGTGGACGATCCCCTTCGCGTGGGCGGCGTCGAGCGCATCGGCGATCTGCATCGCCAGCTCGAGGGCGAGATCGGTGTCCAGCGGCTGACCCGCGATGCGGTGCTTCAGGGTCTGGCCGTCGAGCAGCTCCATGACGATGAAGGGCCGCTCCTCGTGCTCCCCGATGTCGTGGATCACGCAGATGTTGGGGTGCTCGAGGGCGGAGGCGGCCCTCGCCTCGCGCATCAGGCGCTCGACGGCGGCGCGGTCCTTCGAGGTCTCGGGGGGCAGGAACTTGAGGGCGACGCCGCGGCCGAGGCGCGTGTCCTCGCCCCGGTAGACGACACCCATCCCGCCTCCCCCGAGCTTCTCGATCACGCGATAGTGCGAGACCGTCTCCCCGATCACCTTCCGCGCCCCCTTCGTGTCTGACGGGACGCGGGGATTGTAAGGCGAGCCGGCCTGGAAGTCGCGGCGCGATCGGGGACGGCTAGCGTCGAGGGCTCCTTCGGTCGAGCTCTCGTTACTCGAGCGCCTCGCCCCGGCTCGCGAGGAGCCGCGCCAGGAACGCTCGGTCCATCCTGTCCCTGTCGCGGACGGTGTCCTTCGTCCGCCAGAGTCGGTTCAGGTTGCGGCAGAGGGAGGCGAGATCTTCTAGGAGCGGCGGCCGGGCTTCCGGGGCCGGGTCAGCATCCTCAGGGTCCATTCCTCGCTTTCCTCCAAGCTACGGAACCGGTAGAAACCCCTGGGGAGAAAGGGCTTGTCACCGCGGAGCTTCAGGCTGAGCCGGAGCAGGGGTGCGGTGGCCACCAGACCTCGCCCCCACCGTCGTCGGCCGACGACCTTCATCGATACGTCAAGGTCGTCGCGTGCGGTGATCGATTGCGGCATCGCTGGCCTCATTGTCTCACGGCCTCGTCGAAGCCGGTTCGCTCCCGTCGCGGATAGGGGGCCAGCCGTTTCAGCTCCTCGAACCAGGGGAAGCGAGGGGGGCGCTACCGCACCTCGGCCGAGGAGCCCTTGACCTCCTGCCAGGGCTCGGAGCGACCGCCGAGCTGCTTGGCGAGGAACTCGTCCACCCGACCGTAGAAGTCGAGCCGATTCTCGGGCCGGGCGAAGCCGTGGCCCTCGTCTTTGTACACGACGTAGGTCACGGGCAGGCCCTTGCCGCGCATGGCGGTGACCATCTGGTCCGACTCGGCGATCTTGACCCGCGGGTCGTTCGCCCCCTGGGCGATGATGAGCGGCGCCCGGACCTGTGCAGCGTGGAAGAAGGGCGAGATCTTCTCGTTCAGTGCTTCGTCCTTCTCTGCATCCCCCACGCGCAGGACGAGCTCCTTCTTGAAGGGTGCCCAGTAGGGCGGGATGGACTGGAAGAGCGTCTTGATGTGGGATGGCCCCACGATGTCGACGCCGCAGGCATAGAGCTCGGGCGTGAAGACGAGGCCGGCGAGCGTCGCGTAGCCCCCGTACGACCCCCCGTAGATGCAGACCTTCTTCGCATCGGCGATGCCCTTGGCGATCGTCCATTTGACGGCGTCCGTGAGGTCGTACTGCATCCCGCCCACACCCCACTGGCCGTTGCCGGCGTTGTGGAAGGCCTTGCCGAAGCCGGTCGAGCCACGGAAATTGACCTGCAGCGTGGCATAGCCACGGTTGGCGAGCCACTGGGCCTCGGGGTCGTATCCCCAGGTGTCTCGGGCCCAGGGCCCGCCGTGGACGTTCAGGACGAGCGGCAGGCCCTTCGCCTCCCGGCCCGGCGGCAGAGTCAGGTAGGAGACGAGGTCGACCCCGTCGCGCGCCTTGATGACCACCGGCTCCATACGGGCGAGGGTGTACTTCTCGAGCGCCGGCCGGGCGACGAAGAGCTTCTCGCCCTTCTTCGCGTCCCGGTCCCACGCGTACCAGGCGACGGGCCCGTCGTCGCCCCGGTACTCCACGATCCACTTGCGGTCCGCGCGGTCGCGGCTGACCACCTCGAACTCGCCGCGGTGGAGGGTGCCCAGGGCGTCGAAGTCACCCTTGATCGACGGGTCGAGGACCTGCCATTCGCCCTTCAGGTAGTTGAAGGAGACAGCCTCGACGACGCGGCGGTCGGGGTGGATCATCACGTCGGCCACGTCGGCCTTCTCGTTCCGGGCGAGGACCTCCAGATCCTTGCCCGTCGCGAGGTCGAGCTTGACGAGACGGGTGGTGTCGGAGCCGAGCGAGCTCTCGACGTAGATGGCGTTTCCGTCCGCGGAGAACTCGTACGGGTCTCCGTTCTCGCCGAAGGGCCAGGTCGCGAGATCCCGCCAGCGCTTGTCCTTGGCGTCCCGCACCCGCAGGGTGCTGGCGCCGGTCGGCTGGTCCTTCGCCCAGGCGCCGCGGATCTGGAAGTTCGCGTCCGTGATCCACCCGAGCACGTCGCCGGGGTTCTCGGTGTCGAGGACGACGGCCCCCGTCTGTAGGTCCACCCGATGCATGTCGAAGAGGCGGCGGTCGCGGAGGTTCAGCCCGACGAGTATCTCGCCCGGCTTCCTGCGTTCGGTGGCGACGTTGACAGCCTTGACGCCCTGGAACGGGGTCAGATCGCGGACGGCCTTCGTCTCGAGGTTGACGGAGTAGACATGGAAGTTCTCGTCCCCGTCCACGTCCTGCATGTAGAGGAGGTGCGTGCCGTCCTCGGCCCAGAAGTGGATGCGGATCCCGCGGTGGGTGTCGTTCGTGACCTGGGTGTCGTCATCCTTCCCGATGGTCCGGACCCAGACGTTGAGGACGTTCTTGTCCGAGGGAGCGAGGTAGGCGAGGCGGGTGCCGTCGGGGGAGATCCGCGGCGAGGCCTTGACGGGGTTGCCGAAGAGCACCTCGCGCGGGATGAGGGGCGGCGCCTCCGCCCGGACGGTGGCGGGGCCGCCGAGGGCCGGCAGAGTCGCCGAAAGCAGCAGAAACGCCCAACGAGTCCTCTTTGGCATGGAAAGACCCCCTTCTTGAAGGCTCAATCCATACACTACGCGGGTCGGGGACAAGAGTTCCCAGAGCGCGCCAGCCGCCGCCGGGCCGCAGCAAGCCCTTGACAACGTGGCGCGATGCTGTATCTTTCGGACACTATGGTCTTCACCTCTGCCGCGCGACCCGGGGCCCGCGTGAGGCGGGAGCCGCGCGTCCGGCGGGGGTGGCCCGCGGTCTGAGCAAGAAAGCCAGGTCGAGCGGGCCGCGAGAGACCCGCCGGAGCGAGATTCCGGCGGGTCTTTTTGTTTTTCCGGGAGGAAGGCGGGAGGACGAGTTGAGCGTGACGGTGGGCGTCTTCGGGGCGACGGGTTACACGGGGCGGGAGCTCGTCCGTCTGCTGCGCCGGCACCCGCGCACCGAGATCGCCTTCACCACCGGGAGCGGCACCGGCCACCTCGGCCACGAGGCCGGCCTCGAGCGCGACTGCCAGGCCTACTTCCTCGCCTTGCCCCACGGCGTCGCCGCGGCGTACGCGGCGCGGCTGAGGGAGGCGCGGCCGGAGGCGGTGGTCGTCGACCTCTCGGGCGACCTGCGGCTGCCCACGGCCGAGGCCTACCGCCGCTGGTACGGCCAGGAGCACCAAGCACCCGCGCTCCTCGGCCAGGCCGTGTTCGGCCTGAGCGAGGTCTATCGCGAGCGCCTGGCCGGGGCGCGCCTCATCGCGAACCCCGGCTGCTACGCGACCTCCGTCCTCCTGCCGCTCCTCCCTCTCCTCGGCGGGGGCCTGATCGACGCCGACGACATCATCGCCGACGCCAAGAGCGGCGCCTCCGGCGCCGGGCGCACGCTGCGGGAGGACCTTCTCTTCTGCGAGCTGGCGGAGGAGTTCTCCGCCTACTCGCCGGGGCGGGTCCACCGCCACATCGGCGAGATGGAGGCCACGATCGAGGAGCGGACGGGCCGGCGGGTCGAGCTCGTCTTCTGCCCCCACCTCCTTCCCGTCAAGCGCGGGATCCTGACCGCCCTCTACGTGAAGCCGAAGGCGGCAACCGTCGAGCTCGCGCGGGCGCTGCGCGCCGCCTACGAGGGCTCGCCATTCGTGCACGTGGTGGATGGGGGGCCGCCGCGTCTCTCGGACGTGGTCGAGACCAACGACTGCCGCCTCTCGGTCCACGAGGCGGGGCGGGGGCGGGCGGTCGTGTTCTCCGCCCTCGACAACCTCGTCAAGGGCGCGGCGGGGCAGGCGCTGCAGAACCTCAACCTCGCCCTCGGCTGGCCCGAGACGGAGGGGCTGCCCTCGGCGTTCGCACGCACGGCGGTGCACGCGTGAGCGCCGGGGTCTGCGTGTACAAGGTGGGCGGCCCCGCCCTCGAGGACCCCGGCCTCCTCGGCCCTCTCGCGCAGGAGGTGCGACGGGCGGGAGGGCCGGTGGTGCTCGTCCACGGCGGGGGGCGCCACGTCGATCGGCTGCTGCGCGCGCTCGACATCGAGTCGCGTTTCGTCGACGGACGCCGTGAGACCTCGCCCGCGGCGATGGAGGTCGTAGAGATGGTCCTCTCTGGAGTGGTCAACAAGGCCTTGGCGGCGGGGCTGACCGCGGCCGGCGTCCCCGCGGTCGGGCTCTCCGGGCGCGACGGGGGCCTCGTGCGGGCCCGGCTCGAGGCAGGCCTGGGGCGCGTGGGGATGCCGGACACCGTCGACGCGACGCCGATACGGGCGCTCTGGCGGGCGGGGCTCCTTCCCGTCGTCTCCCCCGTCTCCACGGGCCCGGGCGGCGAGTCGGTGAACGTCAACGCCGACGAAGCCGCGCTGGGCCTGGCCCGAGCCGTCGCCGCCCGCACCCTCGTCTACCTCTCCGACGTGGACGGCGTGCGCGTGGGGGAGGAGACGCTGGCCATCCTGACCCCCGCCGAGGCGCGGCGGCGGATCGAGGACGGGACGATCGCTGGAGGAATGGCCCTCAAGGTCCGCGTGGCCCTCAAGGCCTCGGGCGCGGGCATACCCGAGGTCGTGATCGCGGGCAAGGCGCGGCTCCTCGGCACCTTCGCCGGCACGCGCATCGTCGCCGACGCCTTCGAAGAGGCGGCCTGATGAGCGAGGCCCTCCTCGGCGTCTACGAGCGCGACCTCGTCCTGGTGCGGGGCAAGGGCGCCCGGCTCTACGACCGGGACGGACGCCAGTGGCTCGACTTCGCGGCCGGGATCGCCGTGAACGGCTTCGGGTACGGCGACCGACGGATCGTCTCCGCGATCCGGAAGCAGGCGGGCCTCCTCATCCACGCGAGCAACCTCTTCCACACCGAGCCCGCGAGCGTCCTCGCGGGGCGGCTGGTCGCGCTCGCCTTCCCCTCCAAGGTCTTCTTCTGCAACTCCGGCACCGAGGCCTGGGAGGGGGCGATGAAGTTCGCCCGCCGCATCGGGAAGGAGCAGGGCCGGACGGAGTTCGTCTGCTTCGAGCACTCCTTCCACGGCCGGACGATGGGCGCCCTCGCCACCACCTGGACCGCTAAGTACCGCGAGCCATTCGAGCCGCTGGTCCCCGGCGTCCGCTTCTGCCCCCGCAACGACCTCGCGGCGGCCGCGGCGGCGGTGGGCGAGCGGACGGCGGCGGTGATGATCGAGCCCGTGCAGGGCGAGGGCGGCATCCACCCCGCGAGCGCGGAGCTCCTGCGGGGGCTTCAGGCCCTCTGCCGCGAGCGGGGCGCTCTCCTCGTCTTCGACGAGATCCAGTGCGGCCTCGGGCGCACGGGGAGGATGTTCGCCTACGAGCACTCGGGTGTCGTCCCCGACATCCTCACCCTCGCCAAGCCGCTCGCGGGCGGGCTCCCCTTGGGCGCCATCCTCATTAAGGACACACTCGCCCCCGCGATCAAGGTCGGCGACCACGGCAGCACCTTCGGCGGCAACCCGGTCGCGGCGGCGGCGGCGCTCGCCGTCCTCGATCACCTCACCGCCCCCGGCTTCCTGGAGGACATACAGAAGCGGGGCGCCTACCTCATGCGGGGCCTGCGCCGGCTCGCCCGGCGGTACCCGAAGGCGGTGGCGGAGGTCCGCGGCCTCGGCCTCATGGTCGGCGTCGAGCTACGCGGCGAGGCGGGACCGGTGGTCAAGGGCCTGCGGGAGCGGGGTGTCCTCGCCACCAAGGCGGGGGACAAGGTCCTCCGCCTGCTGCCGCCGCTCGTCATCAGGAGGAAGGAGATCCGTGCGTTTCTCGAGGCCCTCGAGGCCGTCCTCGCGGGAGGGGTGGGTGCGGCTCCGTAGGGCGGAGGAGCGGGACGTCCCCGCCGTCCTCGCCCTGATCAACGGCTACGCGCAGAGGAATCTCCTCCTCCCGCGCAGCGAGGAGTCTCTCCGCGCGCGCCTGGCCGACTTCGTCGTGGCCGAGCTCGATGGCGAGGTGGTCGGCTGCGGGGCGCTCAGCGAGCTCGGGCCGGGCCTGGGCGAGGTCCGCTCGCTCGCGGTGCGCGAGGACGTGAACGGGCGGGGCCTCGGCCGCACCCTCGTCGCGCACCTGATGGGGCAAGCCGTCGGCCGCGGCTTCGTCGAGGTCCTCGCCCTCACCCGCCGGGTGCCCTTCTTCGAGGAGCTGGGCTTCCATGTCACCCGGCGCGAGCGTTTCCTCGACAAACTCGCGACCGACTGCAGGGCCTGCCCGCTGAACCTCTGCTGCGACGAGACCGCGGTCGTCTGGGTCCCACCCGAGGCGCGGGAGGCGGAGGCGGCGAGGGAGCTCGCCCGCGCGCTGCCGGGCTAGGCGTTCTTTCGAGCGGAAGGAGAGACGGAGAAGATGAGCGGCGTCAAGAGAATCGTCCTCGCCTACTCGGGAGGCCTCGACACCTCGATCATCATCCCCTGGCTCAAGGAGAGCTACGGCGGCGCGGAGGTCATCGCCTTCTGCGGCGACGTCGGCCAGGGCGACGACATGGAGGCGGTAAAGGCCAAGGCCCTGCGGACGGGGGCGAGCAAGTGCGTCGTGCGCGACCTGCGCGAGGAGTTCGTTCGCGACTACTGCTTCAAGGCCCTCTCCGCGGGAGCCGTCTACGAGGACCGCTACCTCCTCGGCACCGCCCTCGCCCGGCCGCTCCTCGCCTTCCACCAGGTGCAGGTGGCCCTCGAGGAGGGGGCGGACGCCCTCGCCCACGGGGCGACCGGAAAGGGCAACGACCAGGTCCGCTTCGAGGTCACCTACGGGGCCTTCGCCCCCCACCTCCGGGTCATCGCCCCCTGGCGCGAGTGGACGATCCGCTCGCGCGAGGACGCGCTCGCCTACGCCGCCGCCCACGGCGTCCCCGTCGAGCAGACCACGCGCGACATCTTCAGCCGCGACGGGAACCTCTGGCACCTCTCCCACGAGGGCGGCAATCTCGAGGACGTGTGGGATGCGCCGCGCAAGGGCATGTTCAAGCTGACCGTGGATCCCCAGGACGCCCCCGACACCCCGGAGGTCATCACCCTCGCCTTCGAGCAGGGAACTCCGGTCGCGCTCGACGGAAAGCGCCTCGGGCCGGTGGAGATGGTCGAGCGCCTGAACGAGATCGCGGGACGCCACGGCGTGGGGCGTCTCGACCTTGTCGAGAACCGGCTCGTGGGGATCAAGTCGCGCGGGGTCTACGAGACGCCCGCCGGCACCGTGCTCCACGTCGCCCACCGGGAGCTGGAGCGCCTCGTCCTCGACCGCGACACGCTGCACTTCAAGCAGTCGGTGTCCCTGCGCTACGCGCAGCTCATCTACGACGGGCTCTGGTTCTCGGCGCTGCGGGAGGCGCTCGCCGCCTTCGTGGACGAGACGGAGAAGGAGGTGACGGGCGAGGTCCGCGTCCGACTCTACAAGGGCCAGGCGGAGGCCGTCGGCCGCCGCTCGCCCCGCAGCCTCTACCGCCAGGATCTCGCCACCTTCGGCGAGGGGATGAGCTATGACCACCGGCACGCGGAGGGGTTCATCCGCCTCTTCGGCCTGCCCGAGCGTGTGCGGGCGATGACGCGGGACCGCGTCCCGGTTGACGTGCGCGCGGTCGAGATCACCGCGCCCGTCCCGCATCCCGAGAAGGCCGGCCCGGCGAGGAAGTGACGGGCACGGCGATGGGTACGGGGGTGACGGCACCCCTCGGCTTCCGGGCGGCGGGGGTGGCTTCGGGGATCAAGCCGGATCGGCCCGACCTCGCCCTGCTCGTGGCCGACTCCCCCTGCGCCGGCGCCGGAGTCTTCACCACGAACCTCGCCTCCGCGGCGCCGGTCCTCGTCTCGCGCGAGCACCTCGCGGCCGCCCGCCCGCGGGCGATCGTCGTCAACTCCGGATGCGCCAACGCCGCCACCGGCGCCCGGGGCCTCCGCGACGCGCGGGAGATGGCCGCGCTCACCGCACGGGAGCTCGGCTGTCACGCGCAGGAGGTCCTCGTCGCCTCGACCGGGGTCATCGGGGCCTGTCTCCCGATGGACAAGGTCCGCTCCGGCATCGCCGCCGCCGCCGCCGCCCTCTCGCGCGACGGGGGGGCCGACGCCGCGCGGGCGATCATGACCACCGACACGAGGCCCAAGGAGGCGACGGTCGAGTTCCGCGTCGGCAGCGGGACCTGCCTCCTCGGCGGAATGGCCAAGGGCGCGGGTATGATCGCCCCGACCATGGCCACGATGCTGGCCTTCTTCACGACCGACGCCGCGATCGCGCCGCCGCTCCTCCGGCGCGCTCTCGCCCTCGTCGTGGGCGAGAGCTTCAACCGCGTCACGGTGGACGGCGACACCTCGACCAACGACTGCGCGGTCGTGCTCGCGAGCGGTGCCCGGGGAGCGCCGGTGATCGACGGCGAGGGCGCCGACTATGACGTCTTCCGCGCCGCGCTCCAGGAGGCGGCGCGGCGGCTCGCCTGGATGCTGGTCCGCGATGGGGAGGGCGTGACCCGGGTGGCGGAGGTGCAGGTGGAGGGCGCCCGGACGGAGGCGGAGGCGGACCGTATCGCCCGCGTGGTCGCCGAGTCGCCCCTCGTCAAGACCGCCCTCCACGGCGGCGACCCGAACTGGGGCCGCGTGCTCGCCGCGGTGGGCCGCGCCGGTGTCGAGGTCGCCATCGACCGCGTCTCGATCTGGCTCGGCGACGTGTGGGTGACGGAGGGGGGCGCAGGCCGGGACTACGCGGAGAAGGACGCCGCGGCGGCCATGACGGAGGAGCCCGTGCGCATCCGCATCCGCCTGGCCGAGGGCGAGGCCTCGGGCTGGATCTGGACCTCCGACCTCTCCCGCGGGTACATCGACATCAACGCGAGCTATCGAAGCTGATGAAGCTCTGGGGCGGGAACTACGGGGCGGAGCCGGACGCCGCGTTCTGGGAGTTCAACCGCTCCTTCCCCTTCGACCGGCGGCTCATCATGGAGGAGCTCGCTGCTTCGCGGGCCTGGGTGCGGGCCCTCGGCCGTTGCGGCGCCATTTCCCCATCGGACGTGGAGACGCTGGAGCGCGCCCTCGCCGAGATCCGTGTCGGCGTCGAGGCCCACGCGTCGTACCTGGACCTCGACGTCGAGGACGTCCACAGCTTCGTGGAGGAGCGCCTGGGCGAGCTCGTGGGCGAGCTCGCCGGCCAGGCCCACCTCGGTCGCAGCCGCAACGAGCAGGCCGTCACCGCGCTGCGGCTCTGGATCCGGGACACGATCGACCGGCTGCGCGAGGGTCTGCGCACGCTCGTCCTCGCCCTCGTCGAGCAGGGCCGCGCCGGCGCCGACGCCGTCATGCCCGGCTTCACGCACACGCGGGCGGCGGAGCCGATCACCTTCGGCCACCTCATGGCCGCCCACGCCTGGGCCCTCGTCCGGGACGAACATCGACTGCGGGATGCGCGTGTCCGCGTGAACGTGCTCCCGCTCGGCTCGGGGGCGCTCGCGGGCACCGCCCTCCCCCTCGACCGCGAGGCGATCGCCCGCGACCTCGGATTCGGGGCCGTCTCCCCCAACGCCCTCGACGCGGTCATGGACCGCGACTTCGCGCTGGAGTTCGTCTTCGCCTGCGCGCAGCTGCAGACGCACCTCGCGCGGCTCGCCGAAGACCTGATCCTCTTTGCGGCGCCGGAGTACGGATTCGTCGAGCTGCCGGAGGCCTTCACCACCGGTTCGAGCCTCATGCCCCAGAAGAAGAACCCCGACGCGCTCGAGCTCGTGCGGGGCAAGGCGGCGCGGGTGGACGGCGACCTCGTGCGGCTGCTCGTGCTCCTCAAGGCTCTTCCCGCCGGCTACCAGAAGGACCTGCAGGAGGACAAGGAGGCCGTCTTCGACGCCGCCGATACGGCGATGGGCTCGGTGGCGGTGATGGCGGGGCTCGTGCGCCGGCTCGTCCCGCGGCGGGGGGCGATGCGGGCGGCGGCGGGGAGAGAGGAGATGATGGCGGCCGGCCTCGCGGTCGCCCTGGCGCGGGAGGGCATGCCGTTCCGCAAGGCCCACGCCCTCGTGGGCTCGCTGGTGGCGGAGGCGCACAAGGCGGGCCGGTCCCTGCGCGACACCGCGGCGATCAAGCTCGCCTCCGTGTCCCCCGGCGTCGCCGCACGGCTCGCCGGTCTCTTCGACCCGCTCGAGGCCGTGCGGGCGAGATCGCTCCCGGGCGGGACCGCGCCCGAGGCCGTGCTCGCTTCGCTCGAGGGGGCGGCGAAAGCCGTCCAGGCCGGCTAGACATCTTCTTCAACGACCCGTTCGGAGTTCAATGCCCGACGAGCTACGCCCGGGCGATCGAGCTGTGGAAGCCGTGAAAACTCGGTCTGGAACGAGTCCAAGGCCTGGGCGCTGCTATCGCGCCCGGGGGCTCCGGAGGCGGATGTCGACGCCCTCGGTGCCAGTGTCGAGGGTCATCGTGAAGGCGCCACCGCACTGTGGGCAGTGCAGGACGACGTCCTCGGGTTCGTCGTCCGCCAGTGTCTCGTTGGTCTCCAACGCGACCTCCACCTCGAGCTCGGCCCGGCAGCCGCCGCACTGGACCTCGTACGTCATCGCCATGGCTCGGCCCTCCCACGGACACGAGAGAACGTAGCGCCAGCAGGTCTGTGCCTCAATGTTAGACGGCATGCGGGCTCGACCCCTCCGCGGGACGGCCAGGAGCGGCGACGCTTGAGGCTCCGCCTGCGGCTGCTCGCGTGGACCCTGCTCGTTGCGCTGTTCGGCGGTAGCATCGCCTTCATGATCCGCATGCCCGGCCGCTCACACAGCGGGCCTCTGCCGCCGCCCACGGCCGAGGAGGTAGAGCTGCGCGAACGGCTTCGACGGCACGTGGCGCGACTCGCCGGCGAGATCGGCGAACGCAACCTCTGGCGCCCGACGGCGCTCGAGGCCGCGGCCGAGTACGTGGAGGCGTCGCTCCGGGATTTGGGCGACCGCGTCGCGTCCGAGCCGTTCACGGCCGAAGGGCGCACCGTGCGCAACGTACTGGCCGAGCGGCCGGGGGCCGGCCTGGCCGGCGAAGTCGTCCTGGTAGGCGGGCACTACGACTCCGTCCTAGGCAGCCCCGGGGCCGATGATAACGCCACCGGCGTGGCGGCGGTCCTCGAGCTGGCGCGGCTGCTGGCGTCCGCGCGCCACGCGCGAACGCTGCGCTTCGTCGCCTTCGTCAACGAGGAGCCGCCCTTCTACCTGAGCGAGGCGATGGGGAGCCTCCACCACGCCCGCCGCGCCCGAGGGCGAGGCGAGGCGATCGTGGCGATGTTCTCGCTGGAGAGCATCGGCTACTACTCCGACGCGCCCGGCAGCCAGAGCTATCCCTTCCCGCTCAGCCTCATCTACCCGAAGACCGCGAACTTCATCGGCTTCGTGGGCAACACCCGCTCCCGGAGCCTTGTCCGCCGCGCCATCGGCTCCTTCCGCCGCTCGACCGCCTTTCCCTCGGAGGGCGCCGCCCTACCCGACGTGATCCCGGGCGTCGGTTGGTCGGACCACTGGTCCTTCTGGCAGGTGGGCTATCCCGCGGTGATGGTCACCGACACGGCGCTCTTCCGCTATCCGGCCTACCACACGGCGCAGGACACCGCCGAGAAGGTGGACTACGAGCGCACGGCGCGCGTCGTGGCGGGACTGGCGCGGGTCGTGGGAGAGCTGGCCGGTCAGCCCTTGAACCCGAATGCCCTACCGGGCCCGCGAGCGCAGCAGATCCCGCACGAAGCGGCCGAGGGGGGAGAGCTCGCCGGTCTCGACCGCGACCCGCACCTGCTCGAGGTAGCGTGCGTTGACCGCGCGGTAGGGGCGCCCGTCGAGCGCGGGGTCGTACTCCAGGTAGGCGAAGTACTGGTGGCTCCAGAACGGCGAGACGTAGACGATGCCCTCCTCGCGCGCGAGCCGGTCCACGAGCCCCAGGAAGCGCTGGTCGAGCGGGGTCCAGAACGACCAGAGGTCGCGCTGGAAGATGGCTTCGTTCGCGGCGATGCTCTGCCCCTCGCCCGGCCCCGCCTTGTACAGCCAGCACTCGTCGAGGAGGACGGGCTTGTCGGCGCGCCGGGCCATCGCGATCGCCTCGTAGGTCGTGCGCAGAGTGCGCCGTCCGATCGGGTAGAGGTGCAGGGCGACGGCGTCGAGGTCCGTCCGGTCCAGGTAGGCCCGCACGAAGCGAATGTCGCCCCAGGTGCCGATCCCGGCCGCCATCCGGGTCCGGCCGCGAGCGAGGCCAGCAAGGATCGTCCGGATCATTTCTGCGCGCCTCTCGGGATCGTTCAGTTCCGGCTTCCCCGCGAGGCGCGCCTCGGTATCCGGCTCGGCGCCGATGTCGAGATAGTCGGGCGCCATCGCGCGCAGGATCGCCTCCGTGTGAGCTCGTCGGGTGCGCTCGAGCTCCGGCCAGGAGAGCGCTCCGTAGTCGAACCGCACGGTCGAGAAGGCGGTGTTGGCGAACAGCACCCCCGACTCGACCTCGAGCGTGAGGCCGCGCTGGCGGACCTCGCGGGCGACCTCGCGGTAGAAGGCCTCGTACTCGCTCGCCCGCGGAAAGCTCCGATCGAGGAGCGGGTAGTTCACGTTCACGGTGACGCCGTCGAGGCCGAGCGCCTGGAAGCGGTCGAGAAAGAGGCGCACGCCCGGCAGCGCGGCCGGCCTCAGGAGCTCCTCGCCGCGGTTGGCGTTGGCGACGAGCAGCTCGCCCCCCCACACCGGCCGCACCCCGGCGGTCGGGCGCCGGGTCATTGCGCGCTCCCAGCCGTCGAGGGCGGTGGACAGCAGGTGGTACAGCTTGCGGTAGCGGCCCGGGGCCGGCACCCCCGCCGCCGACGGTACTCCTGTCCAGAGGACGGCCAGGGCCAACGCCCCCGCTCCGAGTCGGAGCCGCCGCCTCACCGGGACCCCGGGGCAAGCTCCGCAGAGCCGAGCGGGCGCCAGCGTTCCACGATGCCTTCGGTGCGCCAGACGGCGAGGCGTCGGCACGTGAGCACGAGCGGCAGGTCCACTCCGGCGTCGGCCTCCGTCACGTCCGCCCAGCCGTAGAGCAGGCTCAGGTGGGGCTCGTAGGGGCGCGCCGCCACCTCGAGCGCGCGGAGCGCCTCCGCCCGTGCTTCCACCAGAGGGGGCGTCGGCTCCGCCTCGAGCACGAGACGCCGGAAGTACTCGTCCCGCACCATGGCCGACATCAGCCGAACCCGCAACGCGGCCATCGAACCCACGAGGCGGCGGGCGGAGGCAACGACCTGCTCGTGCTCGTCCGATAGCCCGCCGAGCAGCGTGACGTGGGGTGGGAAGACGGGACCACCGTGTGAGGCGGCGAGGGTGCGGATGCGGGCGGCCAGAAGCTCGTACGCCGCGCCGTCGGGGACCAGCCACAGCGAGATGCCGGCCGCCACACCCTCCCTGCGCTCCGACACGCCTCGCTCCTTGGTACCCTGCCCCGAACCGAGGCTAGCATCGATCGCGGAGCCATTCCCAGAATGCGCGGTCCGCCCTCGGGCCCGCGGCCCCCGAGAGCCAGGGCGCCCCGAGGCGGGTGGCTTCCGTGGACCGCCCGGCCTGGCAGTGGGCGAGGGCCCGCAGCTGCGCGATGCGCTCGATCGTCGGGTTGCGCGCCTGCACCTCGGCGAGGCGTCGCTCGGCCGCGTCGGGATCACCCTGCGCCAGGTCGCGCAGCGCTAGGTGGTAGAGGGCAACCGAGGCGGTCGGGCCTTCGGCGGCCGCCTCCGCGGCGAGGAGCTGCTCGTCGGGCGTGCTGCCAAGCAGGAGCAAGGGTCCCAGGGCGGAGGGGGAGACCCGGCGCACCTCGTCGAGCTTCAGGTACCAGGCCCGCTCGTCGGGGACGAGGGCCCGGGTGACCGCGTCCTGCGCGTCGAAAGCGGCGACGGTCTCGGCGCGAAGTCGTCCCGGCCAGACGCGGCGCACCCAGTCGCTGCGCTCGAAGCGCTCGCGAGAGAGGCGGGCGTCCGTGGTCTCGAGGACCGATGGCTCGAGTCTTCCCGGGGTGGGGATGCGGCTCGAGAGGCGGGCCGGATGGTCGTCCTCGACGGGCGGCGAGCCCGCGGCCCACTCGGCGAGGAAGGCGCTGTCGCCGAGGAAGGTCGCGCCCAGGGCGGCCGGGGTCTCGATACCGAGCGTGGCGAGCTCCCCTCCCACGACGGGGTCGGCCCAGAGGCGCCGGAGGGTGGACTCCGGCACCGGGCGGACACCGGTGCGGGACCCGACGAGCATCCAGTTGAGGCCCGCCCCCGTCCAGAGTGTGCAGTCCTCGAATGCCTCGCAGAAAGCGCGGCTAACGGCCCGGCCGTCCTCCAGCTCGAGCAGCCACATCGGCAGCCAGTAGGAGGCGAGGCCGGTGTCGGTGAGGCGGTCGCGGACGAGCGCGAAGTACTCCCGTGTGTAGAGGTTGACGACACCCGCGTACTTCGGGGGCGGCGGCTCGCCGGTGATGAGGTCGAAGCGGTCGTGCGTGGTCTGGAGGAAGAAGCGTCCGTCTTCCACGTGGACGCGCAGGCGTGGGTCGTCGAGAGGCTGGGGCGCGCCCGGAGGGGTCGTGATGCGGCTCAGGTCTATGATCGCGCGGGAGATGTCCACGACGTCGATCCGCTCGATCTCCCGGTGCGCGGCGAGGGAGCGCGCCGTCGTGCCCACCCCGTAGCAGAGGAGGAGGACCCGGCGCGGCCGCTCCTGGAGCGCGAGCGGGAGGTGGGCGAAGAGGGCCATGTAGCGGCGCGATCCCCACTCGGTGCCCGACATCGAGTAGCCGTTCGTGACCAGGCGGTGGCTGAGCGGCCGCCCCAGGAAGTCGCGCTGGAAGAGGAGGATCGTCTCCGTGAGCCCCTCGTCGCGCGCAACGAGGCGCGAGCCGTCCGCCGAGAAGCGCTCGATCACCCGCCCCAGGTAGCGCCGCTCCATGAGCCCGAAGGGGAAGACGACGACGGCGGCGACGGAAACCAGCGCGGCTCCCGCCGTGGCCGCGCGGGCGCGGGAAGGCGGCGCGAGGGGCCAGAGTAGGAGGCCGGTGACCGCGTAGGCCACGGCGAGGGCGAAGAAGGACCGCTCGAGGCCGAGGCGCGGCAGCAGCACGAGACTGGCCAGCAGAGATCCGGCGGCGGCGCCCAGGGTGTTGGCCAGGGTCAGCGTCCCCGCCGTGCGCGCCGCCTCGCCGGTCTGCTCCTGGAGGGCGCGCCCGAGCAAGGTGAAGAGGACGCCCGACAGGAACGACACGGGGAGCATGAGCGGCAGCGAGAGGAGGGCGACCGAGCCGAGATCGGCGGTGTAGGCCGGCACGCGGTCGGCCGCGTGACGGAAGAGTGCATACGCCGCCACCGAGACCGCACCCGCGACCCACGCGAGAGCGGGCAGGGAGCGGTGCGCGTCCGCCCGGCGCTTCAGGAGCCCCGACCCGGCGAAGCCGCCCAGCGCGATGCCGGCCAGCACGACCGCGAGCATCACCGCGAAGGCGAGGCTCGTCCCGTGCACGAAGAGCATCAGGAACCGGAACCACAGCACCTCGAGGGCGAGGAGGACGCCGCCGCACAGGGCGGCGGCGGCAAGGAGGCGCCATCCTGCCCGGAGCCTCTGGGGGGCGACCGTATCCTCGATGGTCCCTTCGGCCGCGCGGCTCCTCGTCGCGAGGAGGGCTACGAGCGCGGCGCCGACGTTCAGGAGGGCGGCGGCGACGCCGGTTCCTTTCAGGCCGAGGCGGCCGATCAACAGTCCCTCGCCCGCGAGGGCGCCCAGGACCGCGCCCATGGTGTTCCAGCCGTACAGCCGACCCAGGGCGGAGCCGAAGCCGGCCTCGGCCTCGAGCGAAGCCTTCACCAGAAGCGGCAGCGTCGCGCCCATGGCCGTCGCGGGCAGGACGAGGAGAAATCCCGACAGGGCGAAGCGGGCGCCGCCCAAGGCGAGCGGGCTGTCGAGTAGCGAGCGCAGGAGAGGAGCCAGGAGCGGGGCGAGACGCGGAAGGAGAAGCACGAGGGCGAGGCCGCTCGCGCCGATCAAGAGCTCGAGGGCGGCGTAGGCGCGGGCGGGGTGGCGCAGCCCGCGACCCCTCCGGGCGGCGAGGGCGCTCCCCAGGCCGAGGCCGGCCATGAAGGCCGCGAGCACTAGGCTCGCCGCCCACACGCTGTTGCCGAAGGCGAGGGATGCCTGGCGGAACCAGAGCGTCTCGAAGAGGAGGGCCGCCGCCCCGGACAGGAAGGCGGCCAGCCCCATCGCGCCGCGGGCCGAAGGCACGCGACAGAACCTACCACGACGACGCGGTGGCTGAAGTGCCACGGCCCGCCACGCCTCGCTCCGTGATACCGTGGCCGGAGCGAGTCTCAGCACCGCGCGGAGCGACATGCGCGTCCTCGTCGGCACGAGCGGCTTCAGCTACAAGGAGTGGAAGGGGAGCTTCTACCCGGAGGAGCTGAAGGGCGCGGACATGCTTCGCTTCTACGCCGGGCGCTTCCCCACCGTCGAGATCAACAACACCTTCTACCGCATGCCGAAGAAAGACTTCCTCGCCCGCTGGGCGGAGGAGGTCCCGCCCGAGTTCGTCTTCGTGCTCAAGGCCTCGCGTCGCATCACCCACGAGAAGCGCCTCGCCGCCGACGCCGCGGATGCCGTGAGCTATCTCTACGAGACCGCCACCGTCCTCGGCCCGCGCCTCGGGCCCGTGTTCTTCCAGACCCCGCCCCACCTGCGGAAGGACGCGGCGCGGCTGCGGGACTTTCTCGCCCTCCTGCCCGCGGGACACCCGGTCGCCTTCGAGTTCCGCCACGAGACCTGGTTCGACGACGAGGTCTACGCTGCCCTGCGCGGGCGGAACGCCGCCCTCGTCTCCGCCGACACCGACGAGTCGGGCGAGGAAGGGGCGCCGGTCGTCCCGACCGCCGACTGGGGCTATCTGCGCCTGCGCCGCGCCGACTACGTCGACGCCGACCTCACGGCCTGGGTCGAGCGGATCCGCGCCCAGCCCTGGCAGCGCGCCTTCGTCTTCTTCAAGCACGAGGAGGCGGGCACGGGCCCCGCCCTCGCCCGCCGTCTCATCGATCGGCTCGAAGCCTAGGGGCCTCGGGGGTCGCGCGCGCGCGCTCGGAGCCTGACCGACCCGGACGGGATCGGCGTCCATCAAACACGAGCGCGCTCCCGCGCGACCCCACTCGCCTGGGAGTATATCGACAGGACCGTGGCGTCTCCAGCCTCAGTGCTGGTGGTCGCCCGCGCTCGAGCCCGTGTGGATCTGCCCGTGGTGTCGGGCGAAGTGGATCTGCTGTGCCTCGATCTCGGCCTTCTTGTCCGGGAAGGACTTCCCCGTCAGCTCGTTGAAGACCTTGGCCACCTGCGCCGCGAACGGGTCGTAGCCCTGCTCCCCCGGCGGGCGCACGTAACGCGCGATCCGGGGCATCTTGAGGATCTCCGCGCGCAGCGTCTCGACCTTCGCCTGCACCTCGTCGGACGTCCGTCCCTCGCTCGCCGCCTTCACCGCGCGCCGCAGCTCGCGGAAGAAGGCCGCCTGGTCCTCCAGGAGGGTGGCGTCGCCGGAGGGACCGTGTCCCGGCGCCACGACGAGGGGCTGGAGGGCGCGGGCCTTCTCGAGGACGGAGATCCACTCCAAGGTGTCGCCGTCGCCGACGAAGTTGAAGGGGCCGTTGACGCAGACGTCGCCCGTGAACAGGATCCGCTCGCGCGGGAGCCAGGCGAGCGCGTCGCCGTGCGTGTGCGCGGTGCCGAGGTGGAGGAGCTCGACACGCCGCCGTCCGTCGTCGAAGATCAGCCGGTCCGGGAAGAGGAGGCTCGGCGGCTTCAGGCGGCTGCCCCTGAGGTCCTCGCGCTCCTTGGCCTCCTGCTCCCACCGCCCCGGCTTGCCGCCGTAGTGGCCCGTCTCGTACTTCTTCATCTCCTCGACGACGCCGGTGTGCGCGAGCGGCACGGCGCCTTCGTCCACCCAGACCTGGTTCCCGTAGGCATGGTCGCCGTGGTGATGGGTGTCGAAGGCGAAGCGGATGGGCTTCGTGCTCAGGGCCCGGATCTTCGGGAGGATTGCGCGCGCACCGGACGGGAAGTTCGCATCCACGACCAGAACGTAGTCCTCGAGCACGACCCAGCCGTTGTTGCAGTGCCCCTTGGCGATGTCGCCCTCGTGGAAGTAGACGTCCGGGGCGAGCGCCCGGACCTCGCCGACTTGCCCGCGCGGTGCACCCGCCCCTGCTATGAGCGCCGCGGAAACCCAGCACGCTGCCCCAATCCTCATGGCCCCTCCCGGATCGATGGGAGATTCTATCCCCGGGGCCAGGCGCGGGTGGCGTCGGCGGGGCCGGTTGAGGAGGTGCATGCACATGCATGACAATGGCTTTGTGCGCACCACCATCGAGATGAAGGACGAGCACCGGGCGGCCCTGCTCGAGCTTGCCGCCCGACGCCGGCTCAAGGGGTTCTCTGCCCTGGTCGAGGACGCGGTCGAGTCCTACCTCAAGGCGGATGCGGCCAGGGCAGCTCGCCGAAGGAAAGCGCTGGCCCTGAAGGGGACCCTCTCGCGGGCTGAGGGGGAGCGGCTTCGCAAGGAGGCCGCCGCCCTGCGGAACTCCTGGCGTTGATCGTGGCCGACACCGACGTCCTGATCGACTTTCTTTCCGGCCATGAGCCAGTCGCCTCCCTCGTGGCCTCCGGGATCGCTGCCGAGGAGGGCATGGTGACTGACCGTCGTCTCCCGCTTCGAGCTCCCTCGCCGGGGCGCGGAGCGCGAAGCAGGAGCGGGCGGTCCGGAAGCTGCTTGAGGCGCTCTTGACCCTGGACCTCGACTCCCGGGCCGCAGATCGTGCCGCCCGGGTGCGGCGTGACCTGGAGAAAGCGGGCGCTTCGATCGGGATGGCCGACAGCCTGATCGCCGGGATGGTCCTGGAGCACAGCGGGCGGCTGCTGACACGGAATCGGCGACATTTCGAGCGCGTGGAGGGCCTCCGCCTCGTGCCTGTGAAGCACAGGTGATCTCGGGCGGCGGTGCTTCCCGGTGTCGCTTCGAGCCCGAGCACATTCCCCGAGCGCCCTAGAGCTTGCGGACGAGCATCAAGCCGTCGGCCACGGCGATCGTGACCGCCTGGACCCGTGGGTCGGACGCCACCCGACCGTTGAACTCGCGGATCGCGCGCGTGTCCGCGTCCAGCGCGTCCGCCCGTACGACCTTGCCTTCCCACAGCACGTTGTCCACGACGATCAGCCCGTTTCGCCGGAGCCGCGGCAGGAGCGCCTCGTAGTAGCCCCCGTAGCCGGACTTGTCCGCGTCGAGGA
>Ga0209342_10000992_pt1 | contig 32175 bp, 31 predicted proteins | sample RifCSP16_2_FD_184023 | JGI IMG/M metagenome (GOLD analysis project Ga0209342, IMG submission 184023) | Soil microbial communities from Rifle, Colorado - Rifle CSP2_sed 16_2 (SPAdes) (version 2) | ecosystem: Environmental > Terrestrial > Deep subsurface > Rock core/Sediment | place: Rifle...
CGAACAAAGAGCCCATCTGGTCAATAAATCGGAAACTAAGCGCTCCTCACCACACATTCTAACCATGACCGCAACACCAATTCCCAGAACTATTGCTCTTACCGTATATGGAGACCTTGATCTATCAACACTAACCGAACTTCCTGAAGGCAGAAAGCCAATAACCACCTGGCTTGTTCCGCCAGAAAAACGAGGGGCAGCATATAACTGGATAAGAGATTTTATAAAAAAAGAAGCTATACAAGCATTCATTGTCTGTCCTTTAATCGAAGAGTCGCATGTAGAAACGATGAAACAGGTAAAAGCGGCAACAGCCGAGTATAAAAAATTACAGGAAGTTTTTAAAGATCTGAATATCGGACTTTTACACGGAAAGCAAAGCGCAAAAGAAAAAAATGGGACCCTAGACGCTTTTAAAAGAGGAGAGTTACACATTTTGGTTTCAACTCCGGTTGTAGAAGTCGGAATTGACGTTCCCAATGCTACCATCATGATTATTGAGGCAGCAGAAAGATTCGGTTTGGCCCAACTTCACCAATTAAGAGGCAGAATCGGTAGGGGAGAAAAGAAATCTTACTGCCTTTTATTTACGGAAAGTAAATCGCAGAAAGTACTGAACAGGCTGAAAGCACTGAAGGAGAATAAATCAGGGTTTGAACTTTCGGAGCTGGATTTAAAACTTAGAGGTCCAGGAGAAATGTACGGCACCAAACAACACGGTTTTCCTGAATTAAAAATTGCCTCTTGGAGCGATGCGGGTTTAATCAAAATGACTCGAGAAGTCGCCCAAGACGTAGTTACAAATCCTCAGACCTACCCAAAACTCATCCAAAAAATCGAGTCTCAAAATATCGCTCCAAATTGATATCCAGATTGGAATTTACAATTTCAATCTATTAAGTTAAAATTGTCCCATGGCACCGCTACCAAAGAAAAAGCATACCAGGTCAAGAAGTGGCAAAAGACGAAACAGTCCGTCTAACCGACGTACTTTGCAGAATTTATCAAAATGTCCCTCTTGTGGAAAACTACGACAACCCCACAAGGCATGCCCACATTGCGGCTTCTATAAATGAAAACTGCAAAAGATCCTAGACACCAAATAAGACGCGAGACTGTTAAGGCACTATTTGCCGAAACTTTTACTAAACAGGGAGAATACTCAGACTTAGTCAAAAAAATTCTAAAGAAAGTCAAAAAAATAGACCAAAAGATTGAAAACTCTGCCCCCCAGTGGCCGATTGACAAAGTTAACAAAATCGACCTGGCAATATTAAGACTCGCGGTTTATGAACTAATGGAAGAAGGTACTCCTCCAAAAGTTGTAATTGACGAAGCCGTTGAACTGGCAAAGGAATTTGGAGCCGAAAGTTCTCCTTCCTTTATCAATGGTGTTTTGGGTACAATATTTAATGAAAAGGGGGCAGTATGATAAATACAACTGATCAAAAAGAAACTAAAAATCTTGTCAAACAACACCTGGCAGATTATTTGGGAGTAGAAATAGAAGATATAGATGACGATGATTCATTAACACACGATCTACATATGAGACCAAGCGACTTGACGGATTTTTTGGAAACGCTGAAGTCAAATGAACTTGACACTAAAAATATTGATCTTACAGAAATCGAAACCGTGGGAGAACTCATCGAAGCCATAGGCTACGAATAATCATGAATATGAAATTAGAAAGTTATTTTGATAATAAAGATCTTTATGACCTTGCCCTGACTCACAAATCCTGGGTAAATGAACACGCTAAAGTAAGAAGTTCAAACGAACGTCTTGAGTTTTTGGGCGACGCGGTTTTAGAATTTGTAGTTTCTAAAGAGCTTTACAAAAGATTCCCCAATAAAGAGGAAGGGTATCTTACCGCACTACGAGCAAATCTTGTAAATACAATTAACCTTTCAGAAATCGCAAAAAAATTAGGTTTGGGTGCCAAACTTTATCTTTCAAAGGGCGAAGAAGAAACAGGAGGCAGAGAAAACCCGTCCCTTCTTGCTAATACCTTTGAAGCAATAATTGGCGCGATTTTTTTGGATAAAGGCCAAGAGGTTGTCGAGAAATTTATTGAAAAATACCTTTTATCGGGCATCGAAGACAAACTTGCCAAACCCCTGAAAGACCCCAAAAGCTTACTCCAGGAATATATTCAGGCACAAGGATCTCCGGCACCTCAATATGATGTTGTTTCTGAGTCCGGACCTGATCACGCAAAGCGGTTTACGATTAAAGTTTCCACAAACGGACAGGTTCTGGCCAAAGGGGAAGGAAAAAGCAAAAGTGAGGCCGCCCAAGAAGCGGCCAAAGAGGCGCTCAAAGACCTTGTTCCAAAACGCAAAAAAAAATGATTGCTTAAAAGACCTATTTCAGATAAAATTGCTACCATGACCAAAATCAGACTGGCCAGATACGGTTCTAAAAAAAGACCTTTTTATAGGATTGTTGTGGTTGATAAAAGAAAAAAGAGATCGGGCGCAGCTCTTGATATTATTGGCTCCTGGGATCCTTCTAAAAGTCATCTACAAGTTGATAAGAAGAAATTAGAAAGTTGGCTAGCACGAGGTGCAAGAAAAACTTTGAGCGTAGATAAGCTCCTTTCCAAATGAAAGATTTATTAACATACATCTTAGAAGGCATTATTGAAAAAGGAAGTTTTGAGATCGAAGAAAATGAGGAAAACTCACATGTCGACTTTAAAATTTTAGCCGATCCGGCAATTTGCGGTCTAATAATCGGTAAAGGTGGACAAACCATTAAATCCATACAAACACTTTTAAGAGTCAAGGGAAAACTTGAAGGTAAGTCGGTTTTTGTGAATTTAGAAGAAAAAAATTCAGTTAAACGGAATTTCTCTGTCTAGCGGCTGTTGAGATTTTAAGTCACCCAAGATGGGTTGTTTCAAAGAAGAAATCCGTTCTAATATCTCCGTCTGTTCACTGGTTAGGTTCTTAAGCGGTTCACTTATTGAGGGCAGTGTTGTGGGAAGAGCCGACCAATAAAAAGAAATTTCAAGTTCTTGTTCATATTTAGCCTCGGTTTGATTAAGAGTACCCTCGGATCCTACTATCAACGAAATGGGCGTCAAATCGGAAATATTTTCCATAAAAGTTGTGATCGAGCCTACGTCTGAACTCTCTGTATCAACATTAATAATCATGCTATTAACCAAATCATCCTTTTTTTGAGAACGGGAGGTAGATATCTCTTTTATGGTTATTGAACTCTCCTCTGCGTTTAATCTTAACTGTGATATCAAAAAAGTTGCGGGGTTTTTTTGGGGAAGAGCAACAAGCGTAAAATCAGCCTGATCCAAAACATCGGGTCTGATATTTTTGATGGAGGCAAGCTTTTCCCTGAGATTAGTTTCCTCCTTCTTTGCAATTCTATATTCTTCAATTTGTTTTTTAACTCGCCCGTAACCTGTGGTTGCTGCGTAAAATGCAAAGGATAAAATTATTAGAATTAACAGTAAGGGTCCTACTAATATCCTAAAGTTAAAAAAGAAACCTCTGGATGATGGACTGAAACCTTTCATACTCTAGTTCTATTAAAATCAAATTTGATAACGTATCCTTTTGTGGAATCAAATTCCAGGGACTTTAGAACAATTTTCTCGAAACTTTCTAGGTTGATAATTCCGGAAACAAACTTCGCCAAATTTGATAAACTATCAGCGGCAAGAGTCACTTCTAAGTTATCAGCTTCAAGATTGTACGCCTGAATTAATACTCCCTCGGGAATTACCCTTATAATCTCTCTTAAGGAAGATACGCCATCCCCGGCATTCTCCTTCTTGTAAACAGATTCGACTTTGTCGATTCGATCTTTGATGAGAACTATTCTCTGCTCAGTTTCTTGCAGGGCTTTTATTTCGCGCTTCAGGGACTCCTGGTTGGAGAAAGCCGTTTTTGTTCTTTGGGAAAAAATAGTAATTATACCGACTAGAAGCGTTACTCCAACGAGAAAAATCAGAAGGGTTACTAAGGCAAGTTTTTTTAAAATCTTGGCAAAGTTAACTACGTAAGCTTTAGGTTTTAGTTCCTGAACGAGTAAATTTATAGCCATAAAATACCAATAATCAATCCTGCCTCATGGCAAGTCCTACTGCAATTGAATAGAAAGGTGCGTAACCGGCTAGAGACTTAACCGCTTCAGGATCTACCTCAACTTTAGAAAAAGGATTACCTGCAACAACCTCCATTCCCAGAAGTTTTGTCAAAGCGTTAGCTACTTCAGGCATTCCCGCGGTTCCGCCCGAGAGAATTACAGATCTGGGTACCTCGCCCTTCTCTTCAGTCTGATAAAAATGTATTGCTTTTTTCATTTCGTCAGAAACCATTCTAAAAACTGGATCGAGTGCTTTTTTAACTTTTCCCTCAAGTTGACTTTGTGACAAACCGTAAGTCCTCTTATACTCTTCGGCTTGTGCCACTTCTATTCCCAAACTTTGGGATACGGCTCTGGTGAAGGCTTCGCCGGCTGTGGGAATCGAACGCGAAAACGCGAGTTGTCCGTTTCTGGCAATGGCGATGTCTGTTGACACGGCGCCGAAATCCACAATCATCACGGTTTGATCCTCGGGTGCAAGAGAACGAACCAGAGCAATTAGCTCTGTTTCAACGGAAAATAGTGTTAGACCTGCCGCTTCGACGACTCTTGCATACTTTTCAACTAACACTTTTGGGGCAGCAACTAAAAGAACAGAAACATGGGGAGGAGTCGTATCTTCCCTCCGCTCGACGATTTGGTGCTGAACTATTGCATCCTCAACAGGTATCGGAATGTACTGCTCAGCCTCCCACCTGACGGCTGAAGCTATTTCCTCGTCGGTCAGAGTCGGAAATTTTACACTCCTGGTGAAAACCTGTGCCTCGGGAAGCGCTATCCCTACCTCGCGCGACGAAATTTTTGCTTCTTTATGAAGTTTTTTTACGACGTCCCCTAAAAATGCAAACTCTTTGTCGTCTTTAAACTGCTCCGGCCTTGCACCCTTATGAGCAACAACGCCTGAAGCACGCAAACGAAATCGACCTTTTTCGTTGACAAGCTCGACAATTTTTATAGTTTTAGAACCGATATCAAGTCCTACAGACATAATTTACCTCAAACTTTCTTTTCGGAAAGAAAGTTTGGCAAAGAAAACTAAAACAATTCATCACACAATTTTCATTTTACAAGATCTTTTAGACTGAAAACCGCGGCGTCAAAAAAAGTGGGGGATTCGGAATAGCCCTGAAAAACGTTTACTCTTCGTGAAGATTCACCCGCCGTACCAGTTGAGCTGATATTTAATCCTTGCGCAGGAAGTGAACTTGCTGGTCCGGTTGTCCAAATACCTACTCTTTGAGGTTCGGCGGAAGTGGCATAATACATTCTGACTTTTACCATTAGAGGACAACCCAGTGGAGAGTCATCACAGATAGCATCTATATCATTATTCACATTAATTTGTGAACGGTATTTGAAGCTATCCCCATTTGTAAAATTACAGCCCGCATTTAAACCTGCCGGATTTTGAAATCCACCGGCGCCAGTAGGGGAATGCGCAAACCTTTTTACACGAACCGAGGCATAATTGTTGGAGGAATCAACAGATAACCTTGTTGTATCATAAAAAAAGAGTATTTCAACCGCTGGCGTAACAACTGATGTAGGGTTTCCCCAACAGACATTCATAATGTTAGCTCTGAAACAAGGCACACCTCCGGAACAAGTTAATTGACCAGTGGAGTTATGTGAGACTAACCAGAATGTGGCAATTTCACCTGCAGTTAAATCTTTCTGATACTTAAATTGTTTGTCTACCTCACTAGGGTTTGTAACTTCGCCTTCATATTTATAACTCGGATCTCCGAGCAAAACAGGGCCGAATGAGCCTAAAGATGGGTTGAGAAGCTTTTCCTCTATTCCCGCTTCGGCTGCGGAAAAGGCACGCAGGGCATCTTCCTCATAGGTTGTAACTGTTACGTCGGTAACAGATCGGGAAACAACAGACAGGACCACGGTCAAAATTACGGCCATTGTCAGAAGAACTATCAGTAACGCCTGACCACCTTGAAAATTCTTATCAACTTTTGCTCTATTTAAAGGCAGCTTTCTCATCTATTCAAGTTTAACAACCCAGCTCAGCCGGGTCAATTACCACGCCAAGCTTGGTCTATTATTAATAATTTCTCAAAAGTATCTTTGTTGTCTCAGTAATCTGCGATCCTTCCGCACCAGTTATCCCCGTTCTTTCGGCTTTAATCGTAATATCCACAGAGTGAGGAATACTTGTATTGTTACAGGTAAAAACAGATGTGCAATCTACCTCAATATCGGGGGATGTTAGTGTTGATGACTCTGACGAAATTGAACCCGAACTACAATCAAAACGAACGGAATTACCGTACTCGTCTATATAAACCAAGGTGTTCGCGTCAGAAGAAGCACAATTTAAACTATCTGCATTTCTTAATAACCTTTCCATCGTGCTTAGTGCAAAATCAACATTTTCCCGAACAATAACCTGTGATTCGCTTTTTTTGGAACCTCTCAAAGACGAAGAAAGAGATTGTGTTGCAACAACAGCTAATATCGAAAATACCGCAACAACAATAAGCATCTCAATCAAAGAAAATCCCCGCACCATACTTACTTGCTCCCGAGAACTGCGTGCTCGCGTCGCAAGAGCGTAACTGCGGGGCAAGCCCCTTGAAAGATTTGATCTTGGTTTAAAAGCTTTTGACCTTGTCATATTTGTAAATTATTTCAGTATGCAAAAAGATCGATGCTTATTACGCGAAATGATATTGGTTAATAGGTAAAGGTAACGATGCCCGTATCGTTTAGAGTTGAAAGGTAACGTCTTTTAATTACGACATACGTTACCGACTCACGAAACGGGCTTCCTGACCCTAACCGATTTACGAATAATTCATTAGGTTCATTTGCATCGCCTCATTTATTCCAATTTGTAAATTTTGACACACTTCTTACCGTATGTGTTCCCTGGGCATCATCCCATGAAACAGTAACTAATGCGTCAACGGTATCGGCCGAGGGGATACTTAAAGTAGTTTTCCTACAGAAAATTGTAGTTCCAACGGTGCAGTTTACTGATGCCCAATTAAGATCTCCCAAGTTTCTTTCAACACCTGCATAACCGGCAAATATAGTCCACGCACTGGCATCTCTCTCGCTTCTTAACCACTCAATCGCTTCCTGAGCGTACTTTGTCGCCTGGGCGTTATTTTTGGAATAAGTCGAGTTTCTGACAGACGTTGTTGAAACGACAAGAACTCCTGTAATAATTATTGCCGCAATGCCTATCGCAAACACAACTTCGTACAAAGATTGGCCTAAAATAAATATTTTCTTCATATTTAGATTTCACTCTATCGTGCCACCTGAACGAACGGTAATATCTTTTGATCCGGATCCTGAGGTAATGGTAATTACAGTTTGCCCCGTAATATTCGTACCCCTACCAAGAACGTTAAATCGAATTTCACTAAAGGCAGACATAGCTGCTCCTGCTATATCAACCTGTTTAACAGTATTAGATCCGCTCGGGCATACGGCATTTACTGAATAAGTATCGGCATCGCTATAAACGAAAGAATAATAAAGTATATTCTCGCTGGAACCGCTGCAATTTCCGGAAGAAGGCTTTTTGCCGGATAATGCACTTGACTGTGTAAATCTCAAGTCGGCCTTAACCTTTCTTACAACCCCCTCAAGTGTCTGTCTTCTTTGAAAACCCCTATAATTCGCAAAACCCAAACCAAAAAGAAGAACCATTGTCATCATTACTATAAGAAGTTCAATCAGGGTATAACCAACAGAGTTTATTTTTTTTTGAGAAGCATTCCGAATAATATTTGATCGTTCTTTCGCCATACCATATAAATTCAAGGATTTTTAACCTTATAATCTCCAGTATCACTACCGCTGTCACAACCAGCACAGGCCGAAGGGCTTGTAGGATTATCTTCCAAGTTGGTACAAAGTTCATACGTAACACCGGTTAATTGGTTATAACAATAACCTGCGTTAGTACTTGGATCGGCTGGCATACTTTGAATATACGTATTGGCTGTCGGACAGGATGCAGTTAAGGAAATTCCAACCGCAGGAAGACTTGCCGGATAATTGTTACAGTCGGCTTTATATATCTCCAAACCTGATCTGATTTGTTCTAAATCGGCTTTTCTTCTTGCATCGCGGGCTGATTCTCTTGCACCACTCATGGCAAAAATTGATAGTCCGGCCAATATTGCGATTATCACCATAACTATAAGGAGTTCGATTATGGTAAAACCCGAATTAGCAGTCGATAGTTGGCAGTTGGTTGTTAGTTTTGATTTTGTTCTCATAATGGACAGGTACCTGATGGTTCTGTATCGTCATCGCCGGACAAACCATTCGAGCAAGATATAAAATACATCTGCGTTCCTCCGGGTTTATATTCCAAAGTCGCCCAGATTTGATAACCGGTAACTGCACTACTTACTTCATAATCCCCCGAATTCGGATCGTTTCTACAAAGACTCCCAGTCAAATTTAAAATACTAGCACCACAAAGAGTTGATAGATTTCCTGCGGTCGGATAATTGCCATTATTTTTATTAGCATAAATTTCTATGGCGGTTTGATACTGTTTTATGTCATTTCTTCTTATCGTATCTCTCGCTCTTTGCTGACTAGCGGGACCAATTTGTACAACTACAACACCAGCCAACACTCCTAAGATTGCCATTACAATTAGAAGCTCAAGAAGCGTAAAACCCCGCACAGAACTTACTTTCTCCCGAATACTACGTGTTCGCGTCGTAAGAGCGTTTATGCGGGGCAAGCCATCTTTCCAAATTTCCAACCTGTCCCGCACCGAACGGTGCTGGGATTTCCAATTTCCAATTTCCGTTATTCTCATGAGCAGATTATTATTTATAGCACTAATTCACACCTACTTTCCAGTACGCAACCTGTCCAATTCCTCCTCGTATTTTTCAAAAGATTTATCCAAGGGAGTATCTCCCGAGCTTTTGCCGAAACTGCAAATTTTCTCACCACAGGGAAGATTTCTGGCAACTATTTTTTCGTCATAACCGCCCTCTTCCACTTCACCCTCAAGATAGGCATAAATCTGAAAGCGCCTGGTATTGGAAAGATATAGAAATTTTATTCCCTGACCGTCTCTGGGATCTATCGGAATGCGTTCTAAATAAACTAGCCCGGCTTCGTCAAGTATGTCGGCTAAAGCGTCACTACCCCATTCACAGGGTATTAAAGCCGTCTCCAGCCCGCCCAAGTCGAATCTTTTTTCTTCTTTCATTCGAGCTAGTACGGAATCAAAATTTTCAGCTTTACACATTTTTATTTTTCCGTCATCGCTCGGTGGGAAAAACCCGTAATCTTCGTAAAAGGCATGTAATGCTTCAGATAATGCCCCCAAATCAGACTTTCTCCCAGCGTCACGAGAGCGTCGTAACGAAGTTTTTAAGCCAAGTGAGGTTATGCCAAATACTATTAAAAATATCAGGCTTACAATAATGGCTTCGGTCTTTGTAAAAGGTTTCATAAGAATACGTTCATTGGTTATGGTCGGGGTTATGATGCCCGTTTAGGTTAGGGTTAAGTTTTTTTACTCCTTAGACCTGCTTTTAAAATTCGACCATGCTTCTGATAGTCTGTACATCTGTCTTCCTGATTTATCATAAATAGCAATTATTTCATCACATATTTTAGACTCTATATTATAGATATCCTTCACTTGTTCTATACTTACTATGCTTTCATTACACTCTCCCATGGCGTCGTCTAAATATTTCTGAAAACCCGCTCTCTGATGTCTTTTTGCATAACCCTCTGCAATCAATCTTGGAATAGCCTTAGTTGACCTGGAAAGCTGATCATACAAACCGTATTTCTCTTCTTTAGGTAATCCAGGCAGAATTTTCCTGTGAACTATAATACAAGCTTCGTAAGTATTTCTGTATACTTCCAAATCTTTGAATGATTTAATAGAACTTTTACTTTTCGAATTTTCCATACTTTACCCTAACCTATCTACAAAACTAGCATCCTCACCATTACCTCAATACCTAGCCGACTCATAAAAAAGGCAATAGGAAACCAATCAAATATTCACCCCAAAACAATGTTATGAAAAAGGCTATCACCAAAAACGGCCCGAAAGCAATGTGTTTACCAAACGAAGCTTTTTTTATAGCTATCAGAAATAAACCCACAACTGCACCAATTATAAAGCTTAAAAAAATCCAAACCATAATCTGTGGCCAGCCCAAGATAGGGGAGAGGGCAAGAACTAGTTTTGCATCTCCCAAACCCATGCCACGTCCTCTGGTAATAAAATGCAAAAGCAAAAAGAAAGTTGAGGCCATAAATGAAGCAAAAATAATTTTATAAAGTTGGTCATTTGAAGAAACTATCAGCATAAATAGCGAGAGGCCGAAAATAATAAATACCAACTCATCGGGAATTATCTGATGCTCAAGATCAATAATGAAAATGGCGATGAGGATGGTAGTAAGTAGTAGGTAGTAAGTGGTAAGCGGAAACCCTAATCTTCCTAATCCGCCTAACAAAAGGATTGTCACCACAAATAAAGTTCCGGTCGAAACCTCAATCAGAGAGTATCGTAAAGAAATTTTTTTACGGCAATTCCTACATCTGCCGCCAAGGATTAAATAAGAAAAAAGAGGAATATTATCATACCAGGCAATCTGCTTTTTACACTTCGGACAAATTGAACGGCCTTTTGCAATACTTATGCCTCTTGGCCAGCGCCAAGTATATGCACTCAAAAAAGAACCAACCGCCAGTCCTAGAATAAGAAAAAAGATCATATTAATATAAAGCATTACTTTATATTCTCAACTGAAGTTTGAAATTTTTCAACTCATTAGGTTCAAAACTATTTTCGGGGAGAGCAATTCTGACAAAAAATCGAGTCTTTTGCGGGATAGTTATAGAGGGAATACTTAAAAAGCGTGAGTTCATATTTTTTAGGAACTTTTAAGCCTATAAGTAAAGGGTAGTAAAGTATAAAAATAAACAGACTAATAGCAAATGCTATTCGAAATATCAGATTTGAATACTTTAACGAGTTGGTCAAGTTTATAAATATCAAAATGATGATAGGTAGTAGGGTAATTATGTAGTAATAGTAGGTTGTGTGGATGTTAAATAAGTATGGAACATACTGCAAGAAGAACCAAAATAAAACTAATATCCAAACTTTAGAATTTTCAAGTTTTTTACTTAATAAAGCAACAGCTGTCCAGATTATGGATACGAAAGTAGTCATAAACATAATCGGGTTTTGAAACGCCAAAATTGATTCTACGTTTTTGCCGAAATCAATTCTATATAAAGTAAGAATTTGAGGAACCGTAAACCAACTGATGGTGCTCGAATACAAATATCCTTCCTCAAATTTCTGCATAGTAATTTGAGAACTCACCAAGTCTATCGAGTAGGTAATGAAACTTACACCGAAGTGGTTTATAAAAAAGTAAATTGAGTTTCCCAATACAAATCCAAGAGCCACGAAGAAGTAAAATTTTAAAATAGAAACGGTAACTTCTGCAATTCTTCTTTTTCTAAAATCTCCCAGTACTACAAGAAGAAATGGAAGAAAGATCACAAGAAAAATTACAGAGAGTTTTACCGCCAAAGAAAGTCCCAATAAAAATGCTCCGCCATATATAAATTTTTGTTGTTTGCTTTGAAAATACTTTATTAATAGATAAAGTGACGCTAAGTTAAAAAAATGAGAGATTGTATCCTAATTCATTATTCTCCCGAAGGAAAAATACATCGGGTCAAATGCCAGTAAGGAAACAGCGAGAAACGCGAAATTTTTGTTTAAAATAGTTCTAGCCAACTTATAAAAAATTATCAGTCCTGCAACAGAAAATAAAATTGTGCCAATCCTCCAAAAAATCGGTTTATCGATTCCCGAAATTCCTTGAGCTAAAAAAACAAAATATGCCCAGATTGTTTTTGCTAAAAGGGGATGGTTATTATTATCAAGCTTTCCGTCAATTATCGAATAAACACTATTAGAATATACGCTCTCGTCCGCTAGAAAATAAATATTGTTAATATTTAAAAGACCTAAGAAAAAGTAGAGTAGAATTACAAAAAAAATGGGGTTGATAATTTTTTTTATAGGACATTATTACACAACAAGGTGCCAGATAGCTTTAAATAATCAACCCGACGGGTTGGAACGTATTATGCCAATAAAAACCAGAGGTTATTAAACCAATAAACCCCTGGTTTTTGTTACTGGCCGCAGTAAGTTAAAGAAACCCCTTCGCTAGGTTCACTTTCAACGACACCTCCGCGTGCATCAAACGACGAAAAAACTGCAAAAGCGGTTGTGGCTGCAGCGCCACAAGAACTTATTCTTTGCTGCGATTCCAATTGATTGTAAACGACAAAATTTTCGACATCATCTGTTCCAACACACCAGCCATTAACAGCCGTACCTGGTGTACAAGTTCCAGTAGTGGTACCTACCTGTGCAGGTATCGTTTGCAACTCTTCCGACGTCGTCAAATCTGTACCCCAAGCGGCAGTTGCGGGACAAGGTACACCCGCGTTAGAGCCAGGAAGACAGCCATTTGCGGTAAAGTATGCAGACCAAGCTCTTCCAATCTGTTGGGTTCCGGAAATTCTACCTGAGTCTCGGGCTCGTCGAAGTTGTTCTGCTGGATTAATTGCCACAAGTACAACTACCGCCAAAACTCCCAATATTGCCATTACGATCAAAAGTTCAATTAATGTAAATCCTCTTTTTAGGGCAGTCATAAATTTTATATTCACCCCCTCTCGAAATCGGTTAAGGTTAGGGTAACGAAGCCCGTGTAGTAATCGGGCAAGGGTTACGTAAACGAACGACTTAGCCTAAACGGGCATCCTAACCGTAACCTAAATCCGTTACCTTCCTAATATATCCAGTATTTAACATCTAAACTCCCTTGTCAATACCAGTGTCTAATCTCTATGTCTACTAAATCTGTGTCGTCAAATTGTAAATCGGCATTATTATCGATATAACCATAAAGGCAACCCCAATGCCAAGCAAAATTAGAATCGCGGGTTCAATCGAAGCTGTCACAGCCTTTAATTTTTGCTCGCTCTCAACTTCGAAAACATGGCTTACTTTTGCCAATACCTCGTCCATTTTTCCCGTTTCTTCTCCGACTGCAATCATCTGGGACAAAATAAAAGGGAATGCTTCTACGTGTTTTGAAAAAGCAAAGGCCAGAGGAAAACCTTTCTCGACCAGTTTTGTAACGTCGGTAAGTGCCTCGGAAACAATCTGATTTCTGGCAACCTGAGAAGAAATGGTCAAAGATTCCATGATTGAAACACCACTACCTATCATCAAGGAAAGAGTTCTGGTAAGTTCCGCCAGTACTATTTGCCTTTGCAGCTCCCCGATTAAAGGAATTTTGAAGATAATCTCATCTATTTTTCTACCTCCTGCCTCGGTTGCCTTATAGACTTTCAGTCCATAGAAGGCAGCTCCCACGAGTACAAGAACCAAGGGCCAAAACTTAATCATAATATCCGAAAAGCCAACCAGAATTTTTGTTGATAAAGGAAGATCGGCGCCGAATTGCTCGTATATCGAAGTTAAACGGGGGATTACAAAAATGACCATAATGAGAGCAACCACAATCATGCCAACGACGATTATGATGGGATAAATCATGGCGCTCTTTACTTTTCCTCTGAATTCCTGTTGTTTTTCCAGATCATCCGCAAGCTTGACCAAAACTTCATCCATAACTCCGCCGAGTTCACCGCTTTTGATAAGCGCGACATATGTTTTGGAAAAAACATTGGGGTGTTTGGAGAGGGAAGAAGACAGGCTCTGCCCTTCTTCGACGTCCCCTAAGATTTGAGACACAACTTTTTGAACCGAACTTTTTGACTGAGTTCGAAGTATAGACAAGGCTTCGGTCAAAGGAAGGCCTGCATTTATCATTGTGGCCAGCTGCCTTGTAAAGTTGGTAACATCGCTACCCGTTATTCTCTCTGTAAATAACTTGAGTAAATTCAGAGAAATGGAAGGTATGACACTTATGGAGATAACAACAAGGCCTTGTTTTCTGACAAGCTTTGCCGCGTGTTCGGGGTTTGACGCTTCAACTTCACCGGTTACAAGTCTTCCTTCAGCATCTTTTGCTTTATATCTGAATCGTTTCATTTTCAGGTAAAAGGTAAAAGGGCATCCACCTTTTACCTATTTCGAGGATCTGATAAGACGTAATAATTCTTCCGGTCGAAGGGAAAATGATTGAGCCGTTTCCATATCAAGTTTGCCATTCCCCACAAGTTCTGCCAAAGACATTTCCAGCGTATTCATTCCGACTTCGGTAGAAGTTTGCAGGATATTATCGATCTGATGAGTTTTACCCTCTCTAATTGAGGTTTTTATTGCGCTTGTACCTAACATCACCTCGTATCCAACTACACGCTTCCCGGAAACTGACGGAACAAGCCGCATCGAAAATACCGCTTCGACCACGTTTGAAAGTTGAAGCTTGACCTGCTCCTGCTGCTCCTCGGGGAAAACGTCAACTATTCTGTCAATGGTCTGGGCTGCTGAATTTGTATGAAGCGTTGCAAAGACCAAATGCCCCGTCTCGGCAACGGTTAGGGCAGATGCAATCGTTTCGTAATCCCGCATCTCGCCAACAAGTACAACGTCCGGATCTTCTCTCAAAACGCTTCTGAGGGCAATTTGCCATGAGTGCGTGTCAAAACCCATCTCACGCTGCGATATTATCGAACGCTTGGGTTTAAAAATAAACTCAATAGGATCTTCTATGGTAATTATATGACAGGCTCGATTTTCGTTTATTTCATTGAGCATTGCCGCCAAAGTCGTTGATTTTCCGTGGCCTGTCGGGCCTGTCACCAAAATAAATCCTTGTCTTAAGCCTGTAAAAGAATGTAAAATTTTAGGAAGACCCAGTTTATCGATCTCCGGAATCTCAAGAGGAATTCTTCTGAAAGCAATTGCGTACGAATTCTTTTGGGTATAAGCGTTCACTCTGAATCGAGCGTTTTGGTTGAAGGGGAGCGAAAAATCTATTTCTTTGTTGACTGTAAGCCTTTCTAGTTGCTCGGGAATCAATATTTCTTTAACAAACTTGTTTACCATTTCGGGCGTAATCGGGACTTCATCCGGAATAGGGAACAACTCGCCCTCAACCCGTAAGTGCGGCGGAATACCGGCTATTATATGTAGGTCGCTTGCCAATCTATCGACTGCTAATTGTAAAAGTTGTTTAATTTCCATTTTATTCTTGAGCGACTCGGAGAACCTCCTCAACCGTCGTTATCCCCTCCAGAACTTTCAGATAGCCATCCTGTTTCATTGTTATCATTTCTTCACTCTTCGCTTCCTTCTCTATTTCGGCCGACGACGCTCTCTCTAATATTAGCCTACTAATTTTTTCGGTCACTGGCAAGACCTCAAAAATAGCGACTCTTCCAAAATAACCGCTTCCTCCACATTCAGGGTCTCCTTTACCCTTATAAATATTAGCATCTTTTCCTTTGGGCCAAAGAGAATCAAGAACGCCCTTCATTTCTTCAATAACTTTGGGTTCGGCAGCGTAACTTACCTTACAGTCATCGTGAATCTTTCTTACTACTCTCTGACTTACAATAGCGGTCATTGAAGAAGCAAGAAGATAAGGCTCGGCTCCCATATCAAGAAGCCTGGGGAGGGCGCCCGATGCGTCGTTGGTATGAAGAGTCGAAAAAACCAAATGCCCGGTTAGTGCTGCCTGGATCGCGAGGTCTGCAGTTTCCTGATCCCGAATTTCGCCGACCAAAATTATATTGGGATCCTGCCTTAAAAACGACCTTAAACCTGAGGCAAAAGTAAGTCCTGCGACGGGATTAACCTGCACCTGATTTACCCCTGCAATTTTATATTCAATCGGATCCTCCAGTGTAACAATATTGACTCGGGGTGTATTTATTTTTTGAATTATCGAATAAAGAGTGGTCGTTTTCCCTGAACCGGTTGGACCTGTTATTAGAATTATTCCGTGGGGTCTTAATATCGCGTCCTCTAAATTCTTTAAAGCCCTTCCCCGTAAACCAAGTTCAGGCAAATCAGGAATACCGCCGGTTTTGCGCAAAAGTCGCATGACGACTTTTTCTCCCCAGGTCGTCGGAAGAGTCGAAACCCTGAGATCCACCTCCTGATCCTCGCCTTTGAAATTAAATCTCCCGTCTTGGGGAACCCTTTTTTCGTCTATCTTCATTCCCGACAAAATTTTTACTCTTGAAATGAGCGCGTCATGAAGCTCTCTTGGAGTAGTCAACTTTTCCTGAAGTATTCCGTCTATTCGATAACGCACTCGCGTCGCCTTCTCTTGCGGCTCGATGTGCACATCCGATGCCCTTGCTTTGACCGCAAAAGATAAAATGTGTGTGACTATCTGGGCTACTTTTTCTTCGCGAATTAGGCCGGTTTTGCTTGCGTCAAGGGTAACGATTTTTTCCCTGTCCGGAACTTCTCTTAATGCTTCAGACACCTCTTTGGCCAGGGACGTTGTATAACCGGCCGCTATCATTGACTCAATCTTTGAAGGATCGGCCGCATGGGGCTTCACATAGTAACCGGTCTTTTGTTCTATAAACTGAATTGCGGCCATGTCCATCGGGTCTGACATTGCCACAACCATTTCCCGGCTAAGAGGGTCCATCGATACAGGAAATGCCTTAAACCTTGACGCAACCTCCTGGGGAATGGTGGAGAGAGCCTCCGGGGAAACAGGTACACTAGTTAAGTCAAGATAAGGAATGTTATAAAGAGTTGCTTTGGCGCGTGTTAAGGCGGTTTCGTCAACAAGCGCCTGATCTTTTATTATTGCTTCTTGGGGTTTTCCCGTTTGTACCTCGGTAAATTTGACCTGTTCGGCTTTAGAGGAGTCCAATAGGCCCAAAGACACCAAAACGTCGGCAAGTGTTTTAGCAGATTCACCGTTTGCAACTATCGCCGTATTAGCTTGAGCAGGCATAATATAAGTTAATTAGTTAATCAAGATTAATTATGACCTAAGAAGAAATTATCTTCAAGAGCACTTATCCATTCGCGTCATTCGCGTCACTCCTTACCTGCAAATCCCAGAAGTGCTTGTATAAACTTTTCTCACGAGCCAAAAGGTCAAGGTGGCTACCTATTTCAACGATGCGGCCTTTATCCATTACCACAATTTTATCGGCGCGCATTGCGGTTGAAAGCCTATGGGCAATAATAATAGTAGTTTTGTCTTTGGCAACTTTCCATAAAGCCTCCTGAATGAGTCGCTCGTTCTCAGAATCAAGCTGGCTTGTTGCTTCATCGAAAATGATAATGTCGGGGTCAGAAAGGATCATTCGAGCAATGGCTAAACGCTGTTTTTGCCCGCCCGAAAGCTTTATTCCGCGCTCACCGACATGAGTTTTGTATTTTTTGGGTAAACCCAAAATAAAGTCATGTAAGTTAGCAATTTTTGCTGCTGCTATTATTTCTTTCCTTGCAACACTTCCTTTTCCGTAACCAACATTGTATTCAATCGTGTTATTAAAAAGAACTGGCTCCTGTGGCACTATTCCCATAAAACTTCTTAAGTGGCTCTTTGTGAATTTACGAATGTCAATTCCGTCAATAGTTATCACCCCTTCATCAATGTCATAAAACCGCATAAGAAGTCTCATGAGGGTTGTCTTGCCTGATCCCGAACGCCCTACGAGCGCGATTGATTGTCCCTGACGAACGGGAAGGTTAACACTTTTAACAGCTTCTTTTTTCCCTTCAGAATAGGTAAATGAGACGTTTTTAAAATTAATCTCTCCACTGACTTTCTCGAGGAGCAAAGGATCCTCTGGATCTTTTATTTGGATTTCGTTTTCCAAGATACCAAAATATTTCTCGATATCGGTATAATTTTTACCTATCTCCCTTAGACCCCACACAAGTTCAAACAACTTCGGATAAAACATATTTACAAACGCCAGCATAAGCACAAAATCGCCAACACTTAAGGTCGCAGATCTAATTCTATTGATCCCTGTTAAAAGAACAAAAAATATACTTACGTTAATTAAAGTACCCATAGAAAGATCAATCATTCTAAATGTGTTTAAATGTTTCCATAGCGCTTTCCACCAAGGTATAAACGCTTCTTTTAAACGGTTATGTTCCCATGATTCTTTAGCAAAAAGTTTAACTGTTTCAAAATTGATCATATTATCTGTAATTATCCCGGAAACAAAATCTTCAGCCTCATTCGATACTCTTCGTGTTCGAATGTTTATACCCACCAATACTCTGGATAAAACAACAGCCAGGAAAAAAGATGTAATTAGAATTAAAATGACAAGAGGATCAATTTGGCCTAAAAAATAGACCATAACCGTAAAACTGACAACCAGTTCCAGAAACCTAATATGAATTGCGTGATGTAAACTCCAAAAACTTCCGTCACCTCGTTTAATAATACTAATAAGGCTTCCCGTACTTTTGCTACTGTGGAAAGCAAAATCCAGATCTTGGATATATTGAAATATTTTTAACCTAGCGCTTCTGGCCGCATTAAAAAGCACCCGATCCCCCATATAATATGCCGCCGCCTCGATTATGAAAGCCAAGAATTTCACGAATATGAAAATTATTAAAGTTTTGTAAAGTAGAGCAAAATTCCCAGATTCCAATCTATCAACAAATAATTTATAAAAATACGGGACCAATGAATACAGAAATGAGTAAGTAATTACTGAAATCAAAAAAATTCCATACAAAAACTTTCTTTCTAAAAGAAAATCATAAAAAACCTTCAGTACTTTAATTAAATTTTTCATTTTAACGGATAAAAAATTCCCCCTCTCGGGGTTTTCTCGAAACTGACACAAGTTGGAACTTTTTGATTATATTACATAAATCCTCAAAATTTCTATATTCGAAAAATGAGTAACGGGTGTCAATGGGAATCCACCCGACGGGTGGATTAGGTTCGCACCCGTTACTGTTAACGATAGCCCGACCACGACTTGACATCCAGACACTCTTTTCTACATAATGACTGCTGGTCATGCATGCATATCTGGTCATCGGACACGAATCTCAAGAACTAGAAAGGGAAGTCTCAAACTTGGCTAAGAGTCTCGGAGAAAGTTCTTTTGAGTTTTCGATAACCAAAATTAATGAAGTCAGGGAACTTACTAAATTCTTAAAACTATCATTTGATAAACCCACAGTTATCTTGATTAGGAATATTGAGACTGCCACAGAAGAGGCATTAAATGCATTCTTAAAAACTTTGGAAGAACCCCAGGAAAATGTCAAGTTCATATTAACCGCAACTTCTGAACACAAACTTCTTCCGACTGTTGTATCAAGATGCCAAATAATAAGAAAGGGAGGTCAGAAGTTGGAAGTCGGAAGTTGGAATATTAAAAGCTTTCTGACTACGTCGCAAGGAGAAAAATTGGCATTTATAGATAGTATTAGAAAAAGAGAAGATGCAATTGATTTCTTGCAAAATTTAACCGTCCTTTTACACAAAGAACTACTCGAAGAAAAATCGGATTATGGCTCCAAAGCCGACCTTTTAGCGTCCAGTCAAAAAGCCTTGAAGCGCATAAATTTAAATGGAAACGTAGGCTTACAATTAACAAATTTTATTGTCAACTTTCCTCAAAAATGAATTTACTCGGGCTCAAAATTAAGGTATAATTAAAGGGTATTTTACTCACATGCCTAACATCAATCAGTACACAGCCAAAGAAATCCAAGTTTTGGAAGGACTTGAGCCCGTAAGGAAACGCCCGGGAATGTTTGTCGGTTCAACTGACGGAAGGGGGCTTCATGAATGTCTCCGTGAAATCGTCGATAACTCGGTTGACGAAAGCTTTGCGCAAGTTGCAAAAAATATTTGGGTAATTTTGGCAAAAGACGGATCGGCAACAGTAAGAGACGACGGGAGGGGTATTCCGGTTGACAAACACGCATCGGGAATTTCGGCGCTCGAACTTACTATGACCAAGCTCCACGCGGGTGGCAAATTCGGCGGGGGAGCCTACAAAGTCTCCGGGGGGCTTCATGGAGTAGGAGCATCCATGGTTAATGCGCTGTCTTCCTACTTCAGAGTCATAGTTCTAAGAAACAACAAAGCTTATTTCCAGGAGTATAAGGAAGGCAAGCCGCTCAAAGAAGTTTCTAATGCGCTACAAGCTCAACTTGATAAATGGTTACCGCAAAAGTGGGGAATTAAATTGGGAGAAAACCAAACAGGGACAATAACCACATTTATACCTGATGAAAAAATTTTCAAAACCGGCATTCTCTTTGACGCGGAAAAAGTAAAAAGCATTCTCAAAGATCGTGCCTATCTCGTACCAGGCCTGTCGTTTAATTTCCACGACGAGACAACCGACGAAGAAAGCCATTACTATTTCGAGGGCGGAATAAAATCTCTGGTTGCCCACTCAAATCGGGATAAGGACAGTATTTCGGACGTAATATATTTTAAGAAAGAAGAGACTGATATAACGGCTGAGGTGGCAATCCAATACACAAACACATACTCCGAAAGCGTCAAAGGCTTCGTAAACGGAATAAACACGGTAGACGGGGGAACGCATTTAACGGGTTTTAGAATTGCCTTAACAAGATCTGTCTCGGACTATGCCAAAAAAGTGGGGGCGTCCGACAAGCTGACGGGCGGAAACGGGCTTTCCGGAGACGATATGAAGGAAGGTTTAACCGCAGTTGTCTATATCAAAATGCCTTCAGAAGCTTTGCAGTTTGAAAGTCAGACAAAAGCAAAACTGAATAACCCTGAAGTTCAAGGATTTGTACAATCAACGGTCAAGGGTGGATTGGATACATATTTTGAGGAGCATCCAAATGACGCAAAGAGGATAGTTGAAAAAATATTTCTAGCAGCGAAAGCAAGGCTAGCCGCACGCGCCGCCAAAGAAGCGGTCTTAAGAAAAGGCGCACTTGAAGGCTCGTCGCTCCCTGGAACATTAGCCGACTGCCAGTCGCGCGACCCGGCAGTCTCCGAACTCTACATTGTAGAGGGTGAATCAGCGGGAGGTTCGGCAAAGCAGGGGAGAGATCGTCATTTTCAGGCAATCTTACCCTTAGGAGGAAAAATCCTCAATACAGAAAGGGCTCATCTTGATAAAATTATAGAATTCGAAGAATTGAAAAATCTAATCATAGCGCTCGGTGCGGGCGTGGGGGACTTAATAAACTACGACAAAATTCGGTATCAAAGAATTATCATTATGACCGACGCAGACGTTGACGGCGAACATATTAAAACGCTTCTTTTGACATTTTTCTACCGACACATGCCCGAGGTCATAAGCAAAGGATATTTGTATATCGCCCTTCCGCCTTTGTATAAAATTCAGATTGCTAAAGAGTCATACTATGCGTACGAAGAAGACGAAAAAACTAGGATAGTTAAGGAAAGGGGAAACGGAAAAGTCACTCTTCAAAGATATAAAGGGCTCGGAGAAATGAACCCGGAACAGCTTTGGGAGACAACAATGGATCCTAAAGTAAGAATCCTGAAACAAGTTACAGTGGAAGATGCCGAAGATGCAGACAGAATATTTACCATTCTGATGGGTGAAGAGGTAGCACCCCGCAAGAAATTCATCCAAACGCATGCGAAGTTGGCTACATTGGATGTATAATCCGAACCCTCTTGCAAACCGCCAATACATAAAATAAAATACTCTCAGACTCCTAAAGCGGGTCTTTTTATATTCTAATGGATATTCAGATTATTGCGCTTTTTGTTGCCCCAATTACTTCTCTTTTTGCCCTTATTTACGGAATTTTTTTGGCTCGTGCTGTTCTTAAGGAAGACGAGGGTTCTGAAAAGTTAAAACAAATTGCCAAGGCAGTGCGAGAAGGCGCAATGTCTTACCTTAATAAACAATTCAGAGTTGTATTTCCTCTGATGATTGCTCTCTCACTTCTTATTTGGATTACATTGGGATTCGGAATTGCAGTAACTTTTCTTCTCGGCGCAATCTTTAGCGCGATAATCGGATACTTCGGAATGTGGATAGCAGTTCGGGCTAATGTGCGAACGGCAAATGGCGCACAAAAGGGTTTGAGTTTAGCCCTTAAAATAGCTTTTGGCGCAGGAACGGTAAACGGAATGCTGGTAGTAGGATTGGGGCTTCTTGGCGTGTCACTTATCTATATGTGGGCATATTTTTCATACATCGGCCAGGGGACTGAGGAAGTGGCGCGGCGAGCAACCGAGGTATTGGTCGGATACGGATTCGGTGCTGCACTTTTGGCTCTTTTTATGAGGGTAGGGGGCGGAATCTTTACGAAAGCAGCTGACGTCGGAGCGGATTTAGTCGGAAAAGTCGAAAAAGGAATTCCCGAAGATGACCCCAGAAACCCGGCCACAATTGCCGATAATGTCGGAGATAACGTAGGGGACTGTGCCGGAATGGCCGCAGACGTCTTTGAGAGTTACGCCTTAACTATCGTAGCCGCGATGATTTTGGGGGGACAACTCTTTGGTTTACCTGGCGTTGTTTTTCCACTTTTGGCAAGGAGCGGCGCAATTTTAACTTCAATCCTGGGAACTTTCTTTGTCAAGGCCAGAAGTGAATCCGAAAACCCAATAAAACCGCTTGTCCGCGGATTTATAATTGCAGCCATATCTGCAGTCGCAATCTTTATGTTTTTGGCCATATACCTTCTGAAAGAGCCACGCGCAGGCTACGCGGCAATAAGCGGAATCTTTTCAATGCTTGCACTTTTATATGTGACCAAGTATTACACCGGTCCGGGGGAAAAACCGGTTGTAGCCATTGCCAAAGCGTCTCAAACCGGAGCCGGAACTAATTTGATAAGCGGCCTTGCCATCGGAATGGAGTCTACCTTTGTTTCGGTTCTTATTATCGTTGCAACAATTTTTGCAGGCTATCTTTTCTTAGGTTTTTATGGAATCAGCTTAGCCGGCATGGGAATGTTGGCAACAACGGGAATTATTATGGCACTCGATACTTTCGGACCGATTTCCGATAACGCCCAAGGGTTTGTGGAAATGGCGGGTATAAAAGGCAAAGCAGAAGAGGTTACTTCCGGATTGGATGCCGTCGGAAATACTACCAAAGCCCTGACTAAAGGCTTTGCCGTGGGTTCGGCAGCAGTTGCGGCATCAAGCCTTTTCGCAACTTATTTTGAAGCAACCGGCTTAACCTCAATTGACATTGCACTTCCAAAAGTATTTATCGGACTTCTTTTGGGGGGAGCGCTGCCATTTTTATTTTCTTCAAGACTTGTTGGTTCTGTAGGCCGGGCAGCATTCCAAGTTGTCGAAGAAGTAAGAAATCAATTCAAGGAAATTGAAGGAATCATGGAGGGAAAAGCCCTTCCGAATTATTCAAGAGCTGTCGCTATAGTTACGGCCGCGGCGCAAAAGGAGCTTGTAATTCCTGCGGCAATTGTCATTTCCATGCCAATTCTGGTCGGCGTAATGGGTGCCCAAACTTTGGGGGGCTTTTTAGGCGGTGTGGTTGCCTCAAGCCTTATGCTTGCTTTTTTTATGTGTAATACGGGAGGGGCTTGGGACAATGCCAAAAAATACATCGAGGACGGAAACCTGGGAGGCAAAGGTAGTGATACTCATAAAGCTGCAGTTGTCGGCGATACCGTAGGGGATCCATTGAAAGATACTTCAGGCCCCGCTCTTAACCCGATGATGAAAATTGTTCAAATCGTTGCGCTTCTTATAGCTCCTTTGATAGTATCTTATATAGGATTGTAAAAGATGAAACTTAAAATAGGTTCATATGCGCCTGATTTTGAACTTCAGGACCAAAACGGAAAAGTCCATAGACTCTCCGTGTATGAAAGAAGATGGATTCTTATCTATTTTTACCCCAAAGACTTTACTCCCGGCTGCACCACGGAAGCCTGTTCATTCAGAGACAGTTTTAAAGATCTTCAAGAGATTGGAGTAGAAATTATAGGCATAAGCACTGATCCGATTGCGAGTCATCTAAAATTCGCCCAGAAACACAGGCTCCCCTTTATCATACTTTCGGATAGCGAAAAGAAAACTGTGAAACTCTACGATGTCTGGAAACCAAAGAAATTTATGGGGAAAGAGTATTTTGGGACTATTCGTACTTCATTTCTCATAGACCCAAAAGGAAAAATCGCCAAAATTTACGAAAAAGTCAATCCAAACATCCACTCAAAAGAAGTCTTAGAAGATTTAAAAAATTTCAAAAATTAAGAATGAAGTGCTAAAATAAGCTGATTTAATTATTCTATGCGGGCAAACAGAACAAGACGTTTCTTTACTGCCCATATCCGTAAACTTCCTCAACTTACTTCCAAAGAAAAGGACGTTTTAATTCGGCGATTAAAAATGTTTACTCTCGAAAAGATAGGCCTAATTTTCGGCGTTACCGAGGCAAGAATTCGCCAAATCGAAAAGAAAGCTCTGGATAAAGTAAGAAGAAAATCATACCAACAGAAGTTGTTTAATAAAAAAAGCACACGTTGAAAACCTTCCCAAAAAAGGGCTTTTCTTTGTGATGAAAAAGTAGCTACTTTACCCTATATTACGGGGTTATTTACGTATTGCCTATTCACAACCAGCAGGGTAAAATAAAGATATGATTTAAGCGGATAATAAACGGGTGTAAAACATATTCATTCATCCGTTCGAATCCGCTTTTAATCTGTTTAAATCATTTCAATGGATATTGGTAAAGTACAACCAGCTTCAATTGTCGAAGAAATGGAGAAGTCCTATCTGGACTATGCGATGAGCGTTATCGTCGCCCGTGCCCTCCCAGACGTTCGGGACGGTTTAAAACCGGTTCACAGAAGAATTCTTTACGCAATGCACCAGATGGGGTTGACCCATTCATCAAACTTCACAAAATCCGCAAAAGTTGTAGGAGAAGTACTCGGAAAATATCATCCCCACGGCGATATGGCGGTATACGACGCACTCGTTCGAATGGCGCAAACTTTTTCTCTCAGGTACCCACTAATCCGAGGTCAGGGAAATTTCGGGAGCGTTGACGGCGATCCGCCGGCAGCCATGCGCTATACGGAAGTTAAACTTGCCACAATTTCGGAATTTATGCTAACCGACATTGAAAAAGGAACCGTTGACTTTTTGGACAACTTTGACGCAACCCTAAAAGAGCCCGTGTTTCTGCCCGCACTTCTTCCCAACCTTCTTCTCATGGGATCTGAAGGAATTGCGGTCGGAATGGCAACAAAAATTCCTCCCCACAACCTCTCCGAAGTAGTGGACGCGGTTATTGCGACAATCAAAAAAGGCAAAGTAGTATTTGAGCTAAAAACACAACAGGAGCAAACCGACTTTGTCATCAAACAGATCACTTTGGTGGCAGCCGGCCAGTCAGCAGACAGTGGCCTGAAGAACAAGCAAAAGAAAGAAGTAAATGGCGAAATAAAGGCTTCTGACGTTGGTTTTGAAAGCGAGATCACAATCGACGAATTAAGCGAAATTGTTCCCGGACCCGATTTCCCAACAGGAGGAGCAATTTACGACGCAAACTCCCTCAAAGACGTTTATTCAACGGGTCGGGGTAGAATTGTAGTCAGAGGCGTTGCGGAGATAGTGGACTCACCCGAGCGAGTGCGGGGAACAAAAGTCAGGCAACAAATCGTCATCTCCGAAATTCCTTATCAAGTCAATAAAGCAACTCTTGTCAAAAAGATTGCAGAACTCGTGAAAGATAGAAAAATAGTCGGAATCGCGGACTTAAGAGACGAATCGGATAAAGAAGGGATGAGAGTCGTAGTTGACCTTAAGCGTGACGCTCGTCCCAAGTCAATTCTTAACAATTTGTATAAGCACACTCAACTTCAAAGTTCATTTCCTGCAAATTTCGTAGCACTTGTTGACGGAACTCCGTACACCCTCAACCTTAAACAGATCGTTGTTGAGTATGTAAAACACAGACAAAAAGTAGTTACCAGGCGAACAATTTTTGAACTTACAGCCGCAAAGCGCCGTGCCCACATTTTGGAAGGATTAAAAATTGCCCTTGATAATCTGGACGAGGTCATTTCAACTATTCGTAAAAGTCGAACCCAAGAAGACGCGAAAAATAACTTGATGAGAAAGTTTAAGTTAACCGACATACAATCAACTGCGATTCTTGACATGCAATTAAGGCGCCTGGCGGCTCTAGAGCGGGAAAAAATAGAAAAAGAATACGAAGAAATCAAAAAATTAATTGACCATCTTACCGCAATTTTGAAAGATCCCAAGAAAGTTTTGGAAATTATTGTAAAAGAGTTAACCGAAATCAAGGAAAAGTTTGGAGACAGCAGGCTTACAAAAATTTATAAGCAAAAAATTGGGGAGTTTAGCGAAGAAGACCTTATTGCTAAAGAAGAAACTCTTATTACACTGACAAAAACAGGCTACGTTAAAAGAGTTGCTCGTGGAACTTATCGCTCACAGAGAAGGGGCGGCAAAGGAGTCACTGGTATGACCACGAAAGAAGAGGATGAAATAGAGCAGATTGTAGCTGCGACCACGCATGATACTCTTTTATTCTTTACTAATACAGGCAAAGTTTACGGAACCAAGGTTTGGGAAATTCCGGAAACTTCGCGCCAGGCCAAAGGACAGGCAATTGTGAATATTCTGGATTTGGGGCAGGAAGAAAAAATAATGTCAATACTACCCTTGGGTACAAAAAGCGCGCACCTTCTCATGGCAACGTCTCTTGGCATAGTCAAAAAGACCAGAACTTCGGAATTTATAAATCTTCGCACCTCCGGCCTGATCGCAATAAAACTTGATCCGAAAGACTCCCTGGTAAAAGTAGCACAAACTACCGGGGTAGACCATGTTCTTCTGATCACTAAAAACGGCAAGGGTATTCGCTTCCCGGAGGCAAACACTCGCGCAATGGGTAGGGCAACATCGGGTATGCGTGGAATAAAACTGGATAGCGGCGACGAAGTTATAGGCATGGAGATTTTTCCGGGAAAAGAAAAAAAACCCAAAGACAAAAGAAGAAAACACTTCAGAGACATCCTTACAATTTCTGAGCATGGTCTTGGAAAAAGAACACCAACCCATCTTTTTCCGATACAAAAAAGGGCGGGAAAGGGGGTTAAAGCGTCAGTCGTTAATGCAAAAACAGGTAAACTAACGGCGGCAACAATGGTAACCGAGGCCACCGATCAGATTATTATTACCAGTAAAACCGGGCAAGTCATCAAGCTTCCCAACAAAAACATTCCCCAGCTGGGACGGGCAACACAAGGAGTAATTCTCATGCGCTTTGCCAGAAAAGGAGACGGAGTTGCAGCAGTCGCACCTCTTAACAATAATGGGGAAGAAGAGGAAGAAGAAACACAAATAAAAACTTTGTCTAAGAAGTGAGGAACTTCTGAAAATCTTCAGGGTAGGGGTAATGGTGGTCGGAACGGGGTTTGGAAATTACTTTCAGCTTGGGTTCGACAGAGTGATAGAACTTTTCCGCTTCGGGAAAAGGAACAAATTTATCGTTCTCATTTTGAATACAAAGTATATTCTCTATAGGTATTTTGGAAAGAACGGTTTTTACCAGCCCTTTTCTGTCTTCACCCGCAACGCTCGCAATTCCACACAAAATAACTTTATTAACCTGCGAAGAAATCTTGGGAATTAAATTAAGCGCAACAAATACTCCGACGGACTTTGCAATAATATTCACTTTATCATTACCAATCTCGCCTAGTGTTTTTTCGATTTCTTCTCTTAGACTTAAACTTAAACTTTTATCATCCCAGTGTCTCCAATAATGTACTGTAGTCGGTAGTCCGTTAGCTGTTAGCTTTTCTGCAACCTCTTCCGCCCACTCTTTATTATGCTCCGAATATCCAGGCAAAATTATCGTTTTCATATTCCATGAAACCCCGTAAAATACTTCGCATTAACGGGGTAGGTGCTTCTTAACTACTTCCCACGGCCATGAAAAGCCTCATGAACATCTTTCAAGTGTTTGTGGGTTACGTGAGTGTAAATTTGAGTTGTCGAGACATTTTTGTGGCCGAGCATTTCCTGAACGGAACGTAAATCCGCTCCTGCCATCAATAAATCCGTAGCGAATGAATGTCTAAGAACGTGTGGAGTGACATCAACGGGTAGTTTCATTTTTTCGCCATATTTTTTAATCATCCTTTGCACCGATCGGGGAGTGAGTCGCATTTTTTCGTCAGGCGTAGTCGGACTTGGTTTGCCTTTGTGGTGGATAAATAAGGGTTTATATTTATCAGGTCTTGCTTTCAGATAGTTTTCAAGCCAGTTCACTGCGCGGGAAGATAAAAACACGACTCTTGCTTTGCCTCCTTTTCCGACAATTCCGAACTCCCGTCTTTCCAAGTCAACCTTATCCCTATCAAGTTTTGTTAATTCCGATACCCGAAGTCCTGTTGAAAATAAAACCTCCAAGATTGCTTTATCGCGCTTACCTTGGATTGTCGAAAGAGATGGTGCATTTAGTATTCTGTCTACCTGATCTCCTGACAAAAATTTTACGGTACGCTCCGGAATTTTAGGCAAGTCGATTTTGTCAGGAGACATTACCTTGAAATCGTTCTTTATAAGCCAGCGTAAAAACGATCGGAGTGCAATTACATGGTAACCCTGAGTTTTTCTTGCTAAAGTTCCGTCTTTCCCGTCTGTAAGTCTTGAAAGATAGACTCTATATTGTCTCACAACCTCGGGATTAATATCATTCAAGTTAAGCATAATTCCTTCCTTTGTTAACCAACCCATAAACCTTTTTAAATAATGTTTGTAATTTCTTATGGTTAGGGGAGAGGAGCCTTTCTCAACTTCAAGATATTCCAAAAATTCATCAATTTTTCTTCCAATCTCGCTCTGTGAAGTTTGGGCATCGGCAGGCATTTCAAAATAATCCTAGCAGATATGAGGTAGTATGTCAACATTGTGCGACACTACTTTTCCGATTAATAAATAAGTCATAAGCTTGTTGCATGTTTGGAAGATTACCATTAGATCCTGAAATTCTAATGTAATTAAGTCTAGAAACAGGCAGATAGTCCATCTCGCAAAGGTCAGACAAAAGAACCAGCGTAGCCTTCGGATTATATGTGAGAATTGTCTTAGCATGCGAGGGGACATCCTCAAAGAAAACTCCTTCTCCGTGCCTATCCCGCGTTAAAAAACCGTACATAAATGCTTTGTAAATTTCTCTTTTGATGTCATGTGGAGACTGAATGTATATGTGTTCACTGGGCATCCATGGTTCCCATCGCTTAAACCAAGCAATGGTTGCATCATAAACATTTTTATATAACCTATTTTCGGAATCTTCAACGAGATCAGTTCTTGACGAAATTACAGGAAAAGAATAACCATGATCGTAAAACCAAAATGACATTTCAGTAGCACCCGGAACAGGGTCTGCCTTATATAGTAAGTCCGGGTCATACCAAAGTTTTTTTTCAAGAACTTGTGCGTCTTCATCCGACAAACCTTGAATTTTGGCCAATTTTTCTATACTACGCCACTCTCTAATATCTGAAGCTATATAGTTGGTTCCGAACATTCCGTTAAATACCTTAATAACTAAAGTCCTTGTATCCGACCTTACACCGTCGTTGTCGCTGAATGCTTTTACTTTTTGAAAATATTTTTCAGGTGTCGTCTGAAAATATTCAGGTGTATAAATAAATCTTTCAAGGCCGTAAGACATGTTTTTGTGAGTTTATCCAAATTATTAACCTTAAGCAAGTATCTATTTGAATTAACGACCTCACCATTTCAATTCTAACGAGTTTTTTAAGAAAAGACGTATAACTAATCATCTCTTTAGGTCTTATTTTGTCCGATAATAAGGTATTTATTGCATAATTGACGCAACGAAAAACCCGCATTATCGGAATTCATAAAATACGGGGGGGGAGGGGTAATTTCCTGTAAATTATTATATTATTTTATTCGCTAATATTTCGGTTTGATAAATTGTGTGACATATATTTCAGAGAATATAAATTAGATTAAAAGTATGAACAACAAGTAATAAATTATAAGAGAAAGAGAGAAATTGAGCGCAAAACGCTCCACTCCGATCATCGTCTTAATTACGTCGTAAAAGTATCATTGTGCGTCAATATAATAATACGGTTCTCTGTACAGTACTTATCCCTTAATGCCCGCCTTCCAGAGGACTAATATTTATATCCCTGCCTTTTTCTAGCGCATTCTAAGAAACCTATTCTCCCTGAAAGGATTGTTTATCCCATTGTTTTGGACTCCTCCTAGAACTTCTTAACTTATCCACAAGGCTTAATATAAACCTATGCAAAATACCCCGCACCAAATGAGCATCTGATTTTTAATATTCGAGTATTACGGGAAGTACAAGACTTACTTTTTGTCAAGTAAAACAAATATAAAAAAACAGACAAAAATCAGGAGAATATTATGCTTCATTTGGTGCGGGGTTGAAGCTAACAACTATATCATTCTACGTCAATTGTTGGTGCTTATTCTTCGTTTTAAGACCTTCGGGTATTTTTCATTCGGCCTCCGATGTACCGTTCTGTGAAAAAATCCTATAATATTCGTGAAAAGCGACCTGCCAGTAAATAGCCTATAATAATTCTGGCTCAAAACACTTCTCTATCTCCCCTGTCAACTATCTGCCTTAAAATATTCTTAATCACTTAATATCTTAATCTCTTCTTCACCCACCCCAACGCGTGACAAAAAACATCCCTATAAAAACAGCCAACCCTACTAGAAGGTATTCCCTAATGGTTTGAGAAAAAAGCCTTCCCTCAAGCTCAGCCTGCCCCAAACCCAAAAGTACGTAGGATGCAACAGTAAGGAAAAGTGATCCGACAACAACGGATGTGGGCCAGAAAAAAATGGCTATTGCGATCTCCCCCATTATTACGCTAGCGATTAATGAAAATCTCCCAACCTTTCTGGAAAAATTTTTCTCGAGTTCTACTTCCCAAAACCCGTGGAAAAAAAGCGGAAAAGAAGCCAATATGGAAGTTACCGCGTAGAGATATATTGGCCATTTCAATGATAATATTGTGTCAAAAATAAGGAAGAATGATAATAATGTGAGTACAAAACCAACTCCCTTAGCAGCACGCAAAAGCGCAATGGTCCTGATTGCAGAAACCGTATAAATATTTGCCGTCAAACACAAAGCATAAATTCCAAATCCGTAAAAAATTACTATGGGAATCCTGGTAAGTGGGCTTGTAGGGAGTAGAAACCAAAAGAAACCGACTCCAAGTGTAAAAATTAAAGGCAAGGTCAATGTAATAAGGGTCATATTAAATCCCAAACCCTCTTTTAATGACCAAAAAAATAGTAGGAGCGTTAACAATCCGAGTAAACCAATGCTTATGATTCTATATTGTTCTGGTAAAAATTGTATGCCAACAAAACCAAGAGAAAGAGTTATTGAGGTAGCTATAAAACGTTTGCGTTTGGACATGCGAAATCAGTTACCAATTTTCTCAAGTACAACCTGTGGTATCTCCACATTGGTAAACAACTTTTGGACGTCGTCGTGGGCTTCCAAATTCTCAAGAAAAGATAAAATCTTTTTGGCTAAGTCCACTTCTTCAATAACCTGAAAATTTTTAGGCTTACTTATAAGCTCGATTGAATTTACCTTAAATCCCAAAGACGTCAACTTATCCCTAATTTCTCTGACACTACCGGCTTCGGTGTAAACCTCAATCGCGTCATCGGTCTCGCTTATATCCTCCACTCCCAAATCAACTAAGGGTAGCATTACTTCCTCAAAGTTATCTTTCTTTTCTGTCAGGATGAGGCCCCTAGGGTCAAAATTAAAGGAAACTGATCCGGGTCCGGCTAAGCTGCCTCCTCCCCTATCGAAAATGTTTTTAATTTCCTGTCCGGTTCTATTTCTATTGTCTGTTACCACCTCAACTATTACTGCAATGCCACCCGGGCCATAACCTTCGTAAATAACCTCTTCTAAATCCCCCGACTTAGCTTGAGCCGCTTTTATTGCCCTTTCAATATTTTCTTTGGGCATATTGGAAGACCTTGCGGCTTCAATCGCCATCCGAAGTTTATAGTT